>RRZT012370378.1_pt1 | contig 14969 bp, 14 predicted proteins | sample 2165551 | NCBI WGS metagenome assembly RRZT01 (sample SAMN10456910, study PRJNA506462) | wastewater metagenome | biome: wastewater; feature: sludge; material: wastewater sludge; isolation source: wastewater sludge with Escherichia coli K12::gfp cells carrying plasmid... | place: USA: Moscow, Idaho... | reverse complement strand
CGGCCATGGCCAGCTACCACCTTTCCGTCAAGACGATCAAACGCAGCGCCGGGCGATCCGCCACGGCGGCGGCGGCCTATCGGTCGGCTTCGGTCATCGAGTGTGACCGCGAGGGGCGCATGCATGACTACACCGCCAAGCGCGGGGTCGAGGCCTGCTTCATTCTCACCCCCGCTGATGCCCCTGAGTGGGCTCATGATCGGGCGGCGCTGTGGAATGCCGTCGAGGCGCGCGAGACCAGGTCCAATTCGGTGACCGCCCGCGAATGGGAGCTGGCCCTGCCGTCCGAGCTGTCCGATGCCGCGCGCATCGAGATTACGCGGGCTTTCGCGCAGCAGCTCGTTGATCGCTACGGGGTGGCGGCAGACGTGGCGATCCACGCGCCGCACCGTGAGGGCGATCAGCGCAATCACCATGCTCATATCCTGACCACCACGAGGGCGTTGACCGCAGCGGGGCTTACCGACAAGACCCGCATTCTCGATGCTGCCAGCACCGGTGGGCCGGAGATCGAGACCATGCGCGGCTACTGGGCCGAGTTGCAAAACCGCGCCCTTGAGCTGGCAGGGCAGGAGGAGCGCGTCGATCATCGGTCGCTAGAGGTGCAGCGCGAAATCGCGCTGTCCATGGGCGATGTGCTGAAGGCCGAGGAGCTGGACCGCGAGCCCGAGCTGAAGCTTGGCCCCGCTGCCAATGCCATCGAGCGCCGCGCGCAGTTGGCCGCCGAGGCTGAGGGCCGCGACTATGAACCGCTGACCCAGCGGGGCGCGCGGGTACATGCGGTGCGCCAGACCAAGGCGATGTTCGCCGAAATGCGGGAGCGGCTGGAGTTGGCGCGCGATGCCTGGGTTGAGGCCCGGGAAGAGGGGCAGGGCCATGTCAGCGCCGGTCTGGCGGCGTTGCGCGCCGCAGCAGGGCGGCAGGCGAAAGACCTGGATCAGGATGAGATCAAAGCGCGCCTGGAGCGCATCGCAGGGCGCGACTTGGGTGAGGGGCATTATCACACGCCGGGGCAGGGCAGCCGGGACATACGCGGCAGGCTGGCCGATGTGTTGCGCAAAGCCACGGCGGAAGAGCAGGGGCGAGAAAAGGCCTGTGAGAAAGAACGCGAGCAGGAGCTGGACGAAGAGCGAAAGCGGCAGCGCGAACGCGACAGGGATCTCGGGTGGGAACTGTAACGGCGTCTTGGCCTAGAGGGCCAACCCCGGAACCGGACACCATCTACTCCGGGCCGATGCGCTTCGACGTGATCTGCGGAGCGAATGGGATTGAGTCCGGACGGACCAAGCTCAACCACCCGTGGATCAATGGTCAGGTCGAGCAAATGAACCGCACGATCAAGAACACGGCGAGTCAAACGGCTCCATTGCGGCTCTGCCTTGCGACGGGATTTCTGGGTGGGGGATTGGATAGAACATGGTGATTAGCTAGGGTACGGAACGTCGCGGGCCGCGTGGAGAAGATAAAATATGGTGACGCTAAGAGAGCGAATGCAGGGGCATCTAGTTAACTGGAGAGACGATCTCGATGCGGAATGGACTGCCTTTTTCGCTGATTGCCCGGCACCAGATTTTGCTGCAATCCCAGAGGATATCCACGTTGCTGATGATACACTGGTGTGGCCCTGTCGCCGCCTTAATGTGCATCCGGAAGCGCCAGTTGGTTCCCATATCTGCCACGCATTCGATGGTATTCGGCCTCAAGATGTCCGTGTGGTCGTGCTTGGGCAAGACCCCTATCCGGCGATTGGTCGTGCAACAGGGCGAGCCTTTGAAGATGGGGCTTGGGAGGGCCAACCCCAAACGTTGGCTAGTAGCCTCAAAGGCCTGATCTTAGCCGCCCTTGCAACTCGAGAAGGCCATGAAGAGCTCTTCCAAGCTGGACAGTGGCCAGAGATCAGAAGGCAGATCCGGCTCGAGGGTCTAGCACTTCCGGCGCTCGCAGAATACTTTGATGCGCTTGCGGGGCACGGCGTTCTGTTCGTGAATGCTGCTTGGACCTACACCAGACCAGAAGACATATTAATCCACCTGGATTTGTGGAGGTCCACACAGAAGCATTTTCTGTCTACGCTGGCCGTGCGAGATCAACCAGTCGTCTTTCTGGTTTTGGGGCAGGAAGCGATGAAGACGCTTTGTGACGCTGAGCCTCTGTACAATCGCTCTATTATCGTCGCGCACGCACATCCACGCGCACCTCAGTTCTTTAGCGCCAGAAACCCTCTCGAGCGCGTGAACCTCGCCCTCGAGAGACTTGATGCCGATTTAGTACAGTGGTGGCCTCCTCAGGTTGCAGCCTGAGATCTTAGAGCGGGCATCATTGTGTTAGGAAACGCCGTTTGGTCAACCGTCGGCATTCACGCAACGTTAGACTAAAGCATTCATTTTGCTTAGACTCTCAATTTGTAGTTTTTGCGGAGCACTCTCATGTCAAATCCGATCCGGGTCGTTGTGCCGATCGACTGCCACGATCTCTCTGCGTTGCAAACCGCGCTTGCTTATGCTCAAGAGATCGGAGCAAAGGCCCAGCCCCCGGCGACCGAATACATCCTCCTTACTCATACTAAGGCGCAGCTGAAGCAGACCTCGCTCGGCAACCACATCGGATCGGCAAACGCCAAGGCACTTTTGGCGAATCAGAGCATCGGTGTCGCTGGGGGAGGGCATCTCCGCCATGCCACGCTCCAGACGCTTCGCAGCTCGACACGGCAAGCGGTAATCATTGCCTACTTCGCGGACGACAACATGATGGAAAAAATCGATGGTTTGGTTGGGGTCATAGGTGTGGTCGTGGTCCCAGAGTTTTCAGGTTACGTCGAAAATTGGAGCGCGCGCTGGACGCCTATCGTGCATGGTCAGCAGCCGACCCCCCCGGTAAAGCTGCTTTCCGATACAGTGGTCGAGAAAGCGCTTCAGGGGCTCTCATCCCGTATTAACCTCTCCAACGCAGTACTCAACACACGCGACAAGGAGCATGCGAACGAGACGCTCCGCATCCTTCGGGCGAAAGGTCACACCCTCGAGGCCGATAAGATCAAGTCATGGGCGATTCAGAATAGCTGGCAGCCAAAGGCAGCCGACGAACTGGCAAAGCTCGCTGCCAAGATCCAGGCGCTTAGTTCGAAGCCTTCGATCAAGGCGTTTCACGACCCCGACGGCAGATATCAGCGGTGGAACGAGTAGGTGCTCTGGTCACAATGTGAGGGATAAAACGGTCGATTCCGCCTCGATTAGTCCGCAAGCATGCGATCATCCTCCACGACCAGCAGCGTCAGGACTTCATCGTCATAGATGCGCACAGTCTGCTCCTTGATCGGTATCTCGTCTGCCCACGGCTTGTCGAACCAGGCATCCGCACCGCTCACACGCAGCATCCTGTCATCGGGTCCTCCTCCGAACAGGACGTCGAAAGCGAGGCTGTCCTTGTCCAAATGGTCCATGGGAAACCATCGATGGTCCACCTTCGGCGAGCGCGTGAACCACTTCCGCCCCTTCAGCGTGTGACATACAAGGAGACTCGGCTGCGTATTGCGTTCGACCAGCCTGATCGCCGCGGCCGTCAGGCTCATGTCGAAGTCCTCGGCCATCGCCCTGATGGTTCCCATGTCGAACCGGTTGTTGTAGCCACGAAGGCTCTCACGGATCAGGAACTCGGGCATCAGGAGCTGCGCAGCGAAGCGGTCGGCTGCACGCTCTGGGAGTTTCCCGATCGTGCTGCCCGTCTCGATATCGTCAGACTGGCACATCAAGGTCTGGCCCCGATGGCACTGCCAATGACCGATCTCGTGTGCCAGCGAGAAACGCCTCCGACGAGGGTTCCCATCCGGTTTCAAGGAGATCTTCGCACGGTTGCCGGCACCAATGATCCGGGCCTCGCACCCAGGCAGGTGGCGGTATTGGTCGCGCGCGTTCTGCGTCCAGGCGATGGCCTCCAAGTCGATCTGGTCGGGGCGCGAGACGCCGAATTCCCTTAGCAACTCCTCTGGATCACGGATGGTGCGCATCACTCATCGTCATCCCAATCGTCACCCGCAAGCTCCTGCAGGTCTTCAAGGACGCCCTCCAGATCGCCGTCATGCTCTTTCTCGAAGTTTCGGGCGGCCATCGTCAGGTCAGGGTTGCCGGCCACGATCGCGGCAATCTGCGCGCGAAGCTCGTCTTGGGACTTTTGCTGCGCTTTCCGCTTCTGGCGTTCATGATGCAGGTCTACCGCCCTGCGAGCGTCCTGCAGGCGCCGCTGCCCGCCCTCTGCGAGCGCGGATGCGAAGAGATCGTCCATTTCCTTGTCGAACGCGTCGATATCGACGCCCTCTTCCCGAAGCTCCGCCTCAATCTCAGCGTCGCTCATGGCAAAGACATCCTCCACCATCTCGTCTTCGAGACGGGTCGCTCTGGGGTCCTTCTTTTTCGTCATAGGTTATCACCCTGGGCCCGGTAGCTCGCGATTTTTCGATTCATTCTTCTTCGGACCGTTTCATATGAGGTATTGCTTTCGAAGAGCTCGACCAGTTCTTCCGGCGTGCTGTTGTTGAGCAGACCTTCTACGAGAAGTTGCACTTCCCAATCGTCACCGCACAGTTCGATGGCCTTCGCGTGTTGCTCCTCGCGGAACTCACGGGCCTCAAGGGCGGCTTCGGTCGATGGTTCTTCATCCCGCCATTCCTCTCGTGTCGAGAGCTCTTCGCGTTTGTCGGCGGCGACCTTTCTGCGCTTCGCGGCATTGGACGTGATGCTCTGCATCGCCTTGTCCAGATGGCGCACGATATCAACGGAACGGTTCCATCGTCTCTTCCCCTCTGCTGTGCTTGCGATGGCTTCATGCAGCAACCCCTCAGGGTCTCCCGCAAACCAGGCGCGCCTTTTGGCTACTGCCGTGAGCCTTCGCTTCTGTTCGGCTGACAGGTTTCGAATTGCCTCGGTGGCGTCTTCGGGGGGGTAGAACTTGTCTACGTCTTTGTCGTCTTTCATGAGCCGCTCGATTGCCTGTCACTCGTATATGCTCCCGAAAAGACGCCCATCGGACATCTTCTTTGGAATTTTTTCCGAGGGATTCGTTTTATGGGAGTGCCGACGGAGAACACACCATAGCAAGCTGTGCGCAAAAACTCATTACCAATATCTGGTAGAAGAGACGGCCTCGTCGCGCCGCTATAGGACCGGCATCAGGCGGCGCGAAACTTTTTTGCGAACTTTCTGGCGGCAGCGTCCGATGATCCGCTTCTCGGGAGCATAGGGGGCACAAGGCGCCTGCTGCGGGCGTCGAGCAGGCAAGATAAGGATTTGCTGCCATGTCTACCGAACCGATCGAAATCGAAGATCTCCAGGCCGCCCTGAAGACCGGCCGCAAGCCCCGCGACCACGGACCCTACAGGGTCAAGGTCGGCGATCACGACCTGAAGTTCACCGATGCCGTCATCGACGATCCGACGCCCACCGGCCGCCAGATCATCGAGGGGGCCGGCTTCCGCAGGGCCGAGGAACACCTTGTGTTCCAGGTGCTGCGCAACGGTGAACTCGAGGAACTGCGCCTCGAGGAAACCACGGATCTGCGTCCCGGCCAGGTCGAGCGCTTCCTGGTCTTCCCGAGCGCGGAATCCTTCCGCTTTGACATCGATGGAAAGCGCCTCGAGTGGGGCCACAAGGTCATCAGCGGGCGCGTGCTCAAGAAGCTGGCCGGGGTCGATCCCGCCAAGTTCGCCGTCTGGCAGGTGATCCCTGGCAAGGAAGACATCTTGGTCAGCGACACCGACCTCATTTGCCTCGCAAATGCAGGACTGGAACACTTCTTCACCGGCGTGCCCCAGACCACGGAAGGAGGTGCGGCATGAGCCTCCTTCCTCGCCAGGATCGCCGCTATCTCGAGGAGCGCGGCATCACCGTTCGCGAAGTCGTCGACGGCCTGAAAAAGGGCGTGATCCTTACCGGGATCACGCTTCCGGAAGGTAAGTATCAGGTCCCGCAGGCAGATATCCTCATCCTGCTACCGCCGTCGTATCCCGAGGTCGCACCCGATATGTTCTACGCCGTGCCGCATCTCCAGCTAGTTGCAGATCAGCGCGAACCACGCTGCACGGAAGTGCGTGAAACTCACGTTGGTCAAGTATGGCAGCGCTGGTCGCGCCACAACAACCAGTGGCGTCCGGGCATCGACGGCATCTGGACAATGGTGAAGCGGGTGGAAGAGGCATTGCAGGTGGCGGCATGAAGCGCAGCGACATCACCCTCCACGCCCGTCACCGCGACAAGCTACAGGCGCTGCTCGCACACCCGCAGGGACACGAAGGCGCTGCTTATATGTTGCTCGGCAAAAGCGAGATTACGCAGGACCCCTGGGACCTCGATCCGCGGACACGCTACACATCCTACGAGGTCATCGCGATCCCGCGCGAAGACCGCATCGATGCCAGTGATAAGCATGTCACCTGGAATACCAACTCCTTCGCCCATCTCTGCCGCCGGGCGACGGAAGAGGGCCTGGTGCCGGCGATCGTTCACAGCCATCCGGGAGGCTTCGACGGCTTCTCGGCCCAAGATGATCGTAACGAACGCGATCTTTTCGTCATGGCTCGGAATCGGAACGGTGCCGGAACGCGTCTTGTGAGCATCGTGCAAGTTGGCGACAGCCTATACCGGGCGCGGGTCTGGGAAGACGACGTTGCTCCCTTGCCTTTTCACCGCGTGACAGTCATCGGCACCCGGATCGAAATCCATTCGAGTGACGTGTCTACGTCTTCGGAGGTCCTAGCTCGGCAGGCATTGGCCTTTGGGCCAGAGGTCAACGATTTCCTCAAGCAGCTCTCGGTTGCTGTGGTCGGGTGTGGTGGTACTGGCAGCCCAGTGGTCCAGCTCCTCGCTCGCCTGGGCGTGGGGCGGATCGTTGTCATCGATGACGATGTAGTCGAGCATTCCAACCTGAACCGCCTGCACGGCGCAACCCGGAGGGATGCAGACAACGCGGTGCCCAAGGTCGACGTCATGGCGCGCGAGGTGGCGAGGATGGGTCTCGATGTCGAAATCAGGTCGATGAACGGCTGGGTGGATGCACCGCATATCCGTGACGCGCTGAAGTCCTGCGACGTCATATTCGGATGCACGGACGATCATGCCGGTCGCCTCTACCTAAACCGAGTCGCGCATTTCTACCTCATCCCGGTCATTGATGTTGGGCTGGTCCTGATGCCCCGCAGTGATGGTGAGCCCGGCCTCCTTGAGATGGCCGCGAGGGTCAGCGTGCTGTTTCCCACTTCGGCTTGTCACGGCTGCCGCGGCACGGTCGATCGCGTCCGGGCCCGCGAGGAAGATCTCCAGCGATCAGACCCCGAGGAATACGAGCGACAGAAGACCGAAGCTTACGTCCGCGGCGCGGGTAATCCGGCACCAGCCGTCGTGACCTTCACCTCTGAGGCGGCCACCATGGCCGTCAACGAGCTCCTTGCGGGTCTGGTCGACTTCCGCGGCACCGGAGGCTGGACTTGGCAACGCTATCGCAAGCTGGACAAGGGCTTCGAGCGGTCACAGTCAGCTCAGCCGAAGCCAAGCTGTCCTGTTTGCGGCAGTGAGGAATATTGGGGTCTCGGCGACGTTAACCCCTTCCTAGATCGCATCGGGTGAGTGGCATGATGATAAAACTCCTGCGGAAAAGCCTTGAACTCACCGGCATTATCCCGCGAAGCGACTTAGTCGTCAGGATAACATCAGCACACCCAGCACCGGATCAGATCGTGCCGGGCGAGATGACCGTTGTGCGCGATGGCGTCGATAAGTGGGCTTGCTTCCGCTGCCCGGGTGGCTGCGGCGAAACTATCAAACTGTCCCTGAGCAAGAACAAAAGACCGAAGTGGACGGCCGTGCCCGACTGGCTGAAGCGACCAACAGTCTCTCCGTCTGTCCGACAACTGAATGATTGCCGCTGCCACTTCTGGATACGGCAGGGGCGGGTTGATTGGTGCAAGGATAGTGGTCGCCGATCATAATGCGCGCCTACAGCCCACCGGATCCAGGGCAAGTAGAAGGCCCAGACCTCTCACGTTTTTCGATCATTGGATCGGAACATTAGAGTCTGTGAGTCAAATACGGTCGTTTCGGGTCCGATTCCCCTGCCCTGCCCCACATCAAGGGCTTAGGTCGGACAAAAACCCATGACAAAACCTTTGCGGTTTTGGGAGGGTTTTGGCACGATGCGACATGATCATTGGATACGCCCGCGTCAGTACAGAAGACCAGAGTCTAGACGGCCAGCTCGACGCCCTGAAGGCAGCGGGTGCCGAGAGGATCTTCGCGGACAAGGTCACCGGCACGGCCCGTAGCAGGCCCGAGCTGGACCGTTTGCTCGATCAGCTGCGCCAGGGCGACGTGATCACCGTCACCAAGTATGACCGCCTCGCGCGGTCCTTGCGTGACCTTCTCGATATCGTCGACACTATCCAGGCACAGGGCGCGGGTTTCCGGTCGCTTGCTGAAGACATCGACACCACCACGCCCGCCGGGCGGCTGGTGTTCCATGTCTTCGCTTCTATCGCCCAGTTCGAGCGGGAGCGGATTTCCGAGAGGACCAGGGAGGGGCTGGAGGCGGCGCGCAAACGGGGCCGCGTCGGCGGTAGGCCCCCTGCCCTATCAGCTGCTCAGAGGGCCGAGGTGCGACGAATGCGTGACCAGGAGCTGCGGCCCTTGCTCGAGATTGCACAGCTCTTTCGGGTGAGCGTGAAGACGATCCGCAGGGCATGACGCCTCAACACAGAAGCCGTTAGCGAAGCATTAACTATATCTACTGGTACTCTGCGTTGCGAACAGCGAAATGTGGTGGTGTCTCGCCTCAAAGTGATGCAGAGTGAAGCACTCAAGAGCGAAAGGGTGCGGACAGGATGGTTGAGCAGAGCTTCGATGGGTCTAAAGGTAAACGCCGGGTCACGTCGATGCTTGAAAGATCAGACATCGCTGAGCTTGAATCTATTGCGCGACAGCGTCGGGTTTCGCTGGCGTGGGTCATTAGAGATGCTGTCAGGGCGTACCTTGGATCGGATCATCTCAGTGCGCAGACCATCAGGCCTGCGCATCCGACTCGGTCTGATGCACAATGAGGGCTCTAAGAGTACCTTTGGATGGGGCGCACGGCGTACCTCGTCGGGGATACGTACTATCTAGTGCTGTCGAGGAGATTGCGCGGCATTGCCGTGTTGTCATTGCTACCCTTAGCCGGGCCTTCCAACGGGACGACTGGGCTGCGCAGCCATTTGTTTGGTGCAAGGGCGGTTTGGCTTCCGATCGCGCAGCATGGCATGTTCTCGCGACGTGGCTGACTCGACAAGCTGTCTATCCCTCTCAGCCTAGTCTGGGGCTGGCCGATACTGTTGAGTGGTATCTCGGCACCCCGATCGGTCGTCGAGAGGTTGCTTTCTGGCGCGATCAGGACGCTGCTCTAGCGGCTACACTGGATCTGCTGAGTCGCTGTTCTGGGATCAAAGAGCTTCTTCCCTATGTCTTGGAGTCTCATGGCCCGGGTTCACGGCTCAGCGTCTTGCGCGATCCATCTACGAGGGCCGCCCGCGCGACAAAGAAAGGCATGGGAGTATTCTACACTCCGCCAGATGTTGCCGACTTTACTGCGCGCTCCGTCATGGACATGGTGCCCGCAGGGCGACAACCCAAGATTCTAGACCCTGCAGTCGGAACCGGAGTGTTCCTGCGTGCAGCCCTGATTGAGCTCAGAAGGCGTTGGCCCGAGGTCAACCCATTCTACTTGTCACGCGACTACCTTTTTGGTCTCGATATCGACCATCTAGCTCTTGATGGGGCCGCCAGCGTTCTCTTGGCTGACACTCTCTGTGCAGCCGAGATGGTGACGGATTCACCAGTCATTGCTTGGAGGATGCTGCGCAGAAATCTGGTTTGCCGTGATGCACTGACCGTAGATCGCACAACTGGACTTGGGGCACCTAACCGCATCTCTCTTGAAGAGCTTTTTCCAGCGGCGGCTGAGGGCTTCGACATAGTTATCGGAAACCCGCCCTATGCGGAGCTTGGAAAGCGATCCGATATCGTGGAACTAGCGCGGCACTTCCAGACGATTGACCCGGACGGGTCGTCGAAGGCGGATATGTATCCAGCATTTGTTGAGCAAATGGTTAGGCTTGCTGCGTCTGGTGCCGTCGGAGCCATGGTTCTGCCCCTCTCGATCGCCTGCAACTCTGGGAGACAGTTTGCAGCTTGCAGAACTTTCATCGAACGGCAGCCAGGACAATGGCAGTTCTCGTTCTTTGACCGTCAGCCCCATGCCCTTTTTGGGGAAGACGTCAAGACGCGCAACGCAATCGTTCTATGGAACGGCACAGACCCCGTGCCGAGAGTGATGACCGGGCCTCTACGGCGCTGGAGAGGTGACGATCGAGCCGTAATGCTAGCTGAGATCGGCTACACTCCTATCGCGACACCTATCGCGGATGGAGTGCCAAAACTCCATGGACATGTTCAAGCTGAAGTCTGGAGCAAGCTTGTCCAAGTGACGCAGCGCCTAGGTGGCCTCATCCAATCCTCGGCTCGTTCGAGCCTGTCTAGTGTTCCAAGTGGTACGGAAGGCGATGTCTACGTCGCACCCACAGCCTACAACTTCATCGGCCTCGCAAGACCTCACAAGTTTTCCCTAAGGTCAGGGGAAATCGCCTCTGAGAATCCGCTGCATAAACTCCATTGTGCGGATTCTGCCTCTGCGAGAGCAGTCTACGCTGTGCTGGCAAGCAACTTCGCGTACTGGTGGTGGCAGGTCACTGGCGACGGCTTCCACGTCAATCGTTCAACTCTTTTGAACTTGCCGGTCGGGTTTGATGCCTTCGATCATCGCTACGTGGGAGCCTTAAGCACTCTTGGTGGTGCGCTATGGGAGGTTTCATCTCAACATCCCGTTCGAAGCCTGAACCGAGGCCGAGTTTCGCTTGCCTTCACGCCAGATGTTGCCCCTGAGCTGCGTCGGCAGATCGACGCTTGCCTTTGTGAGGCTATGGCACTGCCGGATAGCTTTGCCGGCGAGCTCGCCCTGTTTACAGAAACGATGCAAGGTGCACGCCTCTTCGGCCGTCACGTTCAAGAAAAACAAAAGGAAAACAACAAAATGAGCCAAAAAGTGTCCGCCGATATCAAGGAGAAGAGTAAGCTTACAAAGGAAGAATGGCGCGACTATACGAAGACAGTGTGGTCTATCGCCAATAAGGGCCGCGAAGACCATCCTGCTGTATTCCCGCCTGAAATCCCGCACCGTCTGACGAAGCTGTTCAGCTTCTACGGAGAGACCGTGCTCGATCCCTTTGGGGGAACGGGAACCACGGCGCGTGCAGCCATCCCTTTGGGGCGGCGAGCAGTATGTGTTGATCAGAACCCGGACTATGTGAACATCATCCGGAAGGAGTGCGCTTCACTTCGTAACGGCCACGCCGATGACTTCGTTGCGCTAGATGCAGTGCACGGGGACAGCCGTAACATGTCCTTCCTAGAGTCCAACAGCGTTGGCCTGGTGGTGACAAGCCCGCCCTACTGGGACAAAGCAAACTACGGTCAGGGAAAGAATAACCTTGGCAATATCGCCAACTATGCTGCCTTCCTGGAGAACATGAAATCGGTCTTCGAGGAGTGCTATCGAGTACTGATACCCGGACGGAAGATGTGTGTCGTTACTGCCAACGTGAATCAGCATACAGACCAGGGCCTGCTGACCTTCCCATTGGCGACCGACTTTGCTGTCCTGCTTCGAAACATTGGTTTCGTTATGGTCAACGAGATAATCTGGTCGAAGGATGGCACTGGCGGAAAATGGGGCTCGTATGGCGCACAGCGACCGATCTTTGGCAGCTATCCGTACCCGCCGAACTTTCTCTTCAAGAACGTCCACGAATACATTCTGATATTCGCAAAGCCGTCCCTGGTTAAGACGAAAGGACCGAAAGTAAAGGCGTACAAAGATCTGATGGCTGGCATGGAGGACGTTGCGCCTTTCGCTGTACACGAAGAAGATGGCGCTTATCGTATGCCTATGGTGGAGATGTAAGTCACTGGCGATGTTCTATAATCAACCACTTCAAGTTAGGTTTGGCACCGAACTCCGCGGACATCTTGATCACCCTGGTATTGGGATCGCCCCGTACTGGGATAGTCTCGATATCGCGGTTGCTTGGGTCCGGGAAGCCGGTGTTGTTCACCTTCGGGATAGCTTTGAGCGCTTCCTGGTACATGGTGGAACGCTGACGATGATTGTTGGAATTGATCTCAAGAACACAACCCAAGAGGGCCTTCAGGCCCTCTTGGACTTGGAAGCCATCGGTACCTGTGAGACCTTCGTCCACCACAACGAGGCAGGAAGTGTTTTCCACCCAAAGGTGTATCTCTTTCGGAACTCCGAAGATGCCCGCTTGATCGTTGGATCGAACAATCTGACAGCAGCTGGCCTCTTTTCGAACGTCGAAGCTGGGCTGCAGCTTGATACCCATCTGTCTGACCAAGTGATCGGCGATGCGATGGATGCCTTCTCCTCGTGGCGAGATACGGCGACCAAGCTTGTGCATCGTCTTGATGGCGCGTTTCTTTCACGGCTGGTAGCGGAAGGTTATGTGCCAACCGAGGCTGCCGTTCGCCGCGATATGACTCGGGCTTCGTCCAAGAGGGCCAAGGGTGCCAAACTTTTTGGGTCACGGAGCTACTCGCCGCCCAAAACCCCAACGCCCCCGAAACCGTCGGTCGCAGCTGGTACTCCGGCCCCTACAGTACCGCTGCCGGCTTCCCCTGCCCCCACACCAAGTCCTTCGGGGTCGGCTCTTCTCATGCGGTTACGGAAAGCATCCACAACCGACAGACCGACGCAAACTCAGATTCCACTGCGAGTAGCTCAAACCTTCTTCGCCGGAGTTTCTTCAGTGCAAAGTGCTCATAGCGGTGTGACGCATGACCTGCACCCGGCTTCCGCACGTGGAGCAGTGAATACTATCAAGCTCGAAATTCCGGAGATGCGTCATTTCGTTGAGCCGGTCGCCCGGTTCGAAAAAACCGGCAGCGGTGTCATTTACGAAGTCCACGACGCAACCAGTTCTAGTGGCAAGCAAATTCTCTCCCGGCTCCAGGCCGGGCATTCTGATGGCTCGACGCAGACATCCATCAAGGACCTCGCCAGCGCGACCTGGTGGCGCTTCATCTGAGTAGCTTTCGCGACGATTGACAAAATTATTGGATTTTTTGGATTATCCGGTTATCATATTTATCGGGTAATCTTGGAACGTCTATGCCTACAGTTGTCATCGCGTCACCGAAGGGAGGAGCCGGGAAGTCCACGGCAGCCATCCTGTTGGGAACAGAGCTGGCCCACGCTGGGGCAAGCGTCGTCATGTTAGACTGCGACCCCAACCACTCTCTGTCCCTTTGGGCAGACAGAGCCCCCCTGCCCGCTCGAATGAAGGTCCTTTCGAGTGTCACAGAGTCCGACATTGTGAGGACAATCAAGCAGCACGACACAGACGGCCAGATCGTGATTGTTGACCTTGAAGGCGTTGCGTCCAGGCTGGTCTCGCGGGCGATCTCTCAGGCCGATCTCGTCATCACGCCGATGCGTGCGACTACTCTGGACGCCACGATTGGCGTCAGGGCGTTGCAGCTCATCGCTGAAGAGGAGGAGGCCTTGGATCGGAGAATTCCTCACGCCGTTGTTTTCACAATGACCAAGGCGATCCGTTCCAAACAACACAGCGGCATCGCCGAGTCATTGGCGGCGCAGGGTGTGGACCTCATCGACCCGCCGCTCATGGAGCGCGCGGCATTCTCTGCCCTCTTCGAGTTCGGTGGGAACCTGCGGAGTATGCCCGCGCAAGGGAACATGGATGGGGCGATTGAGAACGCAGCCCTCTTTGCCCAAGCGGTCTACAAGCGGCTGGCGGAGGGAGTTTGACATGTCGGACGGTAAAGCCTTCAACATCGACCTTGGACGCCTGAAGAGCCGGGAGAAAGACCGCAGTCCGCAGGCCATCGAGAAGGCCGAGCGGGCAGGGGAAGAGTTGGGTTTCGTTGCTCGTGACGGGCAAAAGCGGCGCGGGCGTAAGCCTAGCCCCCGAACGGGGCAGGTACACGCCAAGGTCATGCCAGACATCTCAGAGGAGATCGCCAACGAAGCCAAGCGACGCGGTGTACAGCAGGGCGTCATTATCGAAGAAGCTTGGGCGCTCTACAAAGAAAAATCCGGTATTTGAAATTATCCGGTATTCTTTCTGTTCTGCACCCACTTCCGGCAGAACCCCAAGAATGCAGCTTCCGGGTTGCGTGGTGTCTCTGGCAGCCAGCTGCGCCACTCGCGTTCCAGATAGTACACGTCGAAACCAGGAGCGAGCATCCGGGCCGTCTCATAGACATCCGGGTCAAGGTGGGGCGCTGCTGCCGGAGGCAGCACCATCTTCACACCCTGCCGGTTTGAGAACGTGACCATGTCCTCCTGCTCGTCATAGGAGATTGCATAGTCCGGCATGTGGTCGTGTTCCCGATCCTCTCGGACGATGTTCATGACCAAGCGGCGAAACTCTCGGGAGGTGGAGTTCGATCCGCACTTCTTCTGCAGCAACGCGAGGCTGATCCGCCATTCTTTCTGCGCCCCGCAGTGCTTGCGCGCCAGTTCGTAGATGCGCCGTTCCAAAGGCTTCCGAAGCCGAAAGTAATCGCGGTGCAGCGTCAGAACTTCCTTTGACCGGATCGCGTTGAAGACCCAATCGGAGAGCTTGATTTCGACTTCCTGCATGCGGCCGTCACGGGTTTCCCTGACCACCTCAGCACTCTCGATCAGACCAAATGTCCGGAAGATCTCCTTTCCGCCGGTTACGATGTTCGTACTGATCCTCGTCCCCGCCAGGCGCTCAAGGGCAGCCTTCAACTGAGAGTACCCTGAACCAGCCGTGTTTCGGTTCGTAGCGACCAGCATGTCAAACGCGCGAAACCGGACAACCTGGGAAACCTCTT
>RRZT011531534.1_pt1 | contig 14971 bp, 16 predicted proteins | sample 2165551 | NCBI WGS metagenome assembly RRZT01 (sample SAMN10456910, study PRJNA506462) | wastewater metagenome | biome: wastewater; feature: sludge; material: wastewater sludge; isolation source: wastewater sludge with Escherichia coli K12::gfp cells carrying plasmid... | place: USA: Moscow, Idaho... | reverse complement strand
CCGCCTGACCCTGTACGTGGCCAACCTGGCGCCGCGCAAGATGAAGTTCGGCCTTTCCGAGGGCATGGTGCTGGCCGCCGGCCCGGGCGGCGAGGAGATCTTCCTGCTCAGCCCGGACGCCGGTGCTAAGCCGGGCCAGCGCGTGCACTGACAGCACCTTCGGGACGCGGAGCGTCCCCGGAGGCGTGCCCACGCGGGAGCGTGGGCACGATCAGCCTCGCGCCGCCCCCGGGCGACAATGCGCCGCAGGCCGCAATGGCCCGGCGCAAGGCCGCGCAAATAGCCGAACGGCCACCACTTATTCCCAAAGGTAATTAGGGCGCTGCAATCCCCGGCTTGTACGCCATAACCACCTCCACGATAATAGGCGCCCGTTTTTCCGCGGCCCGAGCCCATCGCCCATGACCGAATTCGCCCTCATCCTGGTCAGCGCCATTCTGGTCAACAACTTCGTGTTGGTGCAGTTCCTTGGCCTCTGCCCGTTCATGGGGGTTTCGAAGAAGATCGAAACCGCCATCGGCCTGTCGCTGGCCACCACCTTCGTGCTGACCCTGGCCGCGATGTGCAGCTACCTGATGCACCAGTACGTGCTCAAGCCGCTGGACCTGGAGTTCCTGCGCACCATCAGCTTCATCCTGGTGATCGCCGTGGTAGTGCAGTTCACCGAGATGGTGGTGAACAAGACCAGCCCGATCCTCTATCGGGTGCTGGGCATCTTCCTGCCGCTGATCACCACCAACTGCATCGTGCTCGGCGTGGCCCTGCTCAACGCCAACAAGGCCGAGTTCACCTTCGTCACCGCCACCGCCAACGGCTTCGCCGCGGGCCTCGGCTTCTCGCTGGTGCTGGTGCTGTTCGCCGCGATGCGCGAGCGCATCGCCATCGCCGACGTGCCGCTGCCGTTTCGCGGCGCGGCCATCGGCATGATCACCGCCGGCCTGATGTCGCTGGCGTTCATGGGCTTCACCGGATTGATCAAGCTATGAGTCTGGTCCTCATCGCCGTCCTCGCCCTGGCAGCCATCTGCCTGGTCGCCGGCGCCATCCTCGGCTATGCCGCGGTGCGCTTCCGCGTCGAGGGCGATCCCATCGTCGAGCAGATCAACGCCCTGCTGCCGCAGACCCAGTGCGGACAGTGCGGCTACCCGGGCTGCAAGCCCTACGCCGAGGCCATCGCCAACGGCGACAAGATCAACAAGTGCCCGCCCGGCGGGCAGACCACCGTACAGGCGCTGGCCGACCTGCTCGACGTCGAGGCCGAGCCGCTGGATGCCGAGGGCGGCGAGAAACCGCGCATGGTCGCGCGCATCCGCGAGGCCGAGTGCATCGGCTGCACCAAGTGCATCCAGGCCTGCCCGGTGGACGCCATCGTCGGCGCCGCGCGGCAGATGCACACGGTGATCAAGGACGAATGCACCGGCTGCGACCTGTGCGTCGAGCCCTGCCCGGTCGACTGCATCGACATGGTCGAGGCCGGCACCGACCTGCAGGGCTGGAAATGGGACCGCCCGCTGGCCCCCGGCCAGCTGATCGCCACCGACCGGGAGCAGGCCGCATGAGCGCCATCGCCAAGATCTGGGACATCCCCGGCGGCATCCATCCGCCGGAGCGCAAGGAACTCTCCAATCGCACGCCGCTCCAGCAGCCGCCGCTGCCCGACCGGCTGATCCTGCCCCTCGGCCAGCACATCGGCGCCGCCGCCGAGCCCTGCGTGGCGGTCGGCGAGCGGGTGCTCAAGGGCCAGAAGATCGCCGAGGCCAGCGGTTTCGTCAGCGTGCCGCTGCACGCGCCGACCTCCGGCACGGTGAGCTTCATCGGCCCGCAGCCCTACCCGCACGCCTCGGGGATACCCGCGCCGGCCATCGTCATCGACGCCGACGGCCGCGACGAGTGGTGCGCGCTCGCGCCCTGCCCCGACTACCGCGCGCTGGAGGCCGCCGAGCTGCTGGAGAAGATCCGCGACGCCGGGATCAACGGCCTGGGCGGCGCCGGCTTCCCCACCGCGGTCAAGCTCGCCGCACGGCCGCAGCAGAAGATCCGCACGCTGATCCTCAACGGCACCGAGTGCGAGCCGTACATCACCGCCGACGATGTGCTGATGCGCGAGAAGGCCGCGGAACTGGTCGGCGGCATCGACATCCTGGTGCAGCTGATCCAGCCCGACGAGGTACTGATCGGCATCGAGGACAACAAGCCAGAAGCCATCGCCGCGGTGCGCGCAGCGGTCGGCGAGCGCGACTACCAGGTGCGGGTCTTCCCCACCAAGTATCCGTCGGGCGGCGAAAAGCAGCTGATCCAGATCCTCACCGGCCGCGAAGTGCCGGCCGGTGGCCTGCCGGCGGACATCGGCATGCTCTGCCAGAACGTCGGCACCGCGGTGGCCATCCACGACGCCGTGGTACACGGCAAGCCGCTGATCTCGCGTATCGTCACCCTGACCGGCGAGGCGCTGGCGCGACCGATGAACGTCGAGGCGCTGATCGGCACCCCGGTCGGCGAACTGCTGGCCTTCGCCGGCCTCGACAGCGGCAAGCTCGACCGTCTGATCATGGGCGGACCGATGATGGGCTTCACCCTGCCCTCGCTGGACGTCCCGGCGATCAAGACCAGCAACTGCCTGCTGGCGCCCACCCGTGGCGAGCTGCCGGCGCCGGCGCCGGCCATGCCGTGCATCCGCTGCGGCGAGTGCGCGCTGGCCTGCCCGGCCAGCCTGCTGCCCCAGCAGCTGCACTTCTTCGCCCTGGGCCAGGAGCACGAACAGCTCAAGGCGCACAACCTGTTCGATTGCATCGAATGCGGCGCCTGCGCCTACGTCTGCCCGTCGAGCATTCCGCTGGTGCAGTACTACCGCGCCTCCAAGGCGGAAATCCGCGAGCTGGAGCAGAAGCAGCAGAAAGCCGAGCACTCCAAGCAGCGTTTCGAGCAACGCCAGGAGCGCTTGCGCCGCGAAGAGGAACGCAAGGAGGCCGAGCGTCGCGCCCGTGCCGAGAAAGCCGCGCGCGCCAAGGCCGCCCAGGCCGAAGCCGCCGCGGCGGCACCGGCTGCGACCGCCGCGCCGGTGGTCGACGAGAACCTCAAGCGCCTGAAGATCGAGTCCAGCATGGCCCAGGTGGCGCTGAAGAAGGCCGAGAAGCAGCTGGCCCAGCACGACACGCCCGAGCTACACGCCCAGGTCGCCGAGCTGCGCGCCGCGCTGGAGACGGCGCAGCGGGCCCTCGCCACGGCCCAGGCCGCCGCACCGGTCGCTGCGCCCACCCCTGCCGCCACCAAGCCGGCCAGCGACGAGGCGTTGAAGAAAGCCAAGATCGAAGCCGCCATGCTCAAGGCGCAGATCCGCAAGCTGGAGAAGGTCGAGGCACCGGACGAGGCCCAGCAGGCCGAACTGGCGAAACTGCGCGAGCAGCTCGCCGTTGCCGAACATGCGCTGGCTGCCGCCGAAAGTGCCGCGCCCGCCCCTGCCGCCGCCAAACCGGCCGGCGACGAGGCGCTGAAGAAGGCCAAGATCGAAGCCGCCATGCTCAAGGCGCAGATCCGCAAGCTGGAAAAGCTCGAAGCGCCGGATACCGCACAGCAAACCGAACTGGCCCGGTTGCGCGAACAGCTCGCCACGGCCGAACAGGCGCTCGCGGCGCTGGAGCAGCCGACCACCGTAGCGGCCCCTAAGCCGACCGAGCCGGCCAAGGCCGAGATCGATCCGCTGAAGAAAGCCAAGGTCGAGCTGGCGATGAAGCGCGCCGAACTGAAGAAGGCCGAGAAGGCCGGCGCCGACGAAACCGGGCTGGCCAAGCTGCGCGCGGCGCTGGCGGGCGCCGAACAGGCCCTGCACGCCGCCGAGGACGCCTCGAACAAGCCGGCGCCGGAGCTGGTGCGTACCGACAAGCGCCCGGTCGACGAGGCCACCCGCGCGCTGAAGACCGAACTGGCCTTCGCCCGCGCCGACCTGCGCAAGCTGGAGCGCGACGAGAACGCCGACCCGGCCGCGCTGGAGGCCGCCCGCGCGCGTCTGGCCGAGGCCGAGCAGAAGCTGGCGGAGCAGCAGAGCACATGACCGCAGGGTGGGTTAGCCGCCCGCGGCGTAACCCACCGCTGCCGGCGACAGCCGGCACACGCTGGTCGGCCTTGCAGCCGCATGGTGGGTTATGGCCTTCGGCCTAACCCACCCCACGAACCCCAAGATCATCGCCGGTCACCACCGGCAGGCGGAGGGCAACCTCCCCAGGCAAGCCCACAACGGAGCATCCATGGCCCTGCCCCGCATCACCTCGCCCCATGCCACGGGCCACAATCGCACCCAGAAGGTCATGCAGCTGGTGCTGCTGGCCACCCTGCCCGGCATTCTGGTGCTGACCTGGCTGTACGGCTTCGGCACCCTGATCAACCTCCTCTGGGCCAGCGCAGTCGCCGTCGGCTGCGAAGCCGCGGTGCTGCGCCTGCGCAGCCGCCCGGTGACCTTCTTCCTGCGCGACTGCAGCGCGCTGCTCACCGCCGTGCTGCTGGCACTGGCCCTGCCGCCGTACTCGCCCTGGTGGCTGACCCTGGTGGCCACCGGCTTTGCCATCGTGTTCGGCAAGCACCTGTTCGGCGGCCTTGGCCAGAACCCGTTCAACCCGGCGATGCTCGGCTACGTGGTGGCGCTGATCTCCTTCCCGGTGGAGATGACCAGCTGGCCGGCGCCGCGCGGCTTCGAGGCCGCCACCCCGACGCTCGGCCTGCTCGAAGGCCTGCAGCGCATCCTCGGCCTGACTACCGGCCTGCCGGACGCCTGGACCCAGGCCACCGCGCTGGACGCGCTCAAGGTCAACAAGAGCCTGACCATCGCCGAGCTGTGGGCAAGCAACCCGGCGTTCGGCAGCCTCGGCGGCTACGGCGCCGAGGCAGTCAACCTGGCGTTCCTCGCCGGCGGCCTGTTCCTGCTCTACAAGCGGGTGTTCACCTGGCACGCGCCAGTGGGCATGCTCGCCGCCCTGGCGCTGATGAGCCTGCTGTTCTGGAACGGCGCAGGCTCCGATTCCAACGGCTCGCCGCTGTTCCACCTGCTCACCGGCGCGACCATGCTCGGCGCCTTCTTCATCGTCACCGATCCGGTGTCCGGCGCCACCAGCCTGCACGGCCGGCTGCTGTTCGGCGCCGGGGTCGGCGTGCTCGCCTACGTGATCCGCGCCTGGGGCGGCTACCCCGACGGCGTGGCCTTCGCCGTGCTGCTGATGAACCTGGCCGCGCCGACCATCGACTACTACACCCGTCCGCGCACCTACGGCCATCGCAAGCCCGAGCGCGGCTTCAAGCTGGGAGAGTGACGCCATGCTGCCGGAAATGCCGCGCTCGATGCTGCGCAACGCCCTGATCCTCGGCCTGTTCGCGGTCGCCACCGTCGGCGTGGTGGCCGTCACCCAGCAGGGCACCGCGACGCGCATCGCCGCCGCCGAGCGCGAGGCGCAGGTGCGCGCGCTGGCCGAGATCCTCCCGGCCGGCAGCTACGACAACCACCTGCTGGACAACAGCCTGCAGCTGTCCGACCCGCTGCTCGGCAGCCGCCAGCCGCTGCCGGCCTACCTGGCCCTCAAGGACGGCCGCCCCACGGCGGTGATCCTCCAGGCCATCGCGCCCGATGGCTACAGCGGCAGCATCCGCCTGCTGGTCGGCGTGCAGGCCGACGGCCGACTGGCCGGCGTGCGCGTCCTGCAGCACAAGGAAACCCCGGGCCTGGGCGACAAGATCGAGCTGGCCAAGAATCCCTGGGTGCTGGCCTTCAACGGCAAGTCGCTGAGCGGTCCGGGCGAGGCCGGCTGGGGCGTGAAGAAGGACCAGGGCGTGTTCGACCAGTTCGCCGGCGCCACCATCACCCCGCGCGCGGTGGTCAAGGCCGTGCACCACGCGCTGCAATACGTCGATGCCCACCGTGCCGAGCTGTTCGGCACGGCGGACCAGCCTGCCGAGGAACTCGCGCAATGAGCCAGAGCTACCGCGAAATCGCCGTCAACGGCCTGTGGAAGAACAATCCCGGCCTGGTCCAGCTGCTCGGCCTGTGCCCGCTGCTCGGCACCAGCAACTCGACGGTCAACGCCCTTGGCCTGGCGCTGGCCACCATGCTGGTGCTGACCTGCTCCAACGCCGCGGTGTCGCTGATCCGCGGCGTTACCCACACCGCCGTGCGCCTGCCGGCGTTCGTGATGATCATCGCCGCGCTGACCACCTGCACCGAACTGCTGATGCAGGCCTACACCTACGAGCTGTACCAGATCCTCGGCATCTTCATCCCGCTGATCACCACCAACTGCGTGATCCTCGGCCGCGCCGACGGCTTCGCGGCGAAGAACGGCATCGCCCGTTCGGCCTTCGACGGCCTGATGATGGGCACCGGCTTCGGCCTGGTGCTGGTGGTGCTCGGCGCGATCCGCGAACTGCTCGGCAGCGGCACCCTGCTGGCCGACATGCAGCTGCTGTTCGGCGCCGGCGCGGCAGGCTGGCGCATCGAGGCGTTCGGCAGCGACTACCGGGGCTTCCTGCTGGCCATCCTGCCGCCGGGCGCCTTCCTGGTGATGGGCCTGCTGATCGCCGGCAAGAACCTCGTCGACACCCGCCTGGAGACTCGCGCCAAGGCCCGGGCCGGCGCGCCGCAGGCGGCGGTCAGCCGCCGCGTGCGGGTCACCGGGGTGGTGGAATGAATGCCGCCAAGCGCGCGGAGATCTTCCGCCGTCTGAAGGAGGACAACCCCGAGCCGACCACCGAGCTGGAATACCAGAGCGTGTTCGAGCTGCTGGTGGCGGTGATCCTCTCCGCCCAGGCCACCGACGTGGGGGTCAACAAGGCCACCGCCAGGCTGTTCCCGGTGGCCAACACCCCCGAGGCGATCCACGCCCTGGGCGTCGAGGGCCTGGAGCAGTACATCAAGACCATCGGCCTGTATCGCAGCAAGGCGAAGAACGTCATCGAGACCTGCCGCCTGCTGATCGAAAAGCACGCCAGCGTGGTGCCGAGCACCCGCGAGGAACTGGAGGCGCTGCCCGGCGTCGGCCGCAAGACCGCCAACGTGGTGCTCAACACCGCCTTCCGCCAGCCGGCCATGGCGGTGGACACCCACATCTTCCGGGTCAGCAACCGCACCGGCATCGCCCCGGGCAAGACCGTGCTGGAGGTGGAGAAGAAGCTGGTGAAGTTCGTGCCCAGGGAATACCTGCTCGACGCCCATCACTGGCTGATCCTGCACGGCCGCTACGTGTGCAAGGCGCGCAAGCCGCAGTGCGGCAGCTGCCGGATCGAGGATCTTTGCGAGTACAAGGCGAAGACTTCGGACGATTGATCCTGTATTGAAAATTCGCATCGAGCGATAAATAAAATCTCTTTTACCCTCCAGAAGTTTGCCGCTATAAGGACCGCGAAACGGTCCCCTGTTTTCTGGAGTAGCAGTCATGGCCCAAGCCAAAGCCGACCTCGACCTGGAAGAAGACTTCGTCGTCGATGCCGAACAGGACGACACCCCCGCCGCCAGCGAAACCCCGGCCGGCAAGACCAGCAGCCTGGCCAAGCGCCGGGTGATCGACAACCTGCTGGAAGAGCGCCGCCTGAAGAAGCAGCTGTCGGAATACGACTTCGACCTGTAACCGCTCTGCGCCGCCCGGACCCGGGCGGCGCCGTCACGGCCGACTTACCGGCGGCACTTCTCCAGCTCCCGGGCTCGCCCTACAATCGCCCCCTTTCGCACGGGGATCTCCCCGTACACCGCAGCAAACGGACGGCGCTGCCCGCCGTCGACGACTGCGCGCAGTGGCATCCGGGACCCTCGAGACGACCCATGAGCCACGCCACCGCTTCCCCACGCCCTCTCCTGCAGCGCCTCGCGCGCACCAGTCTGGTGAGCCAGATCGTCGTCGGCCTGCTCGCCGGCGCCCTGCTGGCGGCGCTCGCCCCGCAGGCCGCGCTGTCCGCCGGCTTCGTCGGCACCCTGTTCGTCGCCGCGCTCAAGGCCGTGGCGCCGCCGCTGGTATTCCTGCTGGTCGCCTCGGCCATCGCCAGCCACAAGCGCGGCCAGCCCACCCATATCCGCCCGGTGCTGCTCCTCTACCTGGTCAGCACCCTGGCCGCCGCCCTGGTCGGGGTGGCCGCCAGCTTCCTGTTCCCCTCGACGCTGCTGCTCAGCGGCGCCGGCGTCGATGCCAGCGCTCCCGGCGGCATCGGCGAGGTGCTGGCCGCGCTGCTCGCCAGCCTGCTGAGCAACCCGGTGCAGGCCCTGCTCGACGCCAACTTCATCGGCATCCTCGCCTGGGCCATCGGCCTGGGACTGGCGCTGCGCCACGGCAGCGAAACCACCCGCACCGTGCTCCACGACCTGTCCCATGGCCTGTCGGAGATCGTCCGCGTGGTGATCCGCTTCGCCCCGCTGGGCGCCTTCGGCCTGATCGCCGCGGCGCTGGCCGAGACCGGCCTCGACGCACTGGCCGGCTACGCGCGCCTGCTGGCGGTGCTGGTCGGCTGCATGCTGCTGGTCGCCCTGGTGGTCAACCCGCTGATCGTGTTCTGCAAGATCCGCCGCAACCCCTACCCGCTGGTGTTCACCTGCCTGCGCGAAAGCGGCATCACCGCCTTCTTCACCCGCAGCTCGGCGGCCAACATCCCGGTCAACCTGCAGCTGTGCGAACGCCTGGGCCTGCATGAGGACACCTACTCGGTGTCGATCCCCCTGGGCGCCACCATCAACATGGCCGGCGCGGCCATCACCATCAGCGTCCTGACCCTGGCGGCGGTGAACACCCTGGGCATCGCCGTGGACATCCCCACCGCCCTGCTGCTCTGCGTGATCGCCTCGCTCAGCGCCGCCGGCGTCTCCGGCGTGGCCGGCGGCTCGCTGCTGCTGATCCCGCTGGCCACCAGCCTGTTCGGCATCCCCAGCGAGATCGCCATGCAGGTGGTGGCCATCGGCTTCATCATCAGCATCGTGCAGGACTCCGCCGAAACCGCGCTGAACTCCTCCACCGACGTGCTGCTCACCGCCGCCGCCTGCCTGGCGAAGCGGGACTGAAGCGGTCGCACCAAGGCCCCAACGCAAAGCCCCGCCAGATGGCGGGGCTTTGCGTTGGGCAGCATGCTCAGTCGTTGCGCTGCGGCGAGAGCAGCTCGATCTTGTAGCCGTCTGGGTCCTCGACGAAGGCGAGGATGCTCGAACCGTGCTTCATCGGTCCCGGCTCGCGGGTGATCTTGCCGCCACGGGCGCGGATGTCCTCGCAGGCCTTGTAGACGTCCTCGACTTCCAGGGCGATGTGGCCATAGCCGGTGCCCAGCTCGTAGCGGTCGACGCCCCAGTTGTAGGTCAGCTCGATCACGCTGTTCTCGGCCTCGTTGCCGTAGCCGACGAAGGCCAGGGTGAACTGGCCGTCCGGGTAGTCCTTGCGGCGCAGCAGGGTCATGCCCAGCACTTCGGTGTAGAAGGCGATCGACTTGTCCATATCGCCGACGCGCAGCATGGTGTGCAGCAGTCTCATCAGGGATCTCCTTGGCGTTTCACGGTGCACAAAGCATGACCCCGGCACACGGCCGGGGTCATGGTCAGGCTCGGTGCAGACAGCTTATCAGAGCGGGCTGCGGCCCTTGCCGGCGGCGATGCGCAGGCGCAGGGCGTTGAGCTTGATGAAGCCCGCGGCGTCGGCCTGGTCGTAGGCGCCGGCATCGTCCTCGAAGGTGGCGATGTTGGCGTCGAACAGCGAGTCGTCGGACTTGCGACCGACCACGATGACGTTGCCCTTGTACAGCTTCAGGCGCACCACGCCGTTCACGGTAGCCTGGGAGGCGTCGATCATCTGCTGCAGCATCAGACGCTCCGGGCTCCACCAGTAGCCGTTGTAGATCAGGCTGGCGTACTTGGGCATCAGCTCGTCTTTCAGGTGGGCCACTTCGCGGTCGAGGGTGATCGACTCGATGGCGCGGTGGGCCTTGAGCATGATGGTGCCGCCGGGAGTCTCGTAGCAGCCGCGCGACTTCATGCCGACGTAGCGGTTCTCGACGATGTCCAGGCGGCCGATGCCGTTCTCGCCACCGATCTTGTTCAGCTGGGTCAGCACCTGGGCCGGGGTCATCTCGACGCCGTCGATGGCGACGATGTCGCCGGCGCGGTAGGTCAGCTCAATGTAGGTCGGCACGTTCGGCGCGGCTTCCGGGGACTGGGTCCAGCGCCACATGTCCTCTTCGTGCTCGGTCCAGGTGTCTTCCAGCACGCCGCCTTCATAGGAGATGTGCAGCAGGTTGGCATCCATGGAGTACGGCGACTTCTTCTTGCCATGGCGCTCGATCGGGATCTCGTGCTTGGCGGCGTAGTCCATCAGCTTCTCGCGCGACAGCAGGTCCCACTCGCGCCAGGGCGCGATGACCTTGACGCCCGGCTTCAGCGCGTAGGCGCCCAGCTCGAAGCGCACCTGGTCGTTGCCCTTGCCGGTGGCGCCGTGGGAGATGGCGTCGGCGCCGGTCTCGTTGGCGATCTCGATCAGGCGCTTGGCGATCAGCGGACGGGCGATGGAGGTACCCAGCAGGTACTCGCCTTCGTACACGGTGTTGGCACGGAACATCGGGAAGACGAAGTCGCGGACGAACTCTTCGCGCAGGTCGTCGATGTAGATTTCCTTGACGCCCATGGCCTGGGCCTTGGCGCGGGCCGGCTCGACTTCCTCGCCCTGGCCGAGATCAGCGGTGAAGGTCACCACTTCGCAGTTGTAGGTATCCTGCAGCCACTTGAGGATCACCGAGGTGTCCAGGCCGCCGGAATAGGCCAGAACAACCTTTTTAACGTCCGCCATGCGTTTCTCCACGGGGGTTTTCTACGAAAAGGCCGATTCTACTGCCGCCTCCGGCGAATTTACAGGGGAGCCGGGGCGCAGGATGACCGTCCGCGCGCTTTTCGGTAGCATCACGCCCCTACGAGTCACCCCGCCTGGAATTCCCCGCATGTCCGACCGCCTGACCCTGCTGCGTCCCGACGACTGGCACATCCACCTGCGCGACGGCGCCGCCCTGGCGCACACCGTCCCCGACGCCGCGCGCACCTTCGGCCGCGCCATCATCATGCCCAACCTGGTGCCGCCGGTACGCAATGCCGAGCAGGCCGCGGCCTACCGCGAGCGCATCCTGGCCGCCCGCCCGGCCGGCAGCCGCTTCGAGCCGCTGATGGTGCTCTACCTCACCGACAAGACCAGCGCCGAGGACATCCGCGCGGCCAAGGCCGGCGGTCTGGTGCACGCCGCCAAGCTGTACCCGGCCGGCGCCACCACCAACTCGGATTCGGGCGTCACCAGCGTCGACAACATCTTCCCGGTACTGGAAGCCATGGCCGAAGTCGGCCTGCCGCTGCTGGTGCACGGCGAGGTGACCCACGCCGACATCGACGTGTTCGACCGCGAGAAGCGCTTCATCGACGAGAACCTGCGCCGGGTGGTCGAGCGCTTCCCGACCCTCAAGGTGGTGTTCGAGCACATCACCACCGCCGATGCCGCGCAGTTCGTGCGCGAGGCTTCGGCCAACGTCGCCGCCACCATCACCGTCCATCACCTGCTGTACAACCGCAACCACATGCTGGTCGGCGGCATTCGTCCGCACTTCTATTGCCTGCCGATCCTCAAGCGCAACACCCACCAGGAAGCCCTGCTGGACGCCGCCACCAGCGGCAATCCGAAGTTCTTCCTCGGCACCGACTCGGCGCCGCACGCCCGCCACGCCAAGGAGGCCGCCTGCGGCTGCGCCGGCTGCTACACCGCCTATGCCGCCATCGAGCTGTACGCCGAGGCGTTCGACCGCCGCGGCGCGCTGGACAAGCTGGAAGGCTTCGCCAGCCAGTTCGGCCCGGACTTCTACGGCCTGCCGCGCAACAGCGAGCGCATCACCCTGATCCGCGAGGACTGGGTGGCGCCGACCGAGCTGCACTTCGGCGACCACACCCTGGTACCGCTGCGCGCCGGCGAGAAACTGCACTGGCGCGTGCTGGAGGGCCAGGCATGAGCGAGCAGATCGACTACGACGAATACGAGCTGGAACCCCACAGCGGTGGCCTGAAACCGCCGATGGCGCGGCGCTTCCGCGGCTTCCTGCCGGTGGTGGTGGACGTCGAGACCGGCGGCTTCAACAGCGCTACCGACGCCCTGCTGGAAATCGCCGCCACCACCGTCGCCATGGACGACGACGGCTTCCTCTATCCCGAGCACACCTACTTCTACCGCATCGAGCCGTTCGAGGGCGCCAACATCGAACAGGCGGCGCTGGACTTCACCGGCATCAAGCTGGGTCACCCGCTGCGCATGGCGGTCAGCGAGGAACAGGCGCTGGGCGAGATATTCAAGGGCGTGCGCAAGTCGCTGAAGTCCAGCGGCTGCAAGCGCGCGGTGCTGGTCGGCCACAACGCCAGCTTCGATCTGGGCTTCCTCAACGCCGCGGTGGCGCGCTGCGGGATCAAGCGCAACCCGTTCCACCCGTTCTCCAGCTTCGACACCGCCACCCTGGCCGGCCTCGCCTACGGCCAGACCGTGCTGGCCAAGGCCTGCCAGGCGGCGGACATCCCGTTCGACAACCGCGAGGCGCACAACGCCCGCTACGACACCGAGAAGACCGCCGAACTGTTCTGCGGCATCGTCAACCGCTGGAAGGAAATGGGCGGCTGGATCGACTTCGACGAGTGAGCGATCGGCTACTGCACCGTCTTCCGCAACCCCGGCTCCGGCCGGGGTTTTCGTTATCCGACAGAATGCACATCCGCAGCATTTGACAGTACTTCTTATTAACATTAGCATCCCCGCATCAACCAACTGTCTGCGGGTTCTGCCATGTACGTCTGTCTCTGCCAGGGTGTCACCGACAACCACCTTCGCGATGCCGTCTACGAAGGATGCTGCAGCTACCGCGAGGTGCGCGAGAGCACCGGCGTCGGCACCCAGTGCGGCAAGTGCGCCTGCCTGGCAAAGCAGGTGGTGCGCGAGACCCTCAGCGACCTGCAGGGCGCCCAGGCCGCCCTCGCCTATCCGGCCGCTTTCGCTGCCTGCTGAATCCGCGACCGGCGCCCCGCCCGCCGGACACGACTGCTCCCGCCCCTCTGCCTGCGCCGTGCCCACCCGGCACGGCGCCACCCTCGGCTGCGCCATTTGACAGCGCCCGGCGCCGGCACCAGACTCTTGGCCTATCACCCACGGCCCAAGGCGGATCCCGGCATGAAAGGCGACAAGAAAGTCATCCAGCACCTGAACAAGATCCTCGGCAACGAGCTGGTGGCGATCAACCAGTACTTCCTGCATGCGCGCATGTACGAGGACTGGGGCCTGGAGAAGCTCGGCAAGCACGAGTACAAAGAATCCATCGACGAGATGAAGCATGCCGACAAGCTGGTCAAGCGCATCCTGTTCCTCGAAGGGCTGCCCAACCTGCAGGATCTGGGCAAGCTGCTGATCGGCGAGAACACCAAGGAAATGCTCGAGTGCGACCTCAAGCTCGAACACAAGGGCCTGGCCGACCTCAAGGCCGCCATCGTCTATTGCGAGAGCTGCGGCGACTACGCCACCCGCGAGCTGCTGGAGGACATCCTCGAATCCGAGGAAGAGCACATCGACTGGCTGGAAACCCAGCTCGGCCTGATCGAGAAAATCGGCCTGGAGAACTACCTGCAGTCGCAGATGGGCGAATGAGCGCCTCCTGAAACGAAGAAGCCCCTCGGTGAGGGGCTTCTTCGTTTCAGGGCCGCAGGACGGTCACTCGCCCTTGCTGACCGCCGCCTTGATCAGCGGCTGCAGTTCGCCCTTCTCGTGCATTTCCAGAATGATGTCGCTGCCGCCGATCAGCTCGCCGTCGACCCACAGCTGCGGGAAGGTCGGCCAGTTGGCGTACTTGGGCAGGTTGGCGCGGATTTCCGGGTGCTGGAGGATGTCGACATAGGCGAACTTCTCGCCGCAGGCCATCACCGCCTGGGAGGCACGTGCGGAGAAGCCGCACTGCGGAGCATTCGGCGAGCCCTTCATGTACAGCAGGACAGGGTTGCTGGCGATCTGTTCTTTGATGGTTTCAATGATGTCCATGGTCTACCTCGGCTGAAGGGTTCCGGCGCGCGGCCGGCGCGATGGGCTGATTGTAACGGAAAGCCGAGCGTATCGCTCGGCCTTGCAGCATCGCGCAAGGCCGCTGCCAGACCTGGCCCGGCAGCACTCATGCACCCAATTGGGGCAACAGTGCGCCGTTAATATGGCGCAAATATGTACTGGTTTGCGCAATCGCTCGATTTCCTTATAAGATCGACGCCTTTCCTTAGAGCGCCGCTCCGCGCGGTCCCGCCGCAGGTCTAGCCCGTTTTTTCTGCAAAGCCGGTCATTTCTGCGGCCTGTCATACAGGTAGTGAATAATGAGCGTTCGGCACTTTCTCTCGTTGATGGATTGCACGCCCCAGGAGCTGGCCGGCCTGATCCGCCGCGGTATCGAGCTGAAAGAGCTGCGCAATCGCAGCGTGCTTTACGAACCGCTGAAGAACCGTGTGCTGGGGATGATCTTCGAGAAAGCCTCGACCCGCACCCGCCTGTCCTTCGAAGCCGGGATGATCCAGCTCGGCGGCCAGGCGATCTTCCTTTCCCCGCGCGATACCCAGCTCGGCCGCGGCGAACCCATCGCCGACACCGCCATCGTCATGTCGCGGATGCTCGATGCGGTGATGATCCGCACCTTCGCCCACCAGAACGTCCTCGACTTCGCCGCCCACTCGCAGGTACCGGTGATCAACGGCCTGACCGACGATCTGCACCCCTGCCAGCTGCTGGCCGACATGCAGACCTTCCACGAGCACCGCGGTTCGATCCAGGGCAAGACCGTGGCCTGGATCGGCGACGGCAACAACATGTGCAACACCTACGCCCAGGCCGCCGTGCAGTTCGACTTCCAGCTGCGCATCGCCTGCCCGGAAGGCTTCGAGCCCAAGCAGGAATTCCTCGACCAGGCCGCCGGCCGCGTGACCCTGACCCGCGACCCGT
>RRZT011397974.1_pt1 | contig 14971 bp, 12 predicted proteins | sample 2165551 | NCBI WGS metagenome assembly RRZT01 (sample SAMN10456910, study PRJNA506462) | wastewater metagenome | biome: wastewater; feature: sludge; material: wastewater sludge; isolation source: wastewater sludge with Escherichia coli K12::gfp cells carrying plasmid... | place: USA: Moscow, Idaho... | reverse complement strand
TCTTGCGGAATACTGCTTCCGGTTTAATCATCGTTTTGACCTCAAGAGCATGTTGGTTGAATTGGGGCATGCAGTCGTGGCAAGCCCTCCGATGCCATATCGGCTCTTGAAGCTGGCTGAGGGTCATGGGTAATCAGGATTGCTTATTAGTGTCATAGTCATCTACCAGCTCGTCCATCAGCTCAAGAGCTCGCTCATAATCGTCCTGATTATTGATGTGGACGATGTAGGGCACTTGGGCCAATGCTTCTCTAATCTGAACCAGCGCATGACTTAACATAATGGTGACTCCTTGTTTCTCCGGTGTTCGCTATGAATAGCAACTATCTGGAGAAGGTGATTCTGTCAGGTATGAGAGTGGTGAATAAATATCTAAAATTCATGAGTTTACGCTAATGCGTGATCTATCAACACTAGATTGACCGCTGATGGTTGAGGCGTGTCAAACGGGTCCTCTCATCTCGCGCGGAGACTTGTTCGCTTCTTCCCTATGCCAATGATCAAGGGGCCTCTATTAATTATTGCGAGTAGTAGCACAATAATTAATACCAAAACGAGTAGGAACCGAACATGAGCTACCAGATTCTCTCCGCTGCGGCGGCCAGCATTACCGAACTGAAACGCAACCCCATGGGCACTGTCAAAAAAGGCAATGGTTCTGCCGTTGCTATCCTCAAGCACAACGAACCAGCCTTCTACTGCGTGCCACCAGAGCTCTTTGCTTACTATATAGAACTAGCCGAAGACGCTGAGCTTAATCGTATCGCCGATGAACGCATGGCCCTACTCGATAAGGTCAGCGTATCGCTAGATGATCTATGACGTATGCCACGCGATTTTATCGTTGAGTACTGAGGTAGTTGCTGAATTATGAGCGTTAACATTGTGGGAAACACCTGAGCTTTGTAGTTCTAGGGAAGGTGCTAACAAGTCACTTGACACAAAAACACTCCACCATAACTAATTGATATTAAATGACTAAGTTTCAGTTTTTGCGCAAGAGGTACTTATTCGCACTTTCCTTATATTACCCGTTGCCTCTCAACTTCGGCCAGTAAGCTTTGGACTAACCCTGCGGCAAAACGCTGACGACCAACAAGCTCATCTTCGTTGTCTCCACCGTGGAAGCGTGCGTAGGCAACAGCCCCCACCTTCTCATAGCCTTCACCATGCTCGTCGTCCCCGAAACGTCTCGCTAACGCTGCTAACCCATCTTGCATTGCCTCTTGATGCTGTTGTGAACGGATGCGTTCAACGAATAGAGCTGCGACTTCCTTTACCGAGCCTGAGTATTGGATCACATGAATTAGGTCAGCGGCATCCTTCCTCTCCTGACGCTGATCCAGAGCCAGAGCTTTCAAAATTACAAATGCTGGCACGTCCGCAAATCGCACAGTATCCACTGATAGACCATCACCACCCAGGAGCTGGGCAGAAACTATCTTCTCCTGATACCAGTCGTGGACGATTCGGGCATGCTTAATGGTGAGCGCCGATACTCTTTCCCCATCGACGCTGATGGTCCTGCCAGGTTCCTCTGCACCGGCATCTCGTAGAAGTTCAACGACTACTTCTATATGGTCATCGACCTTGCGACGCCAGCGCCAAGATGCGGGCTTTCCCTCTTCGACCCACCTGATGAAGCCCCGAGCTTTTAGCTGATCCGCAAGGCTAGCGTATTCGTTGTCAGCTGCCAGCACCTCTAGGTTTAATACTATGTCCACGTCCGAAGTCCCCGCATGCATCGGAACATCGGGTAGGTTCTCTGGAGTGAGATAACGAGGAACCAGGCCGCCGACAAGTCTTAGGGTTTCCTTCAGATGTCCAAAGGCGCTTAGCAGTGTGAGCAGTGTCATCTCGCACGCCGATGTAACGTCTTGACTATATCCAGCCGCTGTACGAGGCTTCAATCCCGTTGCCATAAAGACTCCAATTGTTCTCTGATATGTTCCGCCAGTTCTTTATTGCGGCCTCGGCCATCCAATAAGTCCAAGTACAGAATGTAAGGACTTGCGAAAAAAATAGGGTGGTTTGGGCTCACATCCCGGTAAAGCAAACTCGCGGGTTCGCGCTCGATAAGTGTGACGTTTGCCCCTTTGCTGACTGGCTTCAGGCCTAGCACGTCAGCCATTCTATCCGCGTAGCCCTTGGGCACAATGATCTCCGCTCCTTCAGTACTGGTCAGCAACGGTGCAAGAATATTGGCGGCAGCAGCACCTGTGAACGCCCACGGATAATCCACCTTCTGATGGTCTATCCGTTCTGCCAGATGAGCTAACAGGTGTTTGGGATTTTCGACAAAGGTGTACCACTTCGACTTCTGTTCTTTGCGATGCCGCCACTGCTCAGACCAAGCGTCCAAAAGCTTATCAGGGTGAGTGAGCATTCTACGCTTGCTAGGTCCTCCACCAGTAGATTTCACCCATTCACGTAACGTCAGTTCCTGCAACACAAGAGAGCAGGTGTACGCAGAAGTTTCGGCTTGCTCGGCCAGCTCTCTACCAGTTAGCCACCCATGACTATTCATCAGAAGCGAGTGGATTACACTTTCACGAGCTCCAGTGAAAAGAGCAATGCCCTGGGTGTTCTTTTTGGTACGGTGAGAAGGCTTTTCAATATTGATGAGCCAGCCGTCGTGCTTTAGATAAAGGCTGCCTCCTAGTTCGAATGAGGCGATATTCTGTTCCCTAAGCTCCTGCTTAGCCCCTGAGCTTAGTACGCCTGCCGCGAGCAATCCAATCGCGTCGTGACTATGATGAGTGTCGCGTATGCGCCTGTGGAGCTGGTACACTGCATTTCTTAAGTCTCTTGGATAGACCTCTCTTTTGACTTCGACGAATACCAGTAGGGTTTTACTCGGAGCCTTTATCTCGATCATGCCATCAAGCTCAACCCCAACCCCACGAAGCTCGTGCGAAGCATTGTGCACCGAGGCTTCAGGGCCGAATGCCCCAGCAAGAGCCTCAACCAGTGCATCCAACATCTGCCTTTCGAATTCGAACCCCGAATGATGTGAGTAACGTTCCATAACCTTAGCCCCCATAGCATTATTAGCTGTACAGCAAAAAACGCCTTTTCAGCTAATGTTTAGGCCTTATCGTATCATTAGCTGAACAGCTAACAACCCTCTATAGGCTAAGTTTTGTATATTCTATCCTGTATTGACCAGAATGCCCGCATGGATGAGGTGTGCGGAATCGTTCCTTTCCCGACGATGATCCTGGGCTTTCAAGATCACAAACGTAGGTACATCGGTATACCGCACAGCTTCCATCGCGAAAGGCCGTTGATATGACCTCAATATGGGGAATAGCTGAACTTCCCTGGCTGGTTCAGGTTGCCACTATGGGAAATACCTGAACTTTGTAGTGCGCCAGGGGTCGATAGGGTCTCTATATGGGGCAGCTGAACTTCCCTGACTGGTTCAGATAGCCACTATGGGAAATACCTGAACTTTGTGGTGTGAGTGGGAGGTCGATATGACTTCAATATGGGGCAGCTGAACTTCCCTGACTGGTTCAGATAGCCACTATGGGAAATACCTGAACTTTGTGGTGTGAGTGGGAGGTCGATATGACTTCAATATGGGAAACACCTGAACTTCTCGGGCTGGTTCAGATCGCTACTGTGGGAAACACCTGAACTTCATGAGCTGGTTCAAGTCGCTACTATGGGAAACACCTGAACTTCTCGGGCTGGTTCAGGTCGCTACTGTGGGAAACACCTGAACTTCATGAACTGGTTCAAGTCGCTACTGTGGGAAACACCTGAACTTCATGGGCCGATTCAGGTCGCCACTGTGGGAAACACCTGAACTTCACGGGCTGGTTCAGGTCGCTACTGTGGGAAACACCTGAACTTCATGGGCTGGTTCAGGTCGCCACTACGGGAAATGCCTGAACTTTGTGGTGCGAGTGGGAGGTCGATATGACTTCAATATGGGAAACACCTGAACTTCTCGGGCTGGTGCAGGCCGCTACTGTGGGAAACACCTGAACTTCACGGGCTGGTTCAGGTCGCCACTGTGGGAAACACCTGAACTTCACGGGCTGGTTCAGGTCGCCACTGTGGGAAACACCTGAACTTTACGGGCTGGTTCAGGTCGCACCTGTGGGAAACACCTGAACTTCACGGGCTGGTTCTGGTCGCCACTGTGAGAAGACCTAACGCTCGGTTGCCTACGGAGGATCATCGAGTGTACCGATGTGCTTTCCAGTGAAGAATTTTATCGCTACTTTTAAGACTATATCTTGCAATGAGAACATGAGCATTATGACTTACTCAGCATATAATCAGGGGCATGTGAAGCCCCATTGTGCACGACTTGTCATGTCTCTAGGTATTCCTTCCGACCCATTGAGTGTTCATTCATGGATTGTTGCAGGAATTCCCCCTGAGATTATTATAAGGCTTGTTGAATCTGTCAGGTCTGATATGAAGACAATCTGTCATCTTGTTGGTATTAGCAAAAGGACCATAACCCGTAAACTAAAGAATGGAACTCCTCTAACTCCTGAGCAAGGGTCTAGAGTATACAGTGTAATACAAGCACTTGATGCAACAATCTCGCTACACAATGATGATCTTGCTATGGCTATGGCTATGGCTATGGCTTGGTTACATTGCCCTGCAAAAGGGCTGGGAGGTGAGATACCTATGAATATCTTGACTACACCAAGCGGTGTCCAAGCCGTGGTCGATCTCATTGGTCGGATTGAACATGGGGTTATTGCCTGAACCCGTTCGCTCAGAATCGGTCTTTGATATGATAAGTGACTCAAACTCTGGGTAGCTATTCACCAATAGCTAAAGGAAGGCCTGCTATTTTTTTAATAGCAACGCCTTCACCTTATGTCCAAGATCAACATTTCGTTTGCTTGCTGACTCATGCGTTAGAGCTTGGCTCAGAATATTCAAAGGCCCGATCAAGTAGACCTTTTCTACGGCTCGTGTAATCGCGGTATAACACATTGTTCGATCAATGTTTGGGGCCTTATCCAGAACAATGATGACTTGTTTAAACTGTGAACCCTGACTCTTGTGAATTGTCATAGCATAAGCATGGCGAAGGGCATTGATTATATCCAACGAGATCTCTCGTTCTATGCCGTCATCCCACAGTATCTTACCAAAGCTAGTCAAAGATTCATCGTTGTCATCATTCTTTAGAATTTTCATTACGTTGTAAACTTGGCAAATGTGTCCTGTGGAACCATTCATCAGGTCATGGTCGTAAAGGTTGGAGCAGCACATTACTTTGTCATGTAGTTTAAACTCAGTATCTAAATATCGATTTACTTCTTCTATGAATACTCTTAATGGCTTGCTTTTATTAAATGCTACGCAGCGTTTATTTATATCATTAACCATTTTGGTTGTAGCGCAAATTATTTGTGTTTCATCAGGTTTTTCTAAATATATTGAGACTGCTCTCCTTTGAATTGCATTAGTTCCATTTATATCAATATGGACGACATCATCGTAGCTAAATGTTGGAAGAACACCATTACGGATAGCGGCTGAGATAGCCGGAATATTTGAGAGTCTATCTTGCCGACGAACCTCTGTTAATGTGATTTTGGGAATGTCGTGCATTGGCACCAGTTCATGGAAAACAAGACCAAAATCTACAGGTGGGAGCTGCCCAATATCGCCTAACATGATTACATGTGCAGAATTAGGAACACATCTCAATAGGCGGTACATACTAGGTAAGTCTACCATTGAGCTTTCATCGACAACAATAACAAGTTGTCTGCCTTCATAATCTTTAGCATTGAAATTTCTAATAAATCTTGCGATAGTATAAGCCTCTTGATTTGTTGCCTCTGCCATCCTTTTTGCTGCTTTGCCTGCAAGTGCGACTTGTACTGGTATTATATCTAACTTATGAAGCACTGAATAAAGCGCATCTAATAATGTAGTTTTACCTACACCTGCACCACCATTAATAATTAGAAAACGATGTTTTATAGCCCCAAAGATAGCTTCTTTTTGAAGAGAGCTTAAGTGAAAGCACTTTTTACTTTCGTATTGATTGATATAGAAGTTTATCCTTTTTTCATCGAGAGATAATTTACTCGGGGTTGTGATGAGGTTCACCAATCGCTGAGCAACATATGCTTCCATGGTGAAAGCACCTGCGCTCTGTAATTCATTATCACCAACCTCAAGGATATTTTCACACGATGTGGCGAGTGCGAATGCTTGATTAACATAGCACTCTGTTTTTTCTGGATTCATTGGGATATGCAAGAGTTGTTTCAGCCATATATCTAAATCATATCGTGTTGCTAATGTACTCCCGTTAGAAAGATGACAGTACAACGCCTCCTCGGCTGCTGCTGCGAACCTAATAGGAGCGTCCAATTGAAAGCCTAGAGCCAGTGAGATCCGATCACATTCATTAAAATCAACACCAAATGCTAATAATCGGTAAGGATCTTCGCTTATCTTACTTATGGTTTCCTGTTGATAATAATCTGATACCAAAAATGAGGTTGATACTGATAAGCCTAAATTTGCATTGCAGAATCGCATAGCATTAATATTTATATAGCTACGCCATGCATCGGCAGTATTTTTTGCAGTGTTTTCACTTAATATCTTACGCAGGCTTACAATATCCCCATTATCCAATATTTCAAATAGGGACTCACCAAATGTAGACCATAATTTACGGGCTTTCACTGGGCCAACACCTTTAAATCTGGTGTGACTGCCTAACATAAGTGCGATCTGCTCCCCTGATGGCCTAATAAGGTCTAGGTATTGAGGGGTGATTACAGTGAGAATACCTCCGTGCTCTACTCGTCTACTATACTGCTTTTTGACAGCTAATTTAACCAATGCACCCTTTGCCAATATTAGTGATAGGCGCTCACTGTTATGTTCATTTATGTGAATGATGTAGTTCTGCTTGTAATTGCAGTTACGTAGAGTGTCAGGATCTATCTGTACAGCATGAAATGATCGACCTTTTCTGGATGAATATGGTGATCTTGTGATGCGGAAAAACCTCTCTTGCCCGAAGTCATTCATCTTGGCACCCGCTTAAATATTTCTAGCAATTCCATGCGATGCTGATCTCGATGTGAATTTGATTGAAGAGATTTATATTCCTGCTTCAATCCTTCTAGATGAGATTCTAGTTCTGCAACCCGTAGCTGTAATTGGCGAATCATTTTATCTTTCTCTTGAATGCTCTTTTCTAGCGGGCTGTATCGATTTGCGGGTGTTTTTGAAGTATCCCGAGCCTGGTAGGGCAGCTCCTGTAAGGTATTCTGTTCAGCTAGCCATTGAGCCTTACTTTTAAGGTACGCAACAATGTATTTGTTTTGGTAATAGCTAGAGCGAGATATGCCAATCTCTTTTATTATTGCAGTTGCATTTAAACTGCCATTTTCTATGAAGTTTTGCCATTCAGCAAGGTCAAGTGGCCCGACCAAATTTGCCACCTTAACTAGATTTTCACGCGCCTTGGCATGCATTCTATCGAGATCGAAATCTTCCAGTTCACGACTAATACTGAATGCTCTATTCATTTTTTAAGATCTTTCAATCTAGCTTTTGTCTTCATAGAGTGTGGGAGCGGTGCTTCCAACTCCTCAATGGACATACCATGACTTGTTGCATTGGCGAACCAGCGAACAAAAGTCTCATCATAGTCAGCTAATAGTTTTTTTAACTTGATATTTTCCTCTTTCACTTTATCAAGTTTTGATTGGGTTTCTTCTGCACGCCTGCCGATATTTTCTATTATGTTGCTACTTTGATTGGCTTCTTTATAAGCCTTAACAATAGATTCTTTTTTGGACAATGCTTGCCGAGTAAACCCTGTCTCCTGTTCTAGTTCCTTCCAGGTGACCTTATTCCTCCCACTGCGGGCAGCTAGGATTACGATGAGTTTGCAGAAGTCTTGCTCTAGTGCAGCTGTAATTTGTTTCTGTTCTTTTTTCATATTGCAACACACCCATTATTACCATTAGGAAAAACTTGCACTCGTTCGCCATCTGAAATTGAATTATCCTGCTCAATAGCGAGGGCTATACGACAACCATTTAATAGCTCTTCATGAGAACGTAGCCAGTTATTGGAGCCATGATATTCTGCGTCAACAGCTGCCTTAACATGCTGAATTCGAGTTTCTTGTTCATCTTGAAGTTTTTGTAAATGAATTATCTCTCCTTGTTTTCCTTTTATACGATAATACTCAGAGCACCCACGGACGCATGCATAGTATTTTCCACATGGAGAGTCACTATAGTCATGTTTACATAAGCCAATTGCAGTGATAAGTGTTGTGCCAATGTCTTCTATCGTTTCAAGAACCTCATCACGATCAACCAGCGTAAAGATCACTGATGCCTCTTTTGCTTGCTCTGGTGTTATATTTGAGGCGGCAAAGAGTATGTCTGCGTTATCCATGACTCTTTTAGCTGGATTAGTGTGGTCATAGGCTATATTGTCTGGAGTATACTTTCGCCCAAAGTAGCGAGCAACCTCTATAGGAGTTACTGAATCTGAGATCTCCAGCATAGTGCCTAGAAAGTGACGAAATTGATGTGATGTCAGCCGGATTTGTTCACCTTGATAGCACAGATGTTTGCGTTCAAATATATTTTTGATACCAAGTTCAGGGCGACCTGAAATATAGTCTGATATCTGAGTATGCGTTATCATTGTGAATTCCCAGGGCTCTGTGCTCTTATCAGAATGATGGCGCTGATGTTGGGTAACAAATATTAGTTTATCTGGGCAATCAGCCACACTTAACACTGACATCTGTTTCCATAATTCATCGATAGACTTCTTCGCTAATGAAAATGTTTTTTCCTTTAAGTCTACTGAGTGGAATGCGGCCGCATTTTTACCTGTATTTGGATTCAGTTTATTAGTCAGATTAACATTTCTTTTCTTTAGATAGGATAATAGATTTGAACGTGATGACCAGTTTAATCTTTCCCAAATGTCAGTGACAAACAGCTCACAATCTTCGGTGATAATTGGGAAGAAGTCGTATTTTCCATTAATGACACATTTAATCGTGTCACGTACAGGTGCTAATATTTCAAGTGCGCTAGTCAGACCTTTTTGTAGAATCGGCAGCAGGCTTGAGGCTATAGCCTTGGTCTGATATGCAGCGCCTTTTTTGGCTCGATAGCGGATCTCATTAATGCATACTATGTCAATTTCGCCTGTGAAGACGTTTAGCTCCTCAACTTCCCTGGCCTGTAAACACTCGACATCCAAGCAGATCACCTCATCAAATCGCAGACCTGTTGCAAACATAATTTCTACGATAGCCTGAAACAGGGCATCATCACCTTCTAGATTCGAGTTAGAAAGTGTTGCTACTGCGATGAGGCTTTCGTGGGTAGGTAACTTCTCATGCCGTTTGGTAGTTGACTCAAAATCGATTCTTGAATCACTGGCGGTATGCGTGTCACCGCGTTTAGCTGACTTTTTGAATACTATCTTTTGGATAGAAAGCTTCTTCTTGTTAATGAAAGTCGCAATGGATTCAAGTTTCTGACCAATACGATAGAAGGTAGAACTTTCTAACCTATCGTGTGCTTCAGCCTCTGCTACTTTGAAGTCATAAGTAGTCAGATTACTTGCTGTAATATTCCTTTTTAGCATCGCATTATCTAAATACCGATATGCAACAATATAGAAATTGAGTGTCCCTACATCTTTCGCCTTCTCAATTTGCAATGCTGAGATATGACATTTAGCGATATCAGATAGATCAAGATTGTGAAACGGCTTTATGTCATTATATGATGACTTAACTTTTTTTCCGAGCTTGTTATCTCTGCTAAAATTGACTGATATATTATATCCAGATTTTCTAGCTTGAGTCTTACAAATACCTTTAGCATCCCAGCTAATGTCATCCCATTCCCAACTTTCTATTTTTGCAAAGGGAGTGTTTTTTTTGTAAAAGTGAACCAATTGTGCCAGATTGCTATCAGAATCCACACCAATTGACGGTAATAATTGTAGGCTGGTATTCATAGTTCACCCCGATCAAACATGTCAGCAAACTTGCGAGCAGCTAAAAAATCTTTATGTTGTAGAATATTTATGGCGTGAGCATCACCAAATACTTCTTTTATTTCTTCTACCATCGTATCTACAACTTCCTTATGGTCAACGTCTTCAAAGGCTTCTAGAGAAGAACAGTTGTAACAAGAAAGTGGGGGTTGAAGAGAACATGGGGTTGTGCTACCACAGCTACCAATTTTAACAAGATTTAAATTTTTCGATGGGGCGAAAATTCCTTGTCCTCTCTGAGAGGCATAATCGGGCGTAACAACTTTACCTGCAAATACATCGATTATGTCGATGGCCTGACTTCGCAGTATATCATCTAGTTTTTTAGCAACGTTATGCGATTGTCTATAATAAACGTCTAGCTGTTGTAAATCACTATGATCCATTAGTTCTGCAACAACAGTCATAGGAGTGCCCTTGGCGATTAGCCGCGAGCAGAAGGTTTTACGAAGTCTACGGTTGGTTACCTTGAAGTCCAATCCAACAGCCATTCTGAACTGATTGGTGATGTATGTTATCTTGGTTATCTTTACTTGCTGCTTAACTAATTCATCTCTAAGACTGTAATACTCTGAGATTACAGGCCAATCATCAGTGATTTTTGTACCTAGTATATATTCGTAACGTGATTTCATTGATGAAATTAGTTTTGCAAGTGTTTTTGTTATGGGGCGAATTTTATAAACGTTATTATTGGTCCTCCCTCTTTGTTTTGCCCTTAAAACTTTTAGGGTATGTACACCTTTGTCAGAGATTTGCAAGTCGGAGAACTTTAGTCTCATCACCTGGATATTTCTCATGCCAAGAACTTGGGCACATTTTAGTGACACCAATCCCTGTAACTCATGGGTGGTGAGTGTCTCTGGTAAAACTGAGTTTAATGTGGAGATGAAGATTCGTTCTTCCTTGATCGTGAGTGGTCCACGGTCAGGAATTTCCATAATTACATCAAGGCCCTTACCCTCAGCTGTACCAAACTTTATACTGGCTAGGTAGTAATCATAAAAGTCTTCATCAAAGTGTGGTAGACCCTCTTCAACACACCATTTATACAGTATTCTTAAAGCAGATTTAGTGCTAGGACTACGTTCAGAGCTCAAAAGCTCTCTGTAGATTTCTTGTATTTTTTCGGCAATATCTTCTGCTACAGTATCGTCAGGGATTTTGAGTAGGCGCCAACAATGTTGTTGTGAGAAAAGAGCATAGTTAGAGTAGATATGACAAGCATAAGAAATCCATGCACGGGCATGCTCTCTTAGTTGGGGAGAGATTTTTTCAAAGAATAGGGTCTCCCTCTCCGGTTCCAGAACTACTTTACTTTGTGTTAAATCCAGTTGTTGGCCTGACTGGCTTACAGGATATGGGTCATAAGAAAATTGTGGATGCTGGTCTATTTGTACCAACATAATTTCGTTTTTATCTAATTTTTTTGTCGGCATGGCCACCACCTTGGCAATTTTTTATGATATTTTTCTATGTAATTCCATTTCAGCGTGAAGTTGGTTTAGAACTAGGTTGCATTGCTCCATTATTGACCCAGTTTCATATATTAGACTACTATCTGAGTTATACTTCCACCCCCCAACATTATTTTTTATCTTTTTCTGTTGAGCTGCGTCAATCCCCATTTTAGTAAGCATTCTGTCAATATTTTCAAAGAGTGTATGCCTTAATTTATGAGGATGAATATCTGAAAACTCTAAAATTTTATTCTTGATACTTGAGAAAATATCATCCAATGCTGCTATTGATAGCGGATTATGTGGCTTAGTTGTCGATAAGAGTAAATAGGGGCTCTTCATGGCTGAGTCGCCAAGAGATTTTCTCGCCTGTTTATATTCATCAATCAGTGAAGCTAGAGGAAATGAAATAGGAATAATCCTGCCAACTGTTTTCTCGCGTGGCACTCTATTACGAGGATCGTTATGTTCAATATTCTGTTGTGTCAGGATAAATGGGTAAACACCATGTACCAGCTTGCTCGTATGGCAGTTTGATGTAGTAAGTGATAGCAGTTCACTTTTTCTAATTCCTGTTTCTAAAAGTAACCTAAGAATTAGCTTGTTACGTAACTGAGTAGATTTATTCCAGCCAAGAGAACTCGGTATTTCCATGATGTCATACAGTGTTGCTTGTTGGACTAATGACAATCCAAGAATGCGGCCTGGAGCTGTCTTTGGTCTTCTCAGCTTGACTAGTTTTACTTGAAGCCTTCTCATCATCTCGGGGATTTGACTGAATAGAGGATCAGTATTACGGCGCTTGGATATTGCTTTGTCGGCTAAAAATTGAAAATAAACCAATACCAAATCAAGGCGTTGATTGAAATAATCAGGACTAACAATATCTGGTCGGAGGGGTCTTGCTCCGTTGATATCGTATGAGCGATGCTCAAGATGTTTGAGAAAACTCTGGTATAAGCCAGTGTCAGCAAACCCTGTGCCAGCAACAATTTCCGCTAGATCTACTTTTAGCATTGCTGCCCATCGTTCGATATGGATTAGGTGGTTTGCATTATTCTCCTGTGTTTTTTCCGCACCATACAGGTGTGTCAGTGTGAACTCACATAGCCTCGGGATGGGGAGTCCTCTCTCATCAACGATTAGATACTTACGTTCATTGTACTGCTTCATGTTGACGGTTCTGAGCTTCACTGCATCACTCCTTTACACTTTTATACACCCATTCCTAAGGTATACTGCGTGCTTTCAGAATGTGCAATCTTTACATTCTCAGAAAAGAAAAAACCCCGAAATATCGGGGTTTTTAGGCATTTCGCTTTACAAAACGCTTTACATTTTAAAAAAACCGGCCCTAGAACGGTTATAAACGGAAAATTATCGCTCACCGAATGAGTGAGTCAACTCCAGTACACACAAGGGCTTAAGGCCAGCTTGTGGATTACATTCTTAACACATTATCAATCTTCGTAAGAATAGAACGCTAAAGCACTAAAAGATACAGCTTAAATTTACACTTTTCAAAAAGCCCCTGTCGTTCAGATGTACGAAGCAGAGTAAACGAGTTAACGAAGCGACTTGGTCGTGGCTCTAGGCTAGGTACAGCTTAACCTTGAACACGATGGTTCATTGCTGAGTCCGTTTTCCGGTGATGTGAACAAGCATCATTGTAACCGTTCACCGGCCCCGGCTTGACTAAGCCGAGGTCAGGTTGAATACGTCAGGATAAGGCTGGCCCGTCATGACCGCTGTGACGATCCGGCACAGCACTTCGATTGCCGACTGGCTGCGCTTTTTGCACGTCTCAATCACCGACAGCACCCGCGAGCGGAATTTGTCACCCCGGTCCGAACTCGTGCCGAAGCAGATCTTCCGCAGGATCACGCTGCCACGGATACACCGCTCCGCCTCGTTGTTGGTCAACGGCGTCCCCGGATACTGCAAGAACACCCACAGCCCGGTTTCATACTTGAGAATATGCTGGCAGCGCCCGGCGTAACGTCGCGCCGGAGTCTCGGCGCCCTGGGTCAGTACCACCTGGATACTGCGCCTTAATCGGTGCATCCGCCTGAGCCAGACCTGTTCGCCGATCAGCCCCGACTCGTAACGATGCTGGGTGCGAAATACCGTCTTGAATAGCACGACCAGCCGACGACCCAGATAGGCCGTCTGGCCGCCACCGCCATAGTCCGCCATCTCTTGCAGATTGCGCTGGACATGGGCCAGGCAGAATTGATGCCGTGTCGGATCCAGCCAGTGGTAACTGGCGCACTGGTCGGTGACCACGACACCGTGGGTCACCGCCCCCAGCAGATGCTTGGCATTGTCCTGACTGCGGAAGTAACGAATGTTCTGGAATACCGCATCGGTCGTTGCCATCAACCACAGCCATCGCGTATTCGACTCACCATTGCGCTGATGAGTGGTCTCATCGGCATGGATGATCGGCGCCTTCTGAATATGTTGTTTCAGCGCTTGATGAATGGGGGTCAGCATCGAGCTGATCCGCCCCTGGGCTTCCGAGATGGCGCCGACCGAAAAGGTCATGCCGTACTGATCGCGCAGCAAACTCTGAATTTTGCGCACACTCAGATGATATTGCCCCGCGAGCACCGCGATATAGCTGAGCAACCGCGGCCCCATCTGGCCGCTGGGTGCCGCCTTGGGCAACTCGCCTTTGCTGAGCGCATCGCAGTGCCGGCAGTGGCCGTGGAATAGCTGATATTCGGTGATCTCTAGCGGCAACGTGGGCAGCTCAAACACCTGGTGGCGGAAGGATGGCGCGGCATTGGCCACGACCTCGCCTCCGCACTCAGCGCAGCAGGATGCCGGTTTGCAAGCAACCACCAGATCGGTGGATTGCAACTCGCTTAGTTCTCGTCGATGCCCCGTGTGTCCAGGTTGAGCGCCAACCTGATTTCGGCCACGAGGCGTCGTAACTTTTTTCGCTCCGCCTTAGCCGCAGGGGAGTCGGAGGATGGCGATTTGGATGAGTTACGAGAGGAGAGAGCCAGACGGTCCTCGTACTCCCGTAGCTTGTTCCATAGCTCCTGGATGATGCGGTTGGCATCATGGAGGTCGTGCGCCTGAGGCGCTGCATTTTCGAAGAGTTTTTTCTTGTTCATGGGCTTATGTTGACGGGCTGGGAGGATCTATCAACCCCCGAAAGGGGATCAAGAGATGATCGTCACATTCGACTGTCAACGGGGGGCTGGTGAACGGTTACGTGCAACTCACCTCGGCCTGGCGGGAGCAATAAGCAGTGACGCAGTCCTGAGCGGGGCCGGGTGGGAGCAAATAACGGCGGTATGAGCGGGGACGGGTCTGCGGTATGAGCGGGCTCTCTGCCCCGGGTCATCAAACCGTCACGGCGCTGCCACACAGGGGAAACCGGGGGGCGGCACCCTGAGGCAACGTTCCGCGGAGCCTTGCCCATGTTCAACGTCGATACC
>RRZT011773464.1_pt1 | contig 14973 bp, 9 predicted proteins | sample 2165551 | NCBI WGS metagenome assembly RRZT01 (sample SAMN10456910, study PRJNA506462) | wastewater metagenome | biome: wastewater; feature: sludge; material: wastewater sludge; isolation source: wastewater sludge with Escherichia coli K12::gfp cells carrying plasmid... | place: USA: Moscow, Idaho ... | reverse complement strand
CCAAGGTTCTAATTTTAAAATTTATTTAAATGAAAAATAAACTAACCTATATTATTGACGATGATAAATTAACCCTGAAACTAATGAGTATTTTGATTTCTAAAAATGAGTTTTGTGAAGAAATTCAATCCTTTAGTAATGCGCAAGACGCAATAGATAAATTAAAACAAAATGCCTTAGATAATGGGGTTTTACCCGATGCTATTTTGCTAGATTTGAATATGCCGGTCATGGATGGATGGCAGTTTTTAGATGAATTTGTTTTATTGCCCATAAAAAAAGAAATTTCTGTTTTTATTATGACTTCTTCGATCGATCCTGTTGATATCGAAATGGCAAAAAAATACAAAATAGTAAAAGACTATGTTGAGAAACCAATTACGACCAAAAAATTAGATGTACTTTGCAAATTAATTGGCAATACAAACTAATTATTATTGAAATAGTAACAAATTACTATCTTGTTCGTCCTATATAAAAAATAAAAGATGAACCCATTGGAAACAATACTATCTATTAAAAACCTCAACAAACGTTATGGTGCACTTCAAGCGCTAAAAAACGTTTCTTTCGATATTCATAAAGGCAATGTGTACGGAATTCTAGGTCCTAATGGGAGCGGAAAATCAACTACTTTAGGAATTGTTTTGAATGTGGTCAATAAAACTTCTGGGAAATACAGCTGGTTTGGTGGTACAATGGAAACCCATCAAGCTCTAAAAAAAGTGGGAGCGATTATCGAAAGACCTAACTTTTATCCCTACATGACCGGTAAGGAAAACTTAGAGCTGGTTTGTAAAATTAAAGGAATCAACTATGCTAAAGTCAACGAAAAGTTAGAGTTAGTAGGTTTAACCCATCGACAAAACAGTAAATTCAGTACTTTTTCTTTAGGGATGAAACAGCGGTTAGCCATCGCCTCAGCACTATTAAACGATCCTGAAATATTAATTCTAGACGAACCCACTAATGGTTTAGATCCACAGGGAATTCATCAAATTAGAGATATTATCAAACAAATTGCTACCAAAGGAACTACTATTTTACTCGCTTCACATTTATTAGATGAAGTAGAAAAAGTATGTACCCATGTTTTAGTATTAAGAAAAGGCGAAATTTTATATACCGGATTAGTGGATGGTATGTCAGCAAATGAAGGTTTCTTTGAGTTGCAGGCAGATGATATGGAGCATTTAATCGTAGTAGTAAAAATGCATCCTACAGTTAAGAATGTTGTGAAAGAAGACGGAAAGGTTTTGGTTTATTTGAAAGACAATCTAGAGGCAAGAGAATTGAATCGATTTCTTTTTGAAAAAAACGTAGTATTAAATCATTTAGTTAAACGAAAAAATAGCTTGGAAGAACAATTTTTAGAATTGACAAAAAATCAATAACAACCTTCTTATCAGGTGCACCATTTAAATCTTAAATCAAAGTTTAAAAATGAAACGACTTCTCTCAATAGAACTTCAAAAAATATGGAAAAACAAAGCTAGCCGGGTTTTGACATTGACTTATTTTATTCTTTTAACCTTCATCGCATTAATAGCCTCGATAAAATTTGACTTGGGAATATTCAAATTTCATTTGGCGGAAATGGGAATATTCAACTTTCCTTTTATTTGGCATTTCAACACCTACATTGCAGCGGTTTTAAAATTATTTTTAGCCATTGTAATTGTTTCCATGATGGCTAACGAATACAGTTACGGAACCTTAAAACAAAATTTAATTGACGGAATGAGTAAAAAGGAATTTATTCAGTCTAAATTTCTAACCGTTGTTTTATTTGCAACCGCATCTACCGTTTTTATTTTTATAATGTCACTCCTTTTGGGATTTAGCTTTTCATCTTATACTGAACTCAGTATTGTTTTTTCTGATTTAGAATATTTATTAGCCTATTTTATAAAATTAGTGGGTTTTTTCTCGTTCTGTTTATTTTTAGGGATACTAGTCAAACGTTCTGCTTTTGCGCTGGGATTTCTGTTCGTTTGGAATATTATCGAAGGGGTTATCAAAGGAATTTTGACTTTCAAAATATTCCCAGATAGTGCAGCAGCTGCTTCTATTATGCAGTTTTTTCCTTTAGAATCGATGTCCAATTTAATTGTTGAGCCCTTTACCCGATTATCCTTGGTGAAAAACTTAGGAACACAAATTGGAATAGATCATGTTAAAAAATATGATGTCGAACTATCATCTGTTCTTATAGTTTTATGCTGGACTGTCATTTTCATTTTCCTTTCGTACCGATTACTAAAAAACAGAGATTTGTAATATCTTTGTGAGGCTATGACATCTGTAAAAACAATATTGTTTTATATTTTCATTTGTTGCATTTCGGCTAATGCAACTGCACAATACATTACAGTAAACGACTCTTATACAGCTGACCAACTAGTAGCCGATGTTTTAGTAAACAGCTCCTGCGCAACTACTTCTAACGCATTAGCTTCTGGAGATAATTTTTCTGGAACTCAAAAAAGCTATGCTTATTTTAATTTAGGAACCAGTAATTTTCCCTTCAAAGAAGGCGTTGTTTTAAGTACTTGGAGCAGTCAAAACTCTATAGGTCCATTTGTAAAAAACAGAGGTGGAGGAAACGAAATGTGGTCAGGTGATTCAGATTTAGAGCATGTGTTGAATTTAACACAAACTAAAAACGCTACTGTCCTAGAATTTGACTTTATACCATTAACAAATTTTATCAGCTTTAATTATATTTTTGCTTCTAATGAATATCAGGATTATTATCCCTGTAACTTTTCGGATGGATTTGCTTTTTTAATCAAAGAAAAAGGAAGTGCGGGACCCTATCAAAATTTAGCCGTATTGCCTAACAGCCCGACTCCGGTTTCCTCTAAAAATGTGCGTCCTTTTATCCCGCCTTTCAATAATAATAGTACGGGATTTAGTAGCCCTGGTTGTCCTCCTAAAAACGAGAACTATTTTGCAGGATATAACGATAGTTCCAGCCCCATCAATTACAGTGCGCAAACTGTAGTTTTGAATGCTCAAAGTGCCGTTATTGCAGGCAAAACATACCATATTAAATTAGTCATTGCTGATGATCAAAATGTTGATTTTGACTCAGCAGTATTTCTTGAAGCTGGAAGTTTTTTGCCAAAAATTGACTTGGGACCAGACCAAACAATATGTTATGGCGACAAAACTGTTCTTGACACCGGCTTTACAGACAGTACTTACACTTACGAATGGTTGAAAGACGGCATAGTCGATCCCTTGCAAACTACCAACAAATATCAAGTTACTGATCCTGGCACTTATTCCGTTAATGTTACTATTTATGGAAGTTGCATTGCCGTTGGGAAAACAACGGTAAATTACACGAGGCCGATAACAAAAACGCTTACACAATGCGGAGACAATACTGCTAATGCTACATTTGATTTAACGCAACTAAGTTCCAGTATAAATAAAGGGACTACTGATACTGTAGATTATTATGAAACAGTAATAGCAGAACAAAATCAAACTCCAAAAATCACTAATCCTTCTGCTTATACATCAACATCTAAAATTATATATGCCAGAGTTACAAATCTTTCGGGATGTGTAAATTACGCCGAAATAACACTAACCGTTTTAAGCACTTCAATCCCTGTTCAAACGCTTAGTTTCTGTGATAATGATGGGGTTCAAGACGAGATTTTTTCATTTGATTTAAAAAAAGATATAAATCCAAAAATTTTACCAGAAGTGGTTGCACCTTTTTTTGTTACAGGATATTATTTGAGTGCACATGATGCCGCCAAAAATTCAAACCCAATACATAATAATTACACCAACACAATAAATCCTCAAACTATTTTTGCGCGAATTGAAAATGGTTTTGATTGTTATGGTATATACGAGATAGAGCTAAACATCAACATCTACAGCAATGCTGTGCCAGAAATAATAAGCAATGTGGTTGTCAATGATTTCTCTGGAAATAATAATACGGTAACAATTGAAACTACTACAGCTGGAGATTATGAATATTCACTGGATGGAACTATTTTTCAATCCAATGCCATCTTTACCAATGTTCCTGCTGGAACTTACACTGTATGTGCAAGAGACAAAATGAGTTGTGGCGCATCGACTTTGACCATTTATGTGCTTGACTATCCCCGTTTTTTTACGCCAAACGATGATGGCTTTAATGATTTATGGACCATCAAAAACCTGAATTTATTCCCAAAATCAACCTTATATATTTTTGATCGCTACGGAAAGTTACTGAAACAATTAGCAGTCATGAGCAACGGCTGGAACGGTACTTTCAATGGTTATGCATTGCCTGCTGATGATTATTGGTTTCATTTAAACTTTGAAAACGGCAAAATAATAAAAGGTCATTTTTCATTAAAAAGATAATAAAAATTTTTCTATTTTTAGCAAATGAAAAAAACTTTACTCGTCGTCTTTACCCTTTTTTCCATCAGTTGTTTCTCGCAGTTTAGCAAAACACATTATATTCCGCCATTGACCTGTGCCACAAATTTAGCAGGAGACCAATATTTATATATTTCTACACCAAGCGCTACAAATGTAAATTTTAAAATTATTGCAAATGGAGTAACTATTGTTAGTGATGTAATAAAAAACACCACACCTTATATTCACTTTATAGGACAAGGTTCAGACACTCAATTATTTACTCCAAAAACTAATATTGGAACTGTACCTAATAAGGGATTTATAATTGAATCCGAGGATTTAATTTATGTAAGTGTTAGGGTTAATGCAGGCGTAACCCAAAACGGCAATTATAATCATGCAGGTGGACTTGTATCTAAAGGAAATAGTGCTCTTGGTAAAGAATTTAGACTTGGAGCTATGCTCAATCCTGTTTATGATAGCAGTGTATTAAATTTTGCTTCGATACTACCAACTGAGAATAATACTAAAGTTACGATTTCGAATATTCCAATTGGAACAATGCTGTCAAACGGAATCACTATTACTGGGCCAATAACAGTTACTTTAAACAAAAATGAAAGTTATGTTTTAGCTCTAGAAAATTACGACTATACTGTTTCCAACAGCTCTAAAATGATTGGAGCTCTAGTTGAATCAGACAAACCGATAGTTGTCAATTCGGGTTCTTTTGGAGGAAGTAACAGTACCATTGTTAATGCTCAAGGAAATCCCACTGGAAGAGATGTTGGTTTTGATCAAATTGTTCCATTAGAAAAAACGGGAAAGGAATACATCTTTGTAAAAGGCCTCGGTACCGATGAATTAGAACGTGTTTTATTAATTGCTAGTACAGACCAAACTAAAATTTTCATAAACGGCTCGGCTACTGCAATTACAACTTTAAGCAGAGGCCAGTATTTTGATATTGATGGGAGTCAATTTATAAATGGAAATTTATTTATTGAAACATCCGAAAATGTTGCTGCTTACCAAAGTATAGGTGGGAACAATTCACCAGCAAACCAAAATTTATTTTTTGTTCCACCACTAAATTGTTCGACGCCAAACACTGTGGATAACATACCAGCTATTCAATCTATTGGAAATACCAATTATAACGGCGGATTGAATATCGTTACCGAGAAAGGGGCAACTGTTACTATAGGTGGATTTCCAATAAATGCCACTGCTGTGCCCGTAACAGGGAATCTAAATTTTGTACGGTATTCTCTTTCTAATTTGACTGGGAATATTGCGGTCAAATCTACCAGACAAGTGTATGTTTCCTACTTTGGAACCAATGGCGCAGCAACTTATGGTGGCTATTATTCAGGGTTTGACACTAAACCAGAGATTGTTACAGATAAACTTTCCATCTCCAATTCTTCTTGCATTCCTAATGTTGTTTTGAAAATCAGCACTTTATCTTCTTACGATACTTTTCAGTGGTATTTCAATAACAATCCCATTGCTGGAGCTAACTCAAATTCTCATACACCCACACAATCAGGATATTATCAAGTAAAGGGAAGTATTGTGGGTTGCCCACTAGTTGTTCCTATTTTCTCAGACAAGATTCCGGTCAGCGATTGTCCATTGGATTCAGATAACGACGGCACCAATAATAACATAGACATTGATTTTGATAATGATGGAATAACTAATGATAAGGAAGCCAATATTTCTACATTTAATCAGTCAAATACCACTGTAAGTCCAGATTACAATGCTACGATTACTGGAACTGGAACGATTAACGGAAAACCATTATATGGATTTACATCTGCAGTTCCGGCTGGAATAACAAATTCCATATCTTATACTTTAAATCTAACAAAAACAGAAAGCATTAGTATTTGCTACATTTCACAGGATAATCCAAACCAAACTACTAATGTTTCTGATTATTTAAATGCAGAAGGTGATTTTGTAATAAAAGTTCCTTCGGACAAAACAATAACTTTGACTGACCCGCAAAATCAATTGCTCGTCGATACTAATTATGACGGAATTTATGAAAGTGGCGTTACTGAGTTCTCTTCTTTTGAAATCCGATTTCGTCTAAAAAGCACAACTCCACTAGCTCCAGGTTCAGGAAGCTTTCAACTTTCATCCTATCTCACTAATTCTGTTACTTTCACTCATACTAATCTGTCCGAAACAACTGCTAATAAAGCTGTTTTTATGATTAGCCATACTCAAGTTTTTGATTCAGATTTAGATACGATTCCTGATTTATTAGACATTGATAGCGACAATGATGGAATTCCAGATACAATTGAAGCTCAAGGAAAGGGTTTCAAAGTTTTTTTTGGAACTGACACTAATAAAAATGGGTTAGACAATACATTCGAACCCGGAATTGTATCAATCGATACCGATTCAGATGGAATTCCAGATTATCGGGATGTTGATAGCGATAATGATGGTATTTATGATTTAGTAGAAACAGGCCACAACGCTATTGATGCCAATAAAGATGGGATTATAGATGGTGTCCCTATTTCCTTTGGAACAAATGGACTTTTTGACAGCCTTGAAACCGCTCCCGATAACGGTAAACTAAATTATACTGGTACTGACACTGATACTGATGGAACATTAAATTACATTGATTTAGATAGTGATAATGACTCATGTTTTGATGTTTTAGAAGCCGGTTTTAATGATCCTGACAATAATGGCATTTTAGGAAATAATGCATTCACCGTTGATGCAAAAGGAAAAGTTACAAGTGGTATTGGCTATACAACTCCAAATAACAATTACGTAATTGCTGCGCCAATACTAATAACTACACAGCCTCAAGCTGCGCCAACGTGCGAATTAGAAAACACATCAATTACACTACTAGACAATGGTGGAAACACCTATCAATGGGAACTTTCAACAGATGGAACCACTTGGACCATCCTTTCAAACGACGCAACTTATTCAGGCGTTACAACAAAAACGTTAGTAGCAACAAGTGTCAAAAATTCAATGAATGGCTATAAATATCGGGTTCAATTAAACAAAGTTGGAAATTCTTGTGGTCTATTTTCTGCTGAAACAACCTTAACTGTTTATGCTTTACCTACCGTAAATAATGTAACGATTGTACAATGTGATGAAGATTTTGATGGATTTTCTGATTTCAATCTAACGGTAAGAAACAATGCTATTTCTTCTAATTCGGCAATTGAAACTTTCACTTATTACACCTCACTCATTGGTGCCGAAACTGCAAATTCCGCACAATTAATTCCAAATCCTATAGCTTTTAGAAATACCGTCGCAGGAAACATGCAAGTTTGGACACGAGTAGAAAATTCAAATGGCTGTATCAAAACGGCACAACTTAATTTGAACGTTTCTACAACTCAAATTCCAACTTCATACAACAAAACCTTCAGTAATTGTGATGATTTAGGCATCGCTAATAATGATACAGATGGCATCGCTGAATTTGATTTCAGTACTGTAACCACTGATATTACAGCAATTCTCCCAGCAGCAAGCACCCCCTATTCCATAAAATATTATAAAAATGAAGCTGATGCACTATCCGAAAATGATGAAATTACAAACACAACGAGTTATAGAAATGAGGGCTATCCAAATCAACAAAAAATTTGGGTTCGAGTAGAAAGCACGGCTGATAATTCCTGCTATGGCTTAAGTCCAAAAATCACATTAATCGTAAATCCAAAACCAAATATTGATACCAACGCAGATTTTGAAGAAAATAAATTGGTATGTTCTAACCTTCCTACTTTCTTTGTAACACTCGATGCTGGAATTCAGGACGCTTCACCAACTACTGATTACACCTATATTTGGTCAAAAGACAACGCCATAATTTCAGACGAAACAAACTACAATTTGAATGTAAATCTAGAAGGCACTTACACCGTAGAAGTAAATTCCCCAGCCGGTTGTACTAGAACTAGAACCATAAAAGTAACAGCATCCGATATTGCAAATATTACCAATATTGTCATTGTAGATTTAGCTGACACAAATACCGTAACTGTCAATGTAAGCGGTCAAGGAGATTACGAATACAGCATTGACACACCTACTGGACCCTTTCAAGCTGCTAACTTTTTTGACAATGTCTCCGCAGGAATTCATGAGGTATTTATCATTGACAAAAATGGCTGTGGAACCGTGAGCCAAACAATTGCCGTAATTGGCGCACCAAAATTTTTTACTCCAAACGGCGATGGTTTTAATGATTTTTGGAATGTAAAAGGAGTAAATGCAAATTTCAATAAAAACACAATCATTTATATTTATGATCGTTATGGCAAACTTTTAAAACAAATTATGCCCTTTAGTCAAGGCTGGGATGGTACTTTTATAGGGCAGCCACTACCATCTGATGATTATTGGTACACCATGAAATTAGACGATGGCAGGGAAGCAAAAGGTCATTTTAGTCTGAAAAGATAGAAGAATAATTAGGGCATGCCACCATAAAGGAAAAGGGCTACTCACAATACTATTGAGTAGCCCTTTTCCTTTATACTGTCGGGCTATCCGCGCTACTTTGGTAGCTCGCTGCTATCCCTCATGCAAATACACAATCATCAAAAATCCCTAACTCAACCTATTAGCACTACAAAAAACTATGGGTCTACCTAATTTATTCCTAGACGACTACAAGCAATCAAGTTCCATTAAATCATCATAAAAAGAAATCGAAAGGATCATTAAAATCTAGGACAATTAGCAACTCGAAAAAAAGCTAAATTAACAGCATAAAAAAAAGCCATTCGAATCAACGAATGGCTTTTCAATCTTATAAAAATAAAATTAGATTTTAAATCTTTTTCTATCCGTTTCCGTCAAATATATTTTTCTTAAACGAATCGATTTTGGTGTAACCTCAACATATTCATCTTTTTGAATGTATTCCAAAGCTTCCTCAAGTGAGAAAATAATTGGCGGGATAATTCTCGCTTTTTCATCATTTCCAGAAGAACGAACGTTTGATTGTTTTTTCTCTTTCGTTACGTTTACACACATATCGTCAGCACGAGAGTTTTCTCCAATTACTTGACCTTCGTAAATTTCAGCATTTGGTTCAACAAAAAACTTACCACGATCTTGTAATTTATCAATAGAATAAGGAATCGCTTTACCTTTTTCCATAGAAATCAACGAACCTTTGTTACGACCAGAAATTTCTCCTTTGTAAGGCTCATATCCTATAAAACGGTGTGCCATAATAGCCTCACCTGCAGTAGCCGTAAGCAATTGATTACGCAATCCAATAATTCCACGTGATGGAATATTAAATTTAATAACCATTCGTTCTCCTTTGGTTTCCATGCTCAACATTTCTCCTTTACGGAAAGAAACAAACTCAACAGCTCTTCCAGAAAGCGTTTCTGGTAAGTCAATCGTTAATTCCTCAATAGGCTCACATTTTTTACCATCAATTTCTTTGATAATAACTTGTGGCTGACCAATTTGCAATTCATAGCCTTCTCTTCTCATTGTTTCTATAAGAACAGACAAGTGAAGTACTCCACGACCAAAAACCATAAATTTATCAGCAGAATCAGTTTCACCCAATTTCATTGCTAAGTTTTTCTCTAACTCTTTTGTCAAACGCTCTCTAATGTGTCTAGAAGTTACAAATTTACCTTCTTTTCCAAAGAAAGGAGAATCGTTAATTGTAAACAACATACTCATTGTAGGCTCATCGATCGAAATAGTTTGCAAAGCTTCTGGATTTTCAAAATCAGCAATAGTATCACCAATTTCAAAACCTTCTACTCCAATAATCGCACAAATATCTCCGGCAATTACTTCTTGTACTTTTTTACGACCAAGACCTTCAAAAGTATGCAATTCTTTAATTCTAGATTTGATTACTTTGCCATCTCTCTTCATCAAAGAAATTGGCATTCCTTCTTTCAAAACCCCTCTTTCAAGACGACCAATAGCGATACGACCTGTAAAAGCAGAAAAGTCAAGAGAAGTAATTAACATCTGAGGAGTTCCTTCTGAAACTTTAGGAGCAGGCACATTAGCTACAACCATATCTAATAAAGGCTCAATATTATTGGTTTGATTTTTCCAATCATCTGACATCCAGTTATTTTTAGCTGAACCGTAAACTGTAGGAAAGTCTAACTGTTCTTCAGTTGCACCTAATTCAAACATTAAGTCAAAAACTTTCTCATGAACTTCTTCAGGAGTACAGTTTTCTTTATCAACTTTATTAATAACTACACAAGGTTTTAAACCAAGGTCTAATGCTTTTTGTAATACAAAACGCGTTTGAGGCATTGGTCCTTCAAAAGCATCTACAAGTAGACAAACTCCATCGGCCATGTTTAATACACGCTCTACCTCTCCACCAAAATCGGCGTGACCAGGAGTGTCAATAATATTAATTTTTGTTCCTTTGTATTGAACAGAAACGTTTTTAGACGTAATGGTAATACCTCTTTCACGCTCTAAGTCATTGTTATCAAGGATTAAATCTCCTGAATTTTCATTGTCACGAAATAACTGACAGTGATACATAATTTTATCAACCAAAGTTGTTTTACCGTGATCGACGTGGGCAATAATTGCAATATTTCTTATAGATTCCATCTGTGATTTTTAATGGGTGCAAAATTACACTTTTTTTTGGTTTAAAAACATATTTGTGCAATAGTTTACATATCCTTAATCATTTATGATATAAACATCCATTAAAATAAGCGCGTTGGGCATAATTGTCTTTTACTATCAATTCAGCTTTTATCGACATTTTTTTTCGACAAAAACGGTTTAAACTGACAAAAACTAACATCAAAAACCAATTACACCCAACAGGTTAATAATAAGTTTAAAATCTTATTTAGTAATTTCACATTAATTATTTACATTTGATTAATGAAAAATCAATCCAATCAAATCGCCGTAATTTACATCCTCATCTTGATGTTCATTTCGATTGTTTATTATAAATCCCTCCAGAATTATACTATTGACAACAGCCATCAGTATTTATATTTCTTAAAAGATGTCGTGTTTGTGCTTTTTTCAGGAATAATCCTAAAACTGATACTATCTCAAAACAGTACGAAGAGCACTGCTATTCACCTAAAATTAGAAGATACAATAAAAGAAATTAAAGAATCGAATGACAAATACGACATTGTTGCAAAAGCCACTAGCGACACTATTTGGGACTGGAAAATTCAAGAAGACAGCTTCAACTGGAACAAAGGAATCAACAACATTTTTGGTTACAAAGAAAACCAGATAGGGGATAATTCTAATTGGTGGTTTGATAAAATTCATCCCGAAGACAGCATCAAGATGTCTGTCAAATTATACTCGTTTCTGGAACAAAAAACAGAGAAATGGCAGGACGAATATCGATTTAAATGTGCTGACAACACCTATAAATATGTACTTGACAAAGGATTTCTTTTAAAAGACAAAAACGGGAAGGCTGTAAGAATGATTGGAGCCATTCAAGATATCACTAAACAAAAAGAAGAAGAACAACGTCTTAAATTGCTAGAGACTGTAATTACACAATCAAAAGATTCAATCCTCATCATCGAAGGGCAATCTCCTGAAGAAACAATTCCTAAAATAATATATGCAAATCCTGCATTCTCTGTCATGTCAGGATACTCGTATAATGAAATTATTGGCAAATCTCCTGATATGTTTATAGGTGAGAATTCTGATTTGAAGGAGTATCAAAAACTAATTAAAGCCATTAACGACAAAAAAGAATGTCAAATAGAAACCATTAGTTATACTAAGAACAACGAAGAATATCTTGTTCGATTCTCAATGATTCCTGTTTACAATTCTGAAAACGAGCTTTCACACTGGATTTCGATTCAAAGAGATATTTCTCAAGAAAAGAAACAAGAAATAGAGAAAGAAAAATTAATCGTAGAATTAATTCAAAAAAACAAAGATCTAAAGCAATTTTCTTACATCACATCACATAATCTCCGAGCACCATTATCTAATTTAACAGGTCTGCTTACTTTGATAGACGATATTCCTATTGAAAATTTAGAACTAAAAGAAATACTCAGCGGTTTCAACAAATCAACTCATCTATTAAATGAGACTATCAATGACTTAGTAAAAGTAATTGTGATTAAAGAAAACTCTTCTTTACAAAAAGAAGCTATTCAACTAGAAGACGTCTTCGCTAAAGTCATAAATCAGCTTAGCTTTCAAATTGAAGTAGCAAAGCCTACAATCAATATTAATTTGAACGAAACTTCTGTTTTAAATTCAAACAAAGCTTATTTAGAAAGTATAATTCTAAATTTAATAACTAATTCATTAAAATTTAAATCAGAAAACCGAGCACTTGAAATAAACATTACCGCAAGCAAAATAGGAAACATAACAACAATCCTCTTTTCAGATAACGGCATTGGTATCGATTTAAAAAGAAATCGCAACAAAGTTTTTGGTCTTTACCAACGTTTTCATAATCATTCAGACAGCAGGGGACTCGGCTTATATTTAGTAAAATCACAAGTTGAAACCATGGGAGGAACTATCGAAATCGAAAGTGAGGCCAACAAAGGAACTACATTTACATTAACATTTAAAAACACGTAATAAAAATAATGTTAGATCAAATTTTATGTGTCGATGACGACCCTATAACACTTATGTTATGCAAAAAAGTAATTATCAAATCTTCTTTTTCCAATGAAATTATCACCTCACAAAATGGTGAAGAAGCACTTAGTTACTTTAACAGTATTAAATACGCTAATAACAAAAACAAGCTAATACCGCAACCACAATTAATTTTTTTAGATTTAAATATGCCTATAATGGGCGGATGGGAATTTCTAGATTGTTTTAATAGCGAAGAATTTTCAGAATTCAACAACATAAAAGTTGTTGTGCTTTCCTCTACAATCGACCCTGATGATTTTGAAAAATCAAAACAATACCCAATGGTAATTGACTTTTTCTCAAAACCTATCAGCCAAGCGATGCTTGAACACCTAAAGAATAAATTAAAATTAAAAGATTTGACATAAAAAAAAGCTCTCAAAAATGAGAGCTCTTTTTTTATATATAATAAATTGTGATACTTACAATTTAGCAACAAGTTTTGTTAATTTAGATTTCAGATTAGAAGCTTTATTATCATGAATAATATTTTTCTTAGCTAATTTATCAATCATAGAAATCACGTTTGATAATTTAGATGTAGCATCTGTTTTATCAGTAGCTATTCTTAATGCTTTTATTGCATTACGAGTAGTTTTGTGTTGGTATCTATTTAATACTCTTCTCTTTTCGTTAGTTCTGATTCTCTTTAGAGCTGATTTATGATTTGCCATTTTATTGCTTTTTTTTCTTTTACTAATTTTTTGTAGTCCGTAAGGGAATCGAACCCCTGTTACCAAGACGAAATCTTGGCGTCCTAACCCCTAGACGAACGGACCATTATCCCCTCAGTTTTATCAATCTATAATTGAATTTTGTAGCCCGTAGCGGAATCGAACCGCTCTTACATGGATGAAAACCATGCGTCCTAACCGATAGACGAACGGGCCCTGCTTCTCTAATGCGGATGCAAAAATACAACTATTTTTGAGACGTACAATAGCTTGTGCATTTTTTTTTTATTTTTTTTAATATGCTTTCGCAAAAAGCACTCTTCCTACTGAACTTTCACCAGTAAAAACGCAGCTTCCCACCTCTTCTACCCTATCTAAAGGGATGCATCTTATAGTCGCTTTAGTGAGGTCTTTAATCCGCTCTTCTGTAGCTGCTGTTCCGTCCCAATGTGCTGATACAAAACCTCCTTTAATATCTAAAACCTCTTTAAACTCTTCAAAATTATTTACTTCAGTAATGTGCGTATTTCGATAATTCAATGCTTTTTCGAACAATTCTTTCTGAATTTGCGCTAATAAATCGCTGATAAAAATTTCAATTCCGTCTTTAGAAACGACTTCTTTAGTTAACGTATCTCTTCTTGCCACCTCGAAAGTTCCATTTTCTAAATCCTTAGGCCCTACAGCAATCCTAACAGGTACACCTTTTAATTCCCATTCAGCAAATTTAAACCCTGGTTTCTGAGTGGTTCTGTCATCAAATTTTACAGAGACGTTTAATTTTCGCAAAGCTGCTGTCAAAACAGTCACTTCAGCTGCTATTGCAGCCAATTGGTCGTCTGTCTTATGAATTGGCACAATAACCACTTGAATAGGAGCTAAATTTGGAGGCAAAACCAATCCCTGATCATCTGAATGTGTCATTACTAATGCACCCATTAATCGAGTTGAAACTCCCCAAGATGTTCCCCAAACATATTCTTGTTTTCCTTCGGCATTTGCAAATTTCACATCAAACGCTTTCGCAAAATTCTGACCTAAGAAATGTGAAGTTCCTGCTTGCAATGCTTTACCATCTTGCATCAAAGCTTCGATACAATACGTTTCTTCGGCTCCAGCAAAACGTTCGGTTTCCGTTTTTATTCCTTTTACAACTGGAATTGCCATAAAATTTTGAGCAAAATCAGCATATACATGCATCATTTTT
>RRZT011588993.1_pt1 | contig 14977 bp, 13 predicted proteins | sample 2165551 | NCBI WGS metagenome assembly RRZT01 (sample SAMN10456910, study PRJNA506462) | wastewater metagenome | biome: wastewater; feature: sludge; material: wastewater sludge; isolation source: wastewater sludge with Escherichia coli K12::gfp cells carrying plasmid... | place: USA: Moscow, Idaho... | reverse complement strand
TTTGCGAATAAGAGAATGGACTTGTGCAACATGTGGCACACGGCATGATAGAGATATTAACGCCAGTAAGAACATTCTTGCGGTTGGGCTTAACCGTCTTGTAGAAGGAATCCCCTCACTTTAGGGAGGGGAGGAAGTCAAAACAAAAATTCAACGAAATTGCACCTATGAACGTGAGTGGTTGTCAAGTGAGGGGCGATACAAGTCTTTAGTCTCATGCCTGTATTTTTTGTGCCTACGAAATATGTTGGCTAGAATTTTTAATTTTTCTGAACAGATGCTATAATAACCCACTTTTTTAGGTTGTTTTCTTTCTGCTTTGCCCAATATTTTATAAACCCCAATGCCAAGGATATTTTCTTTGGAATGAAATACTTGGGTGCGGGATAGCGGTCACATGAGGATGAATTTGGGTCACTTTTAGGGTCATTACAATATATGCAGCTTTTGGTTATTGGCTTAAATCATAAAACAGCGCCTGTTGCAATGCGTGAGCAACTGGCGTTTGGGGCAGAAGATATGCCAATAGCCCTAGCGGCGCTAAAGTCACTGACCCATGGGGCGGTGATTTTGTCAACTTGTAACCGCACCGAACTCTATGCCCTTGCGCCTGACGATGAACTGCCCAGTGTGTTAAGCCAGCAGCTGATTCACTGGTTGGCAGGTTTTAAACAAACCGCCTATGGTCAGATTGCACCGCATCTTTATCAGTACGAAAATAATCACGCTCTGCTACATTGGGTACGTGTTGCATCGGGGCTTGACTCGATGATTTTGGGTGAACCGCAAATTTTGGGACAAATCAAGCAAGCGGTGCGCCAATCTCGTGAGGTTGGGGCGTTATCAAGCAAACTGAGCTTTATCATTCAGCAGGTGTTTTCGGCAGCAAAGCAAGTCCGTAATGAAACCCACGTGGGTTCACAGGCGGTTTCTTTGGGGTTTGCCGCTGCCAAATTAGTTACCCAAATTTTTCAAAAACCCAGTAATAATACGTTGCTGGTAGTTGCTGCAGGTGAAATGAACCGTTTGGTAGCCACCAATATTGCAGGGCTGGGTGTTGCCAAGGTGATCATCTGTAACCGCAGTCATGAGCGTGCCGCGTTGCTTGCTGCTGAGTTACAATTGGTGGTGCCACAGGTGGCGATTGTCACGCTTGAGCAGCTATCCCAAGTGCTGGCGCAAGCGGATATTGTCACCAGTTGCAGTGGCAGTCTTTACACGTTAATTGATAAGCCTATGGTCAAACAAGCGCTCAAACAGCGGCGCCATCAGCCCATGTTGATGATTGATTTGGCAGTGCCACGTGATATTGAGCCTAGCGTGCGCGAGCTTGATGATGTGTATCTTTATTCTATTGATGATTTGCAGCACGTGATTGCAGGCAATCTTGAGCAGCGGCGCCAAGCGGCGGTGGAAGCGGAGTTATTAGTTAGTCAAATTGTGGTGGCAATTGAACGCAAGCTATTGGTGCGCCAAGTGGGGCACGATATCCAAACCTATCGCGAACAAGCGCATGACCACGCACAAATAATTTTGCAGCAAGCGCTGCAGCAGTTAGCGGACGGTGAGCAAGCAACAAGCGTTATGGTGGAGCTGACCCGAAAACTGACCCAAACGTTAACCCATGCCCCCTCAAAATTGCTGCGCCAAACTGCCAGCGAACAACCTGCCGACACGGTGAGTTTTGTGGCACAGCATTTGACCCATGCCTTTCGTCCCGATAAACGCGCCCACCGACCCAGTTATAACAGTCACAACAGTCATACCAGCCACGCCAGTCTTACCAATGCCGTCATGGCAGAGAATTTGGGGCACAATTAAAGCTACCCATCATCTTAATCTATCTTATCCTGCCCTCAATATCATGCGGTTATGCACCCATTCGCACCCGTTAGCCGTGTGTCGAGGCTGGCTTTTTCAAAGTAAATTTGTAATACTAAAAATTCATGCGCCAGTAAGGATTTGTGATGTTCACTTGCCCACCTATTTTACCGTATTTCACCCCGTTACCCGCATTAGATCTGGCAGGCGCGCCTACCTTGGGCTTGCCAAACTGGCTTTTGCAAGTTGAAAGTGACTTGGAACACGCCTTGGCAGGGGGTACGCCCATTCGCCAAATTGTGACGGCAAGAAGCTGCGCGATTGACAGTATGATTGAGGCGTTGTTTTATTTATATGGGCTGCACCAAACGGATTTGACGCTCTTTGCTACAGGCGGCTATGGGCGCGGCGAGCTGCACCCACACTCTGACATTGACCTACTACTGCTAAGCGCGGTCGATATTGACGAGGCGCTTAACCAAAAAATCTCGCCTTTTATTGCCAAACTGTGGGACATTGGGATTGATCCTGCATTGGCGGTGCGCTCCGTTGCTGAGTGTGATGCGGCTTGCCGCGATGACATTACCATTGCTACTAGCCTACTTGAGGCCAGAATATTGGCAGGCAATGAAGCGCTTGCAGCACTTCCTGTGCAGCTACTGAATAAAAACTGGTCACAACACGAATTTTATGATGCCAAAATGGCAGAGGCCAAAGCCCGTTATCTCAAGCACAATGCCACCGAGTACAATCTAGAACCCGATTTAAAAAACGCCCCAGGTGGGCTGCGTGATATTCATACCGTGGGCTGGATTAGCAAGCGCTATTTTCGGGTGACCAGTTTATTTGGCTTGGTGCAGCAAGAGTTTATCACCGAAAAAGAGTTTGATGAACTACAAGATGCCGAGGATTTTTTGTGGTTGGTGCGCCACCACTTGCACAAAATTGCCAAGCGCAACGAAAATCGTATCTTATTTGATTATCAGCGCTTGATTGCCGAGCGCTTGGGCTATACAGACCATGATCACCCCAATGCGGCGGTTGAGCAGTTTATGCGCGATTATTACCGCTACGCCATGTCAAACTCCACCTTGTCTGAAATGCTCACCCAACATTATTATGAAAGCCTGATTGAAGCGCGTTTGCCGCAAGAGGAACGCCCTGTTCATAAGATGATTAATGAGCGTTTTAAACGCGTGGGTGACCGCATTGCAGTGACTCATACCCGCGTGTTTGCCCAGCATCCCAGTGCCATTTTGGAGCTGTTTTTATTAATGGGTCAGCTTAATATTCGTCACATTCGTACGCGCACCCTACGCGTGCTCAAAATTGCAGCGCGTGGCATCGATGCCCATTTTCGCCAAGACCCTGCCAACAAGGCATTGTTCATGGACAATATCAAGGAACAAAACTTGCTATTTTGGCGGCTGCGGGTGATGAAACGCTACGGGGTGCTTGGTAATTATTTACCAGCCTTTGGGCAAATTACGGGACTGATGCAATATGACTTGTTTCATCGTTATACCGTGGACGCCCACATTTTGATGCTAGTGCGTATGCTACACCGCTTTACCGATGCCCACTATGAAACCGAATACCCGCTAGTGAGCAGTATTTATCGGCGCATTGACCGCAAAGAGCTGCTAGTGATTGCTGCTATTTTTCATGATATCGCCAAAGGGCGTGGTGGTGACCACAGTGAACTTGGTGAGCAAGATGCTATTGCATTTTGCTTGGCACATGGGCTAAGCCAAGCCGATGCTGAGTTAGTGGGCTGGCTGGTTGCCAAGCACTTACTCATGTCACTAACCGCGCAAAAAAAAGACATCTCAGACCCTGAAGTGGTCGCCGTTTTTGCCGACCAAGTGGGTAATGTCACCTACCTTAATTATCTCTATGTACTTACCGTTGCCGATATGAATGCCACCAATCCGCAGCTTTGGAATAGCTGGCGCGCTACCTTGATGCGCCAACTCTATACCCAAACGCGGCGAATTTTGCGTGCCGACATTGATGCCCCAATGAACCGACAAGATATGATTGCCAGTAATAAACAAAGCGCGCGCGCCCTGCTCAAGCATGATGACGCCTTGACAGATATTGAGGCATTGTGGGAGGGGTTGGGGGATGAATATTTTTTAAGAGAAGTGCCTAGCGACATTGTTTGGCACTCCAAAGCCATCATGGCGCATGAACACTACCATCAGCAAACCCAAACCCCACCCGAACCCTTGGTGATTTTGCGCGAGCATCGAGAATTGGCACTCGATGCCGTTCAGGTGTTTATTTATACCCAAGACCAATCCAACTTATTTGCCGTCACTATGACGGTATTTGACCAGATGGACTTGGATGTTTTGGATGCCCGCGTCATTACCGCGACCCGCGATTTTGCTTTGGATTCTTATGTACTGTTAGATCGGCATGGTACCCTACTAACCGACCTTGAGCGCCAAGCCGAGTTGGTGATGCGGTTACAGCAGGCATTTGCCAACCCGACATTACCCAAACTGGTACAAAAGCGCATACCCCGACAGTTAAAGCACTTTGAGGTGCCCACGCGGGTGAGTTTTAGCTTTAACCCGCAGTCCAAACAGCACATGATGACCCTAGAAACCCTAGATCAACCCGCCCTGTTGGCGCGTGTCGGGCAGGTCTTCTTGGCACATAACATTGAAGTACACTTTGCGCGCATCACCACCTTGGGCGAGCGAGCCGAAGACATGTTTTTTATCACAGACCATGAGGACAAACCCTTATCTGATGCACAGCTAGAACAGCTCAAGCAAGCCTTGACTGAGGCGCTTAAAATCCATTAGGTGTCTGCCGATATAATGGTCTGCCGATGGTGGATAGCCGATTATTACCCCTTCACCAGCCCCTGTATTCATCACGTCTTTGCCTCAAACATAGCATCAATCGCCTATCATAGTGTGAATGCAGGCTCTAGGGTTTGGCATGGGTTGAGGCGGTTTTTTTGGGTAACATACCGTGGTTTGCCATTCCCCAAAGCGCTAGCAAGATTGCCACCAAGGTGATGATCGCACCCACATTGCCCACCACCCCAAGCCCCCAGGCGCCAATCACCCACGAGCCTACCAACGCGCCACCGCCAATACCCACATTATAGATACCCGAAAAAATTGCCATTGCCACATCGGTGGCTTTAGGGGCAAGTTTAAGCACTTGAAACTGCAGCGCAAGCGAAATACTGGTCATACAGCCGCCCCATGCCACTGCCAACAATAGCCACAGCGCGTGACTGCCTGTTACCAACGTCACCCCAAACAACGCCGTCAGCAGCCCAACCAATGCTGCCCCCAAAAAAACGCGTGGATAACGCTCATAAAAATGCCCAAACAAAAAGCTTGCCACAAAACCTGACAAACCAAACACCAACAACACCAGCGTCGCAAAATTGGCAGAAAATTGGTTAATCTGCAACAAATAAGGCTCTACATAGCTATACGCACTAAAATGCGCAGTCACTGTCACCACCGTCAGCGCATACATCAGCAGCAAGGGTGCATTGCGCCCCAACTGAGGCAAACTTGCCAGCGACCCCACATTTTTGCTTGGCAACTTGGGTAACATCCAAGCCAGTAGCAATGCCGTCAACAGCGCAAAAAAACCAATGGCAGCAAAGGTCATGCGCCATCCTAGCCATTGCCCAATCAAACGCCCAAGCGGCAGCCCAAGCACCGTTGCCAGCGCTCCGCCCATTGCCAGTAGCCCAAGCGCCTTGGTCTGACGTCCGCGTGGCGCAAGACGCACCACCAAACTTGCCGTAATTGACCAAAAAATCGCATGTGCCAGCGCAATTGCCGCCCGACCCACCAACAACAGCAAAAAACTTGGCGCCATTACCGATATCACATGCCCAAGGATAAAAAGCGCAAACACCCACAATAACAACCGTTTTCTGGGTACCTGTGCCGTCACTAACATGGCAGGTAAAGACAATATGGCCACCAACCACGCATAGATAGTCACCATCATACCCACCTGCTCAACAGGCATCGCAAAACTTACCCCAATATCGGTAAGTAGGGCAATAGGCACAAATTCTGTGGTATTAAAAATAAACGCAGACAGCGCAAGCACCACCACCCTCGCTTGACGAATGGTAGTGGCATACGCAGGATTTATCATAAGTTGCTGGCGTAGCAACAAAAAACGGTGACTAAAAGACATGATCAAAAAACTTAGCAAAGACCATCAGCGGCTTTAGCGCCCAAGGGCATAAAAATAGGCGCTAAATTAGCCACCGATAATCACAAAACACGGCAGCCACCAAGGTCGCAAGCTACTTATCTTTGGATAAAATGGCAACTTGGCGAATATAAGTATGCAAATCCGCCACACTCTCTTGATACAACTCATCATCATGGGTATGCTCGGCATACGCAATCCAAATTAGCAGCTGTTTGACGGTATTAAACTCACTTTCAAAAAACTGCTTGGTAAACTGTTTGAGTGTATTGTCATCTTGCAAATTTAGGCGCGTTTGCCAGCTTTCTATCTTGGCCTGCTGTTCTGGACTAAAACTGCAGCGAAACAGATAATCCACAATCGCGTGGGGTTCTTCTTCTGCCAACAATTTGCCAAGGCGCTTGATATGGCGTTTGCGCGCTTCATGACTGTTAATATCGGCAAGATGCAACAAGTCTTCCAAAAAATACTCACTGGCAGGCAAGTTTTTCATCTGTTTTTTGGATAAGTTTGCCAAAGGCTCTGCCAACTTTTGCAGACGCTCATGGGCTTTTTTTTGCTCGGTACGGCTAACCGCCATATCCATGTCTTTAAAATTAATCATTTCACACTCTCAACATATCATCAAAAACAGGCAATTATTGCAAAAACCTTACCAATGCGATTTTTCACGGTGCTTGACCCGAATGCGTAGCGCTTTGGGCAAGGTCTGTTGTAGCCGCTGCCCCAGCTGCTCTGCCACAAACACCGAGCGATGCTTGCCGCCCGTGCAACCAATCGCAATGGTGACGGTGTGGCGGTTGTTATGCAAAAACTCAGGCAACCAGCGGTCAAAAAACTGCCCAATATCATGGGTCATTGCCGCCACCTCAGGGTGACCTTCAAAAAAATTTATCACCACCGCATCCTTACCCGTTTGGCTACGTAGCTCTGGCCACCAATGCGGGTTTGGTAAAATACGCACATCAAAAATAAAATCGGCATCAATCGGACTACCAAATTTAAATCCAAACGATAAAATATTGACCGTGACCACGTTATCCACGCCCAAATGATTACGAATTAACTCTTTTAGCTGATGGATATTCAGCGAGCTGGTATCTATCTTGATATCAGCGCGCGTGGCAATCGGCTCTAACAAGTCAATTTCTTTACGGATAGCATTGGGCAAGTTATTGAGGGTTGCCATCAACGGATGGACGCGGCGCGTAGCATCAAACCTAGCCACTAGTACACTTTCTTGGGCAGTCACATAAATAATCTTGAGCGCATCGTCACCAAAATTTTGCCGTAACTGGTGATACACTTCGGCAAAACGGCTCAAATCTGCTTGCGGCGTGCGTACATCCACCCCAAGCGCCACCTTGCGAATTTGGCTATCCACTACCAGTTTATTAACCGCATCGGGTATTAATAATAGTGGCAGGTTATCAATTGGGTAATAACCCAAATCTTCTAAAATATTTAAAACGGAGGTTTTACCAGAGCCAGAACGCCCCGATACAATGACCACTTGGCAAGGGTTATTTGAGCAATCCATGTTTGACCTACCTATCCTTTGATTGATAGCAGCGGTGGCTAGGCGCGGCTAAACTCTAAGTTATCTAAAAGTCGTGCCCGCTCACCCAGCCATGCCGCCACCAAAATAACCAGCGCTTGATCTTCAGGCATTGGCGGCTGTAACGCGCGATTAGTGACGCTCAGATAATCCACGTTAAACCCTTGCTGATTTAAGTGATCTTTAGCCTTGGCAATCATACCATCAAACTGCATGACCTGAGCGGTTGCCAACTGGGCGGCTAGCTGCTTTAAGGCTTTTTGTAAAAGCGGGGCTTTTTCGCGCTCATCGCTGCTTAAATATTGGTTGCGAGAAGATAGTGCCAGCCCGTCTTCGGCGCGCACAATCTCAGCGCCAATAATATCAATAGGAAAGTTAAGCGCGGCTACCAACTGACGAATAATGGCTAATTGCTGATAATCCTTTTTACCAAATACGGCAATATTGGGCTGAACAATGTTAAACAATTTGCTCACCACCAGCCCAACACCATCAAAATGGGTAGGACGCGATTGACCGCACAATAACTTGGTGATGTCACCTGCTAGTACCTGCACACGGTTGGGATAAACTGGATACATCTCTTCCACACTGGGTGCAAATACCATATCAGCGGCGACCGTTTCAAGCTTTGCCACATCCGCCTCAAGTGTACGCGGATAGGTGTCAAAATCTTCGCCCACACCAAACTGAGTGGGGTTAACAAAAATACTGACCACCACGATGTCAGCGTGCTGTTTGGCAAGTTTGACCAGCTCAAGGTGCCCATCATGTAAATTTCCCATGGTCGGTACCAAGCCAATGGTGTGATGGCGTAAAGGTTTGAGGTTTTTTCTTAATTCTGTAATGGTATGAAATACTTGCATGTTGCACTCGTTACTTTGTTCAATAATCGTTTTAAAAACTGTGCTCAAGCGTTGGAAAGGTACGTTCTTTCACGGCTTGGTGATAGGCGCGAAATGCCCCTGTAATGTCGTGGGTTTGGTTGCCTTCATCATGCAAAAAATTTTTGACAAACTTGGCAGGCTTACGGGTATACACGCCTAGCATATCGTGCATCACTAGCACTTGCCCATCACAGTCCACCCCAGCGCCAATGCCAATGACAGGGACAGGGAAAGTCTCGCGCACTTTTTTGGCAAGCTCGGCAGGTACACACTCTAACAGTAGCAGCGCTGCCCCAGCATTGACCACCGCGGCACAGTCTGCCATGAGTTTATCGGCTTGCGACTCGGTTTTGCCTTGTACTTTATAACCGCCAAACACATTGACCGATTGTGGGGTTAAGCCAAGATGCACGCAGGTGGGCACGCCATTGGTTGCCAAGGTGGCGACAATATTGGCAAGTTCGCTACCGCCTTCAATTTTGACCACATGGGCGCCTGCTTGCATGACTGCTTGGGCGCTGTCTAAGGCACGCTCTAAGGTTGCCACACTCATAAACGGTAAGTCACATAAAATTAAGGCATGGCTGTTGGCGCGCGCGACGTTTTGGGTGTGATAAACCATATCCGCCACGGTCACAGGCAAGGTAGATGCTTGCCCTTGTACCACCATGCCCAAGCTATCGCCAATCAAAATCGTATCAATCTCTGCCACTTGCATAGCATGGGCAAAGCTTGCATCATAACAAGTCAGGCAAGAAAAAGTTTCGCCATTGGCTTTTAGCTTATTTAATGTTGATAGCGTCACAGGCGGTTTTGATGTTGAGGTGGTAGCGGCTGTTGTTAAGTAACTCATATGATTTCCTGATGGCAAATGGCAATGCATCAATTAGTTATGGATAATATTTTCTAAATTTCAAACCAAAATCACGATAATTTTGTTAATTTTTTAACAGCGTCAAACCCTGCCAGTTTTTGGCTTCACTGAGGGCTGCCAAAGCTTGACCGTTGATAACCAACGTGGGTTCAATTTCTAGCATGGGGATGAGTACAAAATTACGTTCAAAAAGCCCTGCATGCGGTACGGTGAGCCGTGGATGGTGGATACTGTTTTCACCATACAGCAACACATCTACGTCAAGGCTACGTTCGCCCCAGTGTCGTAGGCGTTCTCGTTTGGCAATCTTTTCAAGGTTTTGGCAAAAATCCAAAAGTGCAAGTGCTGACAAGTCAGTGTCAGCTTTGAGTACGGCATTGAGAAAATCTGGCTGATCAGTCACCCCAAACGCTTTAGATTGATAGAGCGAAGATACCTGCACATGGTCAAAATGTGGCGACGATTCAAATGCCTTGATCGCACTGGCAAGATGCTCAGCAGGGGTGCCAAGCGCATTGGCAAGGTTGCTGCCTAGACCGATATAACAGCACGTCATTTATTCGCCTCATCGGGTGAGAGTTGAGTGCTTGGTTGCTTATTTACGTCTATACTTGGTTCGGTGCTGGGTTCGGTGCTGGCTTTACTCGGCACGGGTGTGGGGCGTTTGCGGCTACGCTTGGCAGGTGGCTTGGTGGTAGCTAGCACCGTGTCACCTAGCACCGTGTCACCTAGTACCGTGTCCGCTAGTACGGGGTCGATGATTGCGCTTGGACTTGGTGCAGCTTTGGGCGCTGTCTTAGTCACTGTCTTAGCCGCTGTTTTAGGCGGTTTTGCGGCGGCGGGCTGGGTGGGTTTGGCTGTCTTGGCAGCTGCCGTCTTAGCAACAGGCGCGGTGGTTAGCTCACTCAGTGTATTGGCGTCAGGGGTTTTCGCCACAGGCTTGCGCGGGCGCGGCGCGCGTTTTGGTTGGGTGGGCAGGTCATTGGTTGCCGCTACTACGTTTACGCGGCGGGTATGGGCTTGGTCATTGTCAAGGTGGTCGGTATTCTCTTTGGTAGCCGCCATACGCTGCTCTAAGATAGATAATGTTGCACTGGGGGTGCGGCGGCGGCGCTGCGCAGGAACGGCAGCGGCTAAGTGTAAGTGTGCGGTGCTGCCAGTGGTAGCTGAGGGGTTACCTTGACTATGACGCTTGCGGCTACGGGCAGGTTTTTTTTCTGCTATCTCGCTAAGGATGGGGGATTCTGGGGTGGTCACCGAGTGGGTGTTTGCCTGTGCAATAAGCGACTTGGCAGGTTGAGCAGGCTTACGAGAGTGGCTGTCATGGCTGGCAAGTGATAGCTGCTGTAATTGGGCTTTTTCAAGCTGCTGCTGCTCGGTTGGTTTGTGGATTTTTTCGGGCGCATCGCCAAAAAATAACGCGGCTCTAGGCGCTTTGATGGACAAGTCAGCAGCCGCCTGTGATGACGGTGCGCGTTTTTGCTGGCGTGTTTTGGGCGCATCTGCGGTGATGTCAATGCCATGTTCAAGTGTTTGATAGCCCAAACTCACCGTGTCTTCGGTCACTATATTGGCAAAACGCAAACGTACCGCCGCTAGATCAAATTCGTCAATGGCTTGCTGTTGTTGTTTGGCATTGAGGGTTTGAAACCACGCCCACCAGTGCCCCATGCCGTTGGTGCTGTCTGTATCTAAGGTAATAGCCTGACCGTGTTGGCTGGCGAGGGCTTTATTTTTGGCTTCAACTTGCTCTCGCAGCATCAAAAAGTCAAAACCTGCCCGAAATCTTGGGCTTTCAAAGAGTTTTAACAAATTCTTTTTGCGCGGCTCAGCGAGGCGCGGCTGCATTAGCCAAATATCTTTGATAAATTGCTCGGCAAATTTTGGCATAGCGGTCAGCTGGCGCTGTCGATCCATGACCCTGTGAGCCGCTTGTAGCTGCGCTTCGGCAAACGGGGTATTTTTTTTGGATTTTGCCAAAAGGTATAAGTAGTTTTCCCATAAAATAGCGGCATAAAAAAAGGCAGGGTTAATACTTTTGCCGCTACTAATGCGCTTGTCGGTGTTGATGGTGACTTGGTCAACGAGCGGTGTGATCATGTTTGGTGGGTAAAACAATAATTGTGAAAACGCGCCATAATCAAATAATAACGGCAGCAGCGGGATGAGGTAGCCACCTGTAAACATTTTTTGGGTTTCGTCGTACAGTCGGTGCGGCGATACCTGCCCTAGCAATGCCCAGTTTTGTGGATTAAATTGGGATTCTAAAGCTTTATCAAAGTTAAATTGTAGTTTTGCCTTAAACCGTAGCGCTCGAAGCAGGCGTACAGGGTCTTCTTCCACCCGCTTTTGGCTATCGCCTAGCAAGCGAATCACCCGATTTTCGATGTCTGCCAGCCCGCCACAAAAGTCATATACCACGTCATCAAGTGGCTGATAGTACAGGGCATTGATGCTAAAATCACGGCGCACCACGTCTTGGAAGATATCGCCCCACACGTTATCGCGCATCAACATACCTTCTTGGGTGGTGTGCAGGCTGTCTTTGGGCGGAGCACGGAAGGTTGCCACTTCAATCATATCGCGCCCCGAATACACGTGGCATAGCTGAAAACGCCGCCCGATAATACGGCAACGCTTGCCAAATACTTCTTTGATTTGGCTTGGGGTGGCATTGGTGACGGCATCAAAATCTTTGGGCTTAAGCCGCAGCAAGGAATCGCGCACCCCACCACCCACGATGTAGGCTTCAAAGCCCGCTTGGGTAAGGGTACCAATGACCTCTTTGATGGAATTGGGCAAGTCGCCCTTGTGCAGTCCTAGCTGCTTGGCATCTCGGCGTGCCAAGTCACGGTCTAAAATACAGCCTGACAAGGCATTTTGATGGTCTAAGCGAGGTAGGTTTTTTTTGGTTTTTTTTGCCATGTAGAATAACCATGCTAAAAGTAGCAAGAAAGAAAATGAACGCGCAAGTAATTAGCGCTAGTTTAGCAAATTTCAAAGCTATTTAGGGATTTAAGTGTGCAAAAAGTATGAGGTAGGCGTTAATGAACGGTAAGTCGATGACGGTTTTTGTCCACCGTGGCCTTGCCAATGCCTCTGACGCGGTCAAGCTCATCTACCTGCCCAAAGGGCGCAATCATTTGCCGATACAAAATGATCGCTTGCGCTTTTTTGGCGCCAATACCCTCTAGCTGGGTAAGCTCAGCTTCGCTTGCGGTATTGATATTGATGGTGTTGGGAAGGGTGGTGGCGGTTGCCGAAGGGGAGCTGCCTTCGCTGTTTTGGCGGGTTTGGTGAGGCAAGCTTGGGTGGTTGATGGCTAAGTAGGCTTGTTCTGGGGTTAGGTTGGGGATGCAAGAAGCCCCCCAAGAGAGGGATAAAGGCATTGCCAGTAGCGTGGTGATTAGGCGTTTTTTTAGGGTTGTGCGCATGTTGATTTGGTCGCTATCGTTGCAATCAGACGGGCGGGTTACGCTTTTCAGCGGTTTTTGCTGCGTCCCATAATTGGTCCATTTCTTCAAGGCTTGAGGTTTGTGGGGTTTTGCCCAGTTTTGCCAGTTCATCTTCAATAAAGCCAAAGCGGCTGCGAAATTTGTGTACCGTGGTCAGTGTTGCTTTTTCGCTATCAATGTCTAGTTTGCGCGCCACATTAACAAGGGCAAAAAAACAATCGCCCAGTTCTTTTTCAATGGCAGCTTTTTGCGACGGGGTGGGTTTTTCGCCATCCCTTGGCAAAATTTCTTTGAGTTCGCCAATTTCTTCGTCCAGCTTATCTACCGCGCCCGATACCACATCCCAATCAAACCCTACGCGGTTGGCGGTTTTTTGGATGTCTTGGGCTTGCATCAATGCCGAGCCTGCTTTGACGGCGTCAAGGGTGCGGCGTTTTTTGCCACGGCGCTGTTTTTCAAGATTTTCTAGGGCTTTGATTTCATCCCAGCGCGCTTTGACCTGTGCTTCGGTGGTGTATTTTTCGGTGTCAAATACGTGAGGGTGGCGGCGAATCAGTTTTTCTTGTAGATGATAAATGACATCGCCAATATCAAATTGCGCTTGTTCGTCGTAGAGGTGGGCGTGAAATACCACTTGTAATAATACATCGCCAAGCTCGCCTTTGATGTCCTCAATATCGCCTGATTGAACGGCTTCAACTAGTTCATAGCTTTCTTCAAGCAGATACGGCAGTAGGCTGTCATTGGTCTGTTTTTTGTCCCAGGGACAGTCGTGACGTAGCCTAGCCATTAGGGTAAGGAGGTCGGAGAATTGGGTGGTGGGCTGCATGGCGTTCTCTCAAAATAGCGTTGGCTTAGTGTAGCGCAAAGTTAGGTAGATTAAAAAGTCAAAATTTTTTTGCCTGCGCCTAGCTTCAGACATACCTTGTCTGCTGTATGAGGTATATTTCAACAAATGGCGACAAAATTGCTTGAATAGGGTGCTATGCTAGGCGTTTTTTTTGGGGTAACAAATGGCAAAAGGTAAACACGAAAAACTGGCAGAGCGGTTGGCGGGAATATTACAGCGGCTCAATGAGGGCGAAAATTTGGTGATTGATGAGCTATTAGCCACCTACCAAGTGGACAGACGCACCTTGCAGCGAGATCTCAACGAGCGACTGGCATTTTTGCCATTAGAAAAAGTGGCGCAAGGCGTCTACCGTTTGGACAAAACTTTGATGGGAAAAATGGATCTTGGGGATATTCGCCGTTTTGCCAAGTTTGCCAGTGTCTCAGAGCTGTTTCATAAAATCGATCAGTCGTTTTTTCACAAGTACCTCAAAGATAGCATTCAGGTCAAAGGCTTTGATTATGAAAGCATCCAAGATCGCCAGTATGAATTTGACCAAATTCTCAAAGCGATTGACAACCACTACGCCTTGTCATTTCGTTATAAGCGCCTAAAAAACGCGCACCAAGCGCTTTCAAAGGACTATGTGGTTGAGCCGTATCGCTTGGTCAATAAAAAAGGTGTTTGGTATCTGATCGCCACGCACAACGGGGTGATTAAGACATTTAGCTTGACCCGCTTAAGTTTTTTGACACCTTGCCCCGATCAAGTGTTTGAACCCGATATGAAGATTAATCAGCGCATTGATACGTCCGATAGTATCTATTTTGTGGGCACCATTGATGAGGTGGTGCTAAAAATTCACCCAAGTATTGCCACGTATTTTCTGAGGCGGCGCATTTTTCCTAATCAAGAAATTTTGCGAGAAATGGGTGACGGTACGTTATTTTTGGTTTGTAAAAATGTCCATGAACGAGAAATTTTGCCGCAAATTCGTTACTGGATTCCCCATATTGAAATTGTGGCACCCACGATACTGCAAGACAGGCTGGTGCAAACTTTAACCACCTATCTAAACCATCATCCGCGATATGTGGCAGAGCCCTGTTTTGCTGATAGCCCTCATTATCACAACAACGACGACAGTCATAGTGGCTGTTCATCTTTATAAAACGATAGAAGGAAAAACAATGCGTTATTTATCCTCCGTTGCCGTAAAACCACCGACTTCAGGCGGTGGATATAAGGCAACTCCGTAATCATGCTTACGCATGGACATTGTTTAGTGCGGTGTATTTTGCTGTTCAATGTACTGGCGGATAATCTCGATTGGAGCAC
>RRZT010851900.1_pt1 | contig 14978 bp, 9 predicted proteins | sample 2165551 | NCBI WGS metagenome assembly RRZT01 (sample SAMN10456910, study PRJNA506462) | wastewater metagenome | biome: wastewater; feature: sludge; material: wastewater sludge; isolation source: wastewater sludge with Escherichia coli K12::gfp cells carrying plasmid... | place: USA: Moscow, Idaho ... | reverse complement strand
TATTGTTGTTTCGCTTGCTGTTGTATCTGATACTGTTGTTATTGTTGTTTCGCTTGCTGTTGTATCTGATACTGTTGTTTCGCTTGGTGTTGTATCTGATACTGTTGTTGTAGTTGTTATATCTGTTACTATTGGTTTAATTTCTATAGAACCTGCCTCTACCTTTTCAGCTACAACTGATTGATAGTTTGCATTTGCTAGATCGTCACTACCTATAGTTAAGCCTATTGGATATACTCCAACTGGTGTGTTTGCTGGTACTGTAACTTTTAACGCAAACAATTCGCCATTTGCAGTTATATCGCTACCATTTCCAGCAATCCATAAAACTGAACTATTTCCAACAGTTAGCCCTTTTAATAGACCTTCGTTAATTCCTGCTTCTTTTGCAATACTCATTCCAGCAGTAAAGTTAAAGTCAAATTTTGCAGCTGCAAATCCAGGATTTCCAGCAACCATAACTGGAACTTCTACTATTTGATCTTCACTTGAGAAATTTGCAACAACTGCGTTTACTTTAAATTCTAAGCCTTCTGTAGCTGGTGTAGAAGTTGTTGTTGTTGTTACTGTTGTGTCAGATGTTGTGGTAACTTCTGTAGTAGTTGTTGTTATATCTGGTTCGCCAACTTTGATTGTTGAATTCATAAGATTATAAGAAATATCTTGAGCTTGATCTGATGAAAATTGAGAAAAAGCAGAATCAAATGTCAATTCATATTCAGCAGCTTTATCTGGAACTGCAATTAGAGCTGTTGCTATTGTACCTTCTTCAGTAGAGTTTTGTTTAGTTTCATTTGTCCATACTAAATTTCCTCTATTATTTTTGCCCGCTACCACTGAGCTATTAGGTAAAGTTGTATCTTTATATCCTAAAATCACAGCATCGCCTGTAGTTTTCAATGAGAATTTTCCTGAAAACATACCTTTGTTCTTCAAAACTTGAATAGGAACCTCAATAACTTTCATATCTTCTGTTCCAGGTATTATTTTTTCTAATTCTACAACTTCTTTTACTGTTTTTAAGTTTCTAAACTCTTCCCAAGTAATATCTTTTTGACCTGGTTTAATAACGACTTTTGCTTCCTCAACAATTATTTTACCCATAACAGGGTCTTTTGCCAATAAAACAGTATCTAAGTCGTTGTTTGCTGCATCTAAATCTGATAATTTTAAGTTAAATATATCCCCAGATTTATACCCCTCAGGTAACTTAACAGTTACTGTTGCAAAAACATCAGCTTTGCTAAATGTTTTATTACCTAGTGTTAAAGGTGCCCATAGGATTTTACCTGTTGCAGGGTTTAACTCAACTGCTTTAGGTGATACAGACATTATTTGTGCACCATTGTCCACTGAAAGATTTGCTATAAATGAAGCAATGCCTTCTTTAGCAGTATCCAATCTGATAGGAACTTCTACTAAGCTTTCAGTCAAATCACAAACAACATCATCAATATAAGCTGTAAATCCGCTTTCTTTTACTGTAACTGTTCCAGTCTTGATTTGAGGAGTAATTGCAAGATATTCTTCAGCCGCATCTACGCTAGATACTCCTATTTTACCAGTTTTAGCTCCAGAAGTTACTTTTACCTTTAAAGTTACTACTGCATCTAAAGCTTTAGGTGCACTTTCTGTAGGTGCATAAAGAATTGTTCCTGTTGCAAGGTTAGCTGCAATTGCATTAACAGATGATGTTATACCTACTAGCTCCATACCTGCTGGCATATCAAATTTGCATTTCAATGCAGAAATAGAGGAACTTTGGATAGCTACTGGTACATCAATTGTATTACCAGCATAAACTTCAGTATCTGCTACTGAAATTAAAAAACCCTCTGTAACCTCTCCTGTTAAAGTTGTTGTTGCCTCTATTTCTTCTGCTAACGCAGAAAAAGGAAGCATTGCATTACTTGCCAATAATGACGTTAACATTATTGATGTTACTACTGAAATAATTTTTCTTCTCTTCATTATTCTTTTCCTTTCTGTTTAATCACTGATTATTTATTTTTAGTGAATTTAAACCATACAATAATAATGTTTTTATTTATAACAAATAACATCATTTCATATAAAATAATTATAAATAAAAACATATTAATAAAAAAATATGAATTCAAATTACATTTTAATACATATGCTTTTATTTAGGAAAACAAAATAAGAATTAAGGCAATTATGAATGAATTTAACCTAATTTTAAGTTGAAGATTAAATTCATTCATTGCCTATAATAACTATTTTAAATTTTTATTATGGATTTAGTTTTTTGTAATCGCTAGATGATTTCCAAAGTGCAACTTCTGCTTCTGTATCTGGACCTAATTTTTTGAAGTTGTCAAATACTTTTAAGAAATACTGTTTAAACTTAGATAAGTCATTCATATCCACATTGTTTTTACCATCTTTTAAATCATATTTAACGTTTCCGTTTAGTAATGATTGTTCAGATGCGTCTAAATCACCAAGTAAATATTGTGTCATATAAACGATATCGTTTGTTCTCACAATTCCATCCAATGTCATATCGCCCCAAACAGGCTCTTTTCCAGTTTCACTTGAAACTGTTGTCGTTGAAGATGTTGTTGTTCCGGATGTTGTAGTCGTTGTTGTTTCAGATGTTGTAGTCGTTGTTGTTTCAGATGCTGTAGTCGTTACTGTTGTAACAACAGAATCATCTATAACTTCAACTTGACCATTTTGAGTTACTTTTGCAGTGTACAAACTATCTTTTTCATTTTCAACATATCCAAAAATAATTTGTTCATTTGTATTACGATTGATTGGAACTATTTCCAAATCATATTTTTCGCCTACTTTTGCATTTGCACTAACTTTACCTTTTACAGTAAAAAATACACCTGAATCGTTTATCCAATATTTAGAATCTTCTAGACCAGTACACCATATAACCGCTAACAAACCATCATTAGCCATTATATTGTAGTCAAAACAATTATATAATGAATTGCCATTTACCATAACTCTTTCTTCGTTAAAAGTTGGAGACATGTCTACTTCTGCTTCTGTAGCGCCTGTATTTGTAATACTTCCTGCTGTAACACTCTCGATTGTTATTTTTGTAGGATCATATTTAATTGCAAATTCACTACCTGAAAAACCAGTACTTGGTACTGATGTCAAGTTAAAATTCACACTAAAATCCCCTCCAATTTTAGACTGAACTTGTGCTCCTTCTAAAACTACATCTCCAGTTGCAGCAAAAACATTATGTGACATACTTGTTGCGATCACAGCGATTGCAAGTATGCTTGAAATAAGTTTTTTTGCTTTCATTTTTACCCTCCATTAAAATATTTATATAATATATTTATATTTAAAATTATATTATATTATTTATTATTTTGCCCCTAATACTACTTTATCGCCTAAAATATACTGCTTTAATAATGCTAGATCAGCTACATCTACTTCACCACTTGGAACTATATCTGCTGCCTTACTTTGTTCACTGGTTAATGTAATGTCTTTAATTAATGCTCGACACATAGTTACTAAGTCCGTATTATCTACTTTGCCATCACCATTTAAGTCGCCGTATACTACTGATGATGCAGATAAACTAATTGTTCCATTTTTTATGGAATTATTTAATGTAATCAATTGGCTGTTTGCATATGCCGCTAAACCTATCTTAGTATTTTGCACTCCATTCACTGTTCTCTTTACAGGAACGATTTCTAAGCTTGTTGATCCAGATGCACCATCTTTTACTGTTCCTGAAATTGTAAAGAATACTCCATCATCTTTAATCCATGTTTCTGGCTTATCTAAAAGACCAGTCATCCACAATATAGAGATTTGATCTGTGCCAATGTTTGAATTAAAACATGAATACTCTGTTTGAGTCCCAACTATCCCTAACTCTGCTTCTGTTGCTCCTGTTTTAGATATTGGACCCTCTGTAACACTTGCTATAGTTACCTTTGTCGAATCATACTGTACTGCAAAATCAACTCCAACCAAATCGTTTGCTGTAAGGTTTTCCAAGCTAACGTTAGCTACAAATGTTTTATCTGCTTTAACTGCTACATCTTCAACTGAAATAAACACCGTATTTGCTTGAGGCTGAACATCGGCAGCTGAAATAGCGGTTAAACCTAATGAAAACATTGAGCACATTGCTAACGCTATAGTTCCAGACATGACTTTTTTTAACTTCAATTACTATTCCTCCTTAATCATATTTTATTTGAATTTTAAAACTCAAACTTGTTTTAAATAACATCATATACTTTAATCTTTTCTCTAAATATTTGTAGTTCAATACAATTGAATATCAAAAAATAGGAATAATAATTTATCATTCCCCTTAAGCAAACCAACAAATACACAAATTAATACAATAATAATATTTTAATCAAAAATTCATATAAGATTATTATATTTAATGTATTCTACAAAGTCAATAGTTTACATAACTTTTTGTAAATTATTATAAAATGTCAGAAATAAAATTGTTGATTATATGCAATAGGCAATATGAATAAAAATAATCATCATTTTTATATTTATGGTTACAATAATGATTTAATAATTATTCAAATTTTTAATAAATAAAAATTTTGATTGACTACAGTTTTCCCTTTACATTTTAACATATATTTTATATAAAATCAATTGAAAAACATAATTTTTTTATATATATACAAATTTATTTTATAATTCGAGTATATTAATGATAATATAAATGTATAATATCAAATTCTTATACATTTATATTAGTAATGAAACATAGTAATAATTTAAAACTAAAGATTTATTTTAATTTTACATCTTTTTATTAAATAAAGCTTATATGTCTATTGATATAATTAATAAAATATGTTAATATATTTTATAAAACTAATTTTATTTTAATTTTTTGTTTTATTTATGAGAGGAGCTATTTAATGATAAATGTAATTTTAATTATAATATTAATATTTTTTTCAGCTGTATTTTCAAGTGCAGAAACCACTTTTTCAACTGTAAATAAAATTCGTTTAAAACATCATATAAATCAAGGTAATAAGAGGGCAGAAAAAGCTTTGAAGGTTGCAAATACGTTTGAAAATGCACTCACAGCTATTTTAATAGGAAACAATATAGTAAATATAGCTTCGGCATCCATATGCACTGTTTTATTTACTAGTATTTTGGGTGAAAAAGGTGTGGGCATTTCTACAGCAGTTATGACCATTGTCGTTTTGATTTTTGGTGAAATTCTACCTAAAGCTATAGCCAAAGAAAACGCTGAGAGTTTTTCGTTTTTTTTAGCCACTCCCATATTATTCTTAATATTTATTTTCAAACCATTTATTTTCTTTTTCAAATCATTAATTCGTCTTGTGTCTTCTATTCTAGGTGCAAACGAAGATCGCCCAAGTGTAACAGAAGATGAATTAAAATATATTATTGAAGAGATAGAGGAACAGGGTGTTTTAGAGGAACAAGAGAGCAATTTGGTTAGGTGTGCTTTGGATTTTGATGATATTAAAGTAAACAACATATTGATTCCTAGAGTAAATGTGGTTGGTATAGAACTAAATACACCAATGGATGAAATTAGAGATATATTTTTTAGCGAGATGTATTCTCGATTACCTGTTTATGAAAAAAATATGGACAATATAATAGGCATAATTACTCAAAAAGATTTCTTTAAAATCCTCTTAGAAGGCAACACTTCAATAAATGGTATTTTACAGGATGCTATTTATATATCAGATTTAAAACACATTAGTGAAGCTTTGCACGAAATGCAGAAACACAAAATACATATGGCTGTTGTTCTAGATCAACATGGCGGAACAAAAGGTATTGTTACCCTTGAAGATATAATAGAGGAGCTAGTAGGAGAAATTTATGACGAAAATGATGAAGTTAATTCAGATATATTAAAAATAAATAGCAATACTTATGATATTTCTGCAGATATCAGTATAACAGATTTAATAAATACTATAAATTTAGAAAAAGAAATAATAAAAAGCTCTGCAACATCAATTGGTGGATGGATTACAGAAATTTTAGGTTACATTCCAAAACAAGGTGAAAAAATAGAATATGATATTTTCAAAATTATAATATTAAAATCAGACGAACAAAAAATCACCAAATTACGTATTTCTATATGTACATAATAGTGCAGAGATATTTTGCCGAAGGTCTAGGGCGACCAATGTCGTCAACTCAAGCTTAGTTTCTTTTTTATGACAAAAATAACCAAAATAGCTCAAACAAATTTTAAATTTGTTTGAGCTATTAATTTATTATTTAGCTAATCTATTTTCTAGTTTTTCTAATTCTGCTGTCATTTCAGCTGGCAATCTGTCGCCAAATTTATCAAAGAACTCCTTGATACCTTTTGCTTCTTCTTCCCATAAAACTTTATCTACAGTTAACAAGTCAGCCACTACTTCTGTTGTAATATCTAAGCCTTCTATGTTAATGTCTTCTGCTTTTGGTTCATAACCAATTGCAGTTTCAACAGCTTCTGCCTTATCTTCACAACGAGCAATAATCCAATCTAAAACCCTCATGTTATCGCCAAATCCAGGCCAGATAAACTTTCCGTCATTGTCTGTTCTAAACCAGTTAACATTAAATATTTTAGGAGCTTTATCGCCCAATTTTTCGCCCATTTCAACCCAATGTGCCCAGTAATCGCCCATGTTGTATCCACAGAAAGGAAGCATAGCCATAGGATCACGACGAACAACTCCAACCGCACCAGCAGCTGCTGCTGTAGTTTCAGAAGCCATAGTAGCACCTATGAATGTTCCATGATTCCAGTCAAATGATTGGTATACCAATGGAGCTGTTTTCGCACGACGACCACCAAATACAATTGCAGAAATAGGAACTCCAGCTGGATTGTCAAATTCCGAACTAATACAAGGACAGTTTATAGCAGGAGCAGTAAATCTTGAGTTTGGATGTGCAAGTTTTTCTCCACTAGCCACATACTCTTTACCATTTACTTTTGCACCCTTCCACTCTGTTGCATTTTCAGGTGGATTTTTATCTAAACCTTCCCACCATACTGTTAAATCGTCATTGTTCAATCCAACGTTTGTGAATATAGTGTTCTTTTTACAAGATTCAAGAGCGTTTAAATTTGATTTTTCATTTGTACCAGGAGCAACACCAAAGAATCCATTTTCAGGATTTATAGCATATAGTTGACCATCCTTGCCTTGTTTTAGCCAAGCAATGTCATCTCCTACTGTCCAAACTTTGTATCCTTTTTTAACATATCCTTCTGGAGGAATAAGCATAGCTAAGTTAGTTTTACCACATGCCGAAGGGAATGCAGCTGCAACATATTTTGTCTCACCATCTGGTTTTTCGATTCCAAGAACAAGCATATGTTCTGCCATCCAGCCTTCATTTTTTCCTTGATATGAAGCTATTCTTAAAGCAAAACATTTTTTACTTAATATAACGTTTCCGCCATAACCAGAATTTATAGACCAAATAGTATTATCCTCTGGGAAATGAACAATATATCTCTTTTCAGCATCTATTTCTGCTCTAGCATGTAAGCAACGTACAAAGTCATTTGATGTATCCCCTAGATCATCTAAAGCTTTTTGGCCCATTCTTGTCATTATGTTCATGTTCAATACAACATAAATAGAATCTGTAAGTTCTACACCTATTTTAGACATTGGAGAACTAAATGGTCCCATTGAGAAAGGAACAACATACATGGTTCTACCTTTCATAACGCCATCAAACATAGGAGTTAATTTATCATACATTTCATTTGGTGCACACCAGTTATTTGTAGGGCCTGCATCCTCTTTATCTTTAGAACAAATAAAAGTTCTATCTTCAACACGAGCAACGTCGTTTACAGCTGTTTTATGATATAAACAACCTGGAAGTTTTTCTTGATTTAATTCCATCACCTCGCCTGTTGAACAAGCCTCAGCTCTAAGTTTTTCTAACTGATCTACACTTCCATCTATCCATACAACATTGTCTGGCTTAGTAAAAGCGATCATTTCTTCTACCCATTTGATAACATTTTGGTTTTTTGTTAATGCCATTATTACTTTTCCTCCTTGATTTATCATAATATCACTTGTTTTGGTGTAAAAAGATGGCAAATCTAAAAAAAAACCATCCTCCCACTTATACAATTATAATATTTATATGTCAATATGTCAATATAAAATCAAACAATAAATAAAAAATAAAGAATTATTGTTTTTTATTTTTTATAATAAAATTTATTATAAATTTTCTATTGATAAAGTTGCCACAGCATTTAAACTTTCATCAGCAATATTACCCTTTAAATAATCATAATATCCCTGTACAGCTATCATAATAGCATTATCTCCACATAAGTACAAATCAGGCATATATAATTCCATATTGTTTTCTTTGCACTTCACTTCCATTTCATGTCTTACTCCACTATTTGCAGATACCCCCCCTGCAATTACTACTTTATTCATGTTAAATTTTTTTGCTGCCATTATTGTCTTTTCAACTAAAATTTCTGAAATGTTTTTTTGCAAACTTGCTGCCAAAGCATATTTATCTATTTCTATTTTTTTTTGTTCTGAATTATGAATTATATTTATAACAGCAGTTTTAATACCAGAAAAACTAAAATCAAATTCATTCCCTGATACTCTAGGTTTTGGTAGTACATATTTTGTATGATCACCTTGTTTCGAGGCTTTATCAATATGCACTCCACCAGGATAAGGAAACCCCAATGCACGTGCACACTTATCAAAACATTCCCCAGCAGCATCATCTCTAGTTCTTCCTATGAGCCTGAACTTTGTATAATCCTCGACCTCTATTATATGGCTATGACCACCACTAATAACAAGACAAATATATGGTGGTTTTAATTCAGGATTACAAACATAATTACTCGCTATGTGTCCAGCAATATGATGGACTGGTATAAGTGGTTTTTTTATACTATAAGCTAAACCTTTTGCAAAATTAACACCAACCAGTAAAGCCCCTATCAATCCAGGTGCATATGTAACCGCTACAGCATCTATATCATTTAATGTTATATTGGCTTTTGTTATTGCTTCTTCAACTACAGTTAAAATATTTTCACTATGTCTCCTAGATGCCAGTTCCGGAACTACACCACCAAACTTTTTATGTTCTTCTATTTGAGTTGCAACAATTGAAGAAAGGACCCTTTTCCCATCTTCTACTATTGCAGCTGCCGTTTCATCACAAGAACTCTCTATTCCTAATATAATCATAAATAAACTCCTCATTTAAAATATTTATCAATTTATTATACCTTATTTTTTTTAAATAAATCAACATTTATTTTGTTAATTAAATAATTTATACTATAATAAATCATATGTATAAGGCAAATATTTCACATAATACCCAGTGTGACCAAAGGCGTTGCGCTTTGGAAACCTACGATTTTTTTGAAAAAAATCGAGTAAAACTTTAATTGCTTTTACTAATATTTTTGTTTAAAATCACTATTTTTAAAAACATAAAAAAATCATAATAAAAAGCTTGAAAGTCTATGTTAAATATGCTATAATTAATAAAAACATTTGTTTTATATGTTCTTTTTTCACTATTTTCAATAAAGGAAGTGCATTTTGATGAGGAAATTTACATTATTTTTATTTGCAATTACTTTTATTCTCTTAAACTCAAATAATAATTTAGAATTAAATGCAGAAACAAAAATCGCTCCAACTAAAAATGGATTGATATCTATATCAGATGAAGAATATCAAAGTATAATAAACGACATGCAAGACGCAGATGATATTGGTTTTGATAATATATTTACAGTTACCGAAGATTATAATTTACCAAGCTATAATCCTAATCATTCTTATAAATCCGCTGAAACAACATCTTTCCCTTCAACATTTGATTTAAGAACTTATAATCTAGTAACACCTGTAAGAAGACAGTTAACATATGGTACTTGCTGGGCTTTTTCTGCTTTAGCTTCTGTTGAAACAAATTTAATAAAACGATATAATCAACCACAAAATCTCGACTTATCCGAATGGCATTTAGCTTATTTCACATATACAGGCAACACATCTTTTACTCCTGCAAATACAACAAATATTTTTTATGAAGGTGGTAGCAATAATTATGCTACCACAATACTTTCAAAGTGGATAGGAACTGTTTTTGAGGCGACTGTTCCATACAATTCAGGAACTACCTTTGATGAATCACTAAGATTTAATGCAGATTTTCATATGCAAGATGCATATAATATAAGACCTTGGATTGAAGATCCCTATAGTTATTCAGTAGATGAAATTAAAGATTTATTATTTCAAAAAAACGCACTCTCAATTTCTTACTATAGCAACGAAAACTATTATAATTCACAAACTGCCTCTCATTTTTGTAATGAAGACATAAAACCAGATCACGGTTCAACTATTATTGGATGGGACGATAACTATCCTAAAGAAAACTTTTTATCCAATATGCAACCCCAAAACAATGGTGCATGGTTGGTGAAAAATAGTTGGGGAACTTCATGGGGAAAAGAAGGCTATTTTTGGCTTTCATATGAAGATAAAACATTAAAGAGTATGTCTGCATTTTTTGCTGAACCTAAGAATAATTATTTAAATAATTATTCTTATGATGAGTTTGGATATTATACAACTATATCCGCAGATAGAAATCAAACTAAAACCACATCATATATGTCAAATATATACACAGCAAAAGAAAATGAATATGTTTCTGCTGTTTCGTTTTTCACATTTGAACCAAACACATCATATGAAATACTTGTATACAACAAATTAACAAATAAAGCCGTTCCATCTTCAGGTACAGCTAGTGAAAAAACAATAGGAACAGAAAAGTACAGTGGCTATCATACAATAAAACTTAATACTCCAATTCCAATCTCTACTGGAGAATCATTTTCTACTGTAGTTAAAATAACAAGTCCTACAACCACTTACTGTATACCTGTTGAAGCATACATGGTAATAGAATTGGATGGCCAAATATACGCAAATATAGACTATAAAAAATACAACGACAACTCAGCATTTGGTCAAAGCTATATCAGTTCCGATGGTCTAAGATGGACGGACATAAACAAATCTTCCTATACATATAAATCAACTTCACATTATAATTTATCTACATCAAACATTTCAATTAAAAATGTTTATTTAGGAAATGTTTGCTTAAAAACATTCACATCAAAAGAAATCACAGAAAACATTTCTGGAGACATAAACAAAGATGGCCTAGTATCTTATATAGATTTTATTTTACTTAAAAGTTTCTTACTTATGTCTGACTCGTTGGAACTTGATATAAATGTTGCCGATTTAAACGCAGATGCTAATATAGATGTATTTGATATGATATTATTGAAAAAAATAATCTTACAATCAAATTAAGTTACTATTCAGTCAAATTTATAAATAAGAGATGTTTTAACAAAGATCCAGGGCGACCGTAAATCCCGATCGACTCCGCAGAGTCGAAACCCTTGCAAGCCCCAAACTTTACCTTTATGGCTAAATGGTAACCAAAATCAAACCTTTTATAATAATTCTATTATCCCCTTTTAAAGTTGAAACTCAAAAACGTTTTGTTACTTTAAAGGGGATTTTTGCACATAATTTCACTGTAAATTAATAAATATTTTTAATGCTTGGAAAAACAAAAAATAAAACCCAAAGAAAAATTTATTAAATTATTGTAATTATATCTATATAGTTATGCAATTTATACATATTAATTGTATCAAACATGTTTTTTATACACGTAAATGTGTTTTTAGTTGACAATAATTAATTATACATGATATAATTAATTATTCTTAGTCATAAATCATTCGAAAACATTCAAGGCATATTGGGGAGTATAGTATGAATACAATTATTAACGATAATATTTCTTCCTTTGAAATATTAAAGCAAATGAAAATAGGCTGGAATCTTGGAAATACTTTTGATTCAAATGCTGATTGGATAGAAAGCGGAAACCCTGTTGATTATGAAACTTCATGGGGTAACCCTTATACCACTCAAGAATTAATCTCAAAAATCAATTCCGCTGGATTTAAAACTATTCGTATTCCTATTACATGGACAAACCACTTTGACTTGAAAACTGGTAAAATAAATACCGAATGGATTAAACGAATTAAAGAGGTTGTCGATTTTGCTATATCAATAAATATGTATGTAATTATAAATATACATCATGAAAAATGGCATAATCCTATATATGTAAATTTAGATAATGCTTCTTCTATATTAAATAAACTTTGGACTCAAATATCTTTATTTTTTCAAAGTTATGATGAGCATCTTCTTTTCGAAGGTTTAAATGAACCCAGAATTGTTGGTTCCGAGCACGAATGGTCTGGGGGTAATCTTGAAACACATGATGTTATAAATAAACTAAATTCGACTTTTATAAAAACAGTGAGAGCGACTGGCGGAAATAACTCTTTTCGTCATTTGATTGTGCCTACACACGCAGCCTCTGCTACTCAAAATGCTATAAATGGTTTTGAAATACCTAATGATAATAAAATCATTGTTTCTATACACTCTTACTCACCTTATAATTTTGCACTTAATCCAAACGGAACTACTTCTTGGAATGCATGTGACCCTATAGACACTTTTCCTATTGACGATTTTATTAATAGACTTTATGAAAACTTTATTTCCGAAGGCGTTCCTGTAATTATCGGAGAATTTGGTGCTGTTAATAAAAACAATCTTGAAGAACGTGTTTCATGGGCCGAATACTATGTAAGCCGTGCAACTGAAAAAAATATAGTTTGTATTTGGTGGGATAATGGTTTGTTTGATGGTGATGGTGAAAACTTCGGTCTTATTGACAGAAACAATTTGACATGGGTTTATCCTGAAATAGTTAGTTCAATGATGAAAAGTTTAAAACCTAAAGCATCTATTAATTTATAAATTTATACAAAGGAATGAGACGAAGATGAAAAAAGGGACTAGAATGATAGATATAGCAGAGTCTTTAAATATCAGTGTTGTAACCGTTTCTAACGCCCTAAATAATCGTGGTGGTGTAAGTCCTGAATTACGTGAGATGATAAAAAAAATAGCTGATGAAATAGGATATCAATACGATAATTCAAATTTAAATTCACTTCAAAAATATGAATCCTATAATATAGGGGTAATTTCTTCTGAAATCTCGTCTTTAGAAACAAATACTCATATATGGCATCTTAGCCAAGTCATATCAAATATTGTTATAAAGAAAAATCTCTTTACTATCAACGAGACTATAACACAAAAAATGCAAAAAGAAAATATATTACCAAAAACTGTTTCTGAAAACAAAATATCCGCTTTGATTATATTGGGAAATTTTGAAGAAAGTTACCTTTCAAGACTAACCGATTTAAATATACCATTAGTTTATATAGGTTTTTCCATACCTTCTGTAAAATGCACCTCGATTATAATTGATTTGTTTAATGGTGCATACACGCTTACTAATCATTTAATAAAAAACGGACATAAAAAAATAGGTTTCGTAGGAAATATATCTCCACAAAACAACCCTTACTTTGATGTTTTTTTGGGTTATCAAAAGGCACTTTATACAAATAACTTATATTCAAATGATTCGTTTAACATTGCTGTTAATGACGTAATGGGGAATGACTTAAAAAATATAAACTTTAAAAATATATCTCTGGCTACTGCTTATATTTGTTCAAATGATGATATTGCTTTAAGATTAATTAATTCGCTTAAAAAAGCCGGATACAGAACCCCAGAAGATATAAGCGTTGTTGGTTTTGGAAATACAAACGCATCTGAAATTTCCGATCCAATGATTACTACTATTGATTTAAACATGGAATATATAGCCGAACATATTTTAATCTTATTACTAAAAAAATTCGAAAATCATTCTTTTTGTAACTATTTCCAATCTATAATTGGAGAATTACAAACAAAAGAATCTGTAAAAAAAATAACTGCTGAATAAATTCAGCAGTTATTTTTTTTATAATTTATCACCTAATATTATTTGCTTTTCCATTGCTACATCGGCTATGTCAAAATAACCATCTTTATTTAGATCTGCTTTTTTTATTAATTCATCTGATAAATCAACTTCTTTAATTAACACTCTACACATAAAAACTAGATCCTTATTGTCTATTGAATTATCATAATCCAAATCACCCAAAACAATCGTCTGAGATATCTCTTCAGTATATCTTGCTATATTTGACGAATAGTAAATTCCATCACTAATAAACTTATTTGCAAAGGTATACTTTTGACCTATTTGAGGATTTAACATGTTATATCTGGCTGTTGAAGTGCTCATTGTATATTGAATGCCATTATCGTCCTCAACTAAGTAATGTGTTGAACTATAATAATCTCCCTCATCTATAACTTCTATTTCTTTTATTGTCCCATTTATAATAATAAAAGAATTCGCTTCATCTAATTTTTTAACAGAAATAACTTTCCCATTTAGATTATGAATCTGAGTATATATTATGTTCCCTGTATATTCAACTTCCAAAGTATCTCCTATTTTTAAATCTTCTAGATTTGAATTTTCAGGTATGGTTATTTGAATTGCACCTGTTCCATCTTCTATCCATCCATCCCCAACATAAACCGCCTTCATAGTTTTAGTTTCTGTTTCTGCTGTTGTTACTCCAGTGGTTACCTCTTCTGTACTTTCTATTTTGTTATCACTATATAAGCTTGCATTCATTAATTCTTCGGCTGTGATAATAGAAGCGACACTTAAATTGACAATAAGCAATAACGATGATATTCCTGCAATAATATATTTCATATGATATTTTCCTTTCGTTTTATAATTTTGCTTTTATACTTATATAACTTTTTAAACTTTAAAAATATCACATGATTTTATTTTTATTTATTTATTTCTATTATACCCCATTTACCGTCTTTTTT
>RRZT011775851.1_pt1 | contig 14980 bp, 13 predicted proteins | sample 2165551 | NCBI WGS metagenome assembly RRZT01 (sample SAMN10456910, study PRJNA506462) | wastewater metagenome | biome: wastewater; feature: sludge; material: wastewater sludge; isolation source: wastewater sludge with Escherichia coli K12::gfp cells carrying plasmid... | place: USA: Moscow, Idaho... | reverse complement strand
GGTGTGCCGCACCGAACTCCGTTTCTTCCCCTTCGGCTCCGCTTTCGGGGTGGGGTCGGTGGTCGTGGGCATCGGTTTGGCTCGCGCAACAGGGGGCTTGACACCTTCTCAAAATCCTTAACTTGTGACCAGTGGGCTAAGGCGCGTCGGCCTTGGGCGCGATATCGGTTGCCCGAAGGGGTGATGCGCTGGCCGGATCGGCGGCGGTCGGTTCCGGGCCGACGTAACCGCCCGCGCCGAATTTCAGGCCCAGTTCGCCGGCCAGCGCCGGTAGCAGGGGCTCCAGGTTTTTGCCGGGGCAGAGGGTTTTTCCCGGCAGAAAGTCGCTGTGACCGGCCAGATGGGTGATGGGATGTTTCGCCATGAGCGTCCCGACCAGCCATTTCAAGCGAGCCAATTGTTCGGGAGCCGGTTCGATTTCCTCATAATTTCCCATCAGCGCAATCCCCAGCGTGCCGGCGTTATGGCCGCTGACGTGCGCGCCGTGCACGGCGAGATTCCGCCCCTCGTAGATGCGTCCCCGGCCATCGATCACGAAGTGATAGCCGATGTCCAGAAAGCCCCTGCGGTGCATGTGCATGGATTGAATATCGCGCGGGCCATCGGACAGCGCCATGGCGGAATGATGCACGACCACGGTGTTGAAGGCCTCGGGACCGCGCTCGTTTTGCAAGCTCGGATCGGGTTCTTCCGCACCCCATTCCGAGCGGGCAATGATGGCGGGCGGGCCGAGAGAGGATGCCGAGGGCCGGAAACGGCGATAGAGGAAGGGCAGGGCGCCGATGGCCGCCGAGCCGGCGATCCATTTGAGCAGCCCGCGCCGGGAGAAGCGGTGGAACCTTGACGGCATGACGACACGCGCTCGATGGGGGCCGAATCAGGTTGGCGGATGCGGCGCGTTCCCGGTCCACGCCGGTTTTGCGCGCCGTTTCGCGACGAGTTCGACCAACTTCGTCCAATGCGCTTCCGTCGCATACGTCATCATGCGGCGGGTCGGTGGAAACCAAGCCAGAAATCGCAGGTATCGCGGCCGGTGTTGCAGGTTGTGGCGGATCGTGGAACACAACCAGCGCTCGTCGAATCCGGTCCAGACGCCCGCGACGGAAAGCAGGTTTGGCGCCACCACGGGCGCGACTTCGATCAGATAAATCTCGCGCAAGGTGGCGAGGCTGAAGTTGGATTCGGCCAGGGTGGCCGCGATAGATTCCAAATCCCGGTCGGCGAGTTCGGTGTCCAGCCACAGTTCCGACAGGGCGATCCAGACCGGCTCGCGCTGGCGCAGTTGCGATGGGTCGAAAATAAGCCCTCACCCCCGACCCCTCTCCCGATGGGCGAGGGGAGGTTTCGCATGGTTTAGTGGCTGATCATCGGTTCCAGGGTTTTCGCCTGCTCGATCCACTTTTCCACCTCGGACAAGGCGGGGATGCGGCGGACGAGCTTCTTCTCGGCGTTCACCGCCTCCATGGCGGCGGTGAGGTTCTGCGGGTTGCGCATCTTCAGTTCCTTGACGGTATCCACGCCGGCCTTTTCCAGCAGTTCGGCGAATTCCTCGCCGACCCCGGTGATCCGCATCAGGTCGGCTTGGTTGGCCCAGCGCAGAATCAGCGCCGGCGAAATGCCGGTGGCCTCGGCCAAGGTTTTACGGCCTTTGGCGTCGGCGGCCTTGGCGAGATAATCCGCCGTGGTCTTGATGCCTTGCTCGGCCAGCTTGGCGGCGTAAGCCGGTCCGATGCCCTCGATTTTTTCGATCTTATAGCTCATGGGTTGATCCTTGTTTTTGCAGTGCTTCGATAGTCTAGCTTACCGGGCTATCCGATGCGGTTCCAGCCATGGAGTTTCGTGCCCACAATCGCTATGCGGTACTTGGGCGGAACGACGGTGGCCAAGAGCGCGCAGGCAAGTGAGGTCGCGGCAAAGATCCAGCCTCGCCAATCCGCAAAGACGGACTCGGGCCAGTTCCAGTACAGATACGCGAGATAAGCGAACGGCGATGCCGCGACCAGCCAGATAGCACTCGCGAGCAGTGCGTAGGATCGCGGCGGATCGCGCATTTCGGGTGGAACATCGACGCCGAAGGTGGACATGGTATCTTCACGCATGATTCTGTGGACATTCGACCGGCTTATCGGCGGTCTTCAGATGAGCGGTCCTTCGTGCTGGGCGCTTGCGCTCGCACGAAAAGTACGATTGCCACGGCTCCAAGTGTACCGCCTACCGCTGCGGCCAGGAACAGCGACCAAGCATGGGCCGCAAAGCCGAATATCCCCGCGATCACGAGGCCTGCGCCAAGAGTAGCCCAAACGGTAGGCTCCTTGTGGGATGGGGCCATGGCCGAGGCCACTACTTCAACGGTGATCGCGGACAGAGCGACCGAGAGATGCGTGAGCACTTCAAGCGCCTGCTGAACGGTTTCGTTGGTGCAGAACCCCGATACCAGATCCGTCGGCGGGCAAAAGTGGCGTTCAACGTAAAAATGGGCAAAGAGCGTGGCGGCAAATACTGCGTACCACGCACCGATTGCGGCAGGGACAAGCAGGAGCCACCGGACTGCGCGCATATTTTCCCAAGCGGTTAATGCCCCCAGATCAGGTGCCCCGGTGGAGCGAAGCAGAGCGGAGCGTAACCGGGGTCGCCTGGAACGCCGAGTTAGGCATTTCTGGTTTCCATACCGGACGGTTCGAGGCTGCCTGACGACGCGCTGCATCCTCGGCGATTGCTGCGATGTTTCCACCGAACCGCTCCGAGATTTCTTCCCGAGTCCGATGAATTTCATCGATTACTGAATCAGTCACTTTCTGCGTCATCGCCTAATAACTCCTCAGGTGTACAGATAATAGGTATAAGGATGCCCAATTGCGCAAATAGATCGTGAATTCGGGGTAGGATTTTTGCGTTCGCAATATGCTTGCAGTTCCATGTAAGCAAGTACCGTATTTGGTGATGCGCGACAGCCGCAATGTGAAGAGCATCGACTTGTGCTTTTTCTGGAAGCACGCCAAGCGACATGATTTCGTCGGCGAGCGTCGTGATTTCAGGTGTATGCGGCAGGAGCGGAATACCTTCAAGCAACTCTAACCTTTCTGCTGCGAGAATTGGATTTCCGGCAGCGGCTTCATCAATCACATATTGCGAAATAACAAGCTCATAGTTCTTCCGCTCGTTATCCCACCAGCGGTGCGTCAGTAGTTGTCGGGCTGCTGCTACGATTTGCGTGCTTGGCCTCTGCCGCAGATAGCTGACAATTGATGTTTCAATGTAAACCGTGTTCATTTCGACGATTCTTTGCGCCTAACGTCAACGTTCAGCGGCGAAGCGTAGCGGAGTCCGCTGCAACGCTATGTTAGGCACTTCAGCGTATTGGAGAGGAAATCCGTATGACTCTGCAATTTCTTTAGCTGCGAGATGGGATCGAACTAAATACTCATGAATGGACGCGCTTTCTTCTGATAGCTTTGCTTGAACTCTATCTTTTTCTTTCAGAATTTCTGATTGAATCATGAGTTTTCCTCCTCTTTAAAAAGTTCAAGTGGTGTGACGATTTCTGGTGTTGCCAAGCCGAGGCGAGCATTAATAACTCGAATGTGCTTTCGTTTGTTAGCATTTGCCAGATGGTTACAGTTCCATGTAAGAAGATATTGGATATTGAAGTAACTAGCATACGCAAGATGCACTGCATCACCTATAAGAGACTTCGGCATAACATAGTTGGCAATATAAAATTCAACAACTTGCTCAAGATCAGGATTCAATGGCAACAAAGGAATAGACGATATTAGTTCAATAATTTCCTTTTTGCGTGGATAGTTTCCGCTATTCAATTCTTGGAGTACGGCATCTGATATGTATAATTCATAATAGCCGGTCATTTCCGACCACCATTTTCTTGTGACTTCAGTGAAAGATTTTAGTGATTCACGCTGGTCGAAATAATAACTTGGAATCGTCGAGTCGATATAAACTTTGTCTTTCATTGTGAATAGCCGTTTATACCTGACATATTTTCTCGCTACGGCCGCGCCTTGCTGTACTTCAACTTACCCACAACAGTTAATGACGCGGTCTCCGGTGCAGCAGCCAGTTAGGCGGGTTACTCCCCGCTGACCTGCCTGTTATGACAAGCGATTTGCCCCTTCACGACCTGCTTCTTCTGATAGTATCTCCAACGAACTCTCGTGTAGTAACGCTGCATTGATTGCTTGTCGCACTTCCTCAATTTTCATGCGCTTGAGCTGCGAAGTTGGAATTGAGAATCTAGCAGATGCTAATTCAAAAAGGTCAGCTTTTGTCTTGCTCTTATCTGCTAAAAATGTCCTAATTGACTCTGGACTTAGTGTTCGTAACTTATCAAGACACTCTGATGATAGCTTGCGCAGCATCTTGTTCTTCGATCCAATTTTAAGCCTCTTAATATTTGCTCTTTGTTCTAATGCCAGCTCGCGCAGCGCATCACAAAGCAGAGGATTTCCATAGGATGGCGACGCGTAAATATCAGCTAATTGATCTAAAAATTTAGCAAGATCTAAAGGAGAAATAGCAGTTTTTGATGCTACCTTAGGTTGAACTTGGTTCGATATAAGCTCATTCATAGCGCATCCACCCGTTGCTTTACAGCTTTGATAAGACACTTATACATATTATCTAATCCGCGCCCTCCAATGTTCTGAGTATTAGCACGGTCATATACAGGCACACCATCATCAAGTGCTTGAGATATACCTGTCCCCTGCTCAATATATGGTTTAAGAAGCATTTTGCCCCATGTTTTTTGAATTGAAGCAAGGTGCCGAGTATGATCGTCCGTATAGCCAGAATTTGCTGGGCCGTGAGTTTGAATTCGAGTTACAACAACTCCAACTAGTTTTGTCTCGGGTACATGCATGTTCCTCGGTGTCCCCATAGGCGCAAGTTGGCTGAGTCTTTTATCTATGCCAGTCTTGATCATTTTATAAAGGTGTGGTGCCCCTCGTTCCATGACCGCCTCAGGTATCACTGGAATAATATATCCATGACTAGCAGCAATGGCATTTTGTGAAATGATCTTAGTTGCTGGCGGACAATCAAATATTATGTAGTCATAATCATCATCGACCGATTGGTCTTCTAGCCAACGACAAATTAACGTGCGCTTATCCTATTCTGACTGAATTGCGTTTCCCTGATGTGAAGCAGTCAAATCAATCTCAATATCATCCAATTGGAGGCTTGCCGGAACAATGTCCAGCGTACTGTAGTGATTTGTAATCGATTGTTGCGTTATCGCCTGTTTCTTAATAATTGATTTATTTGGAAAAGGAATATGGCTAATGAAAGTTTTGAAGATTTCATTGACTGTTCGATTTGCGGCAACTAATTGCTGCCATATTGGAGCCGTTAGCGCGACAATAGATAGACTACTTTGGTGATCCATATCCATCAAGAGTACGTGAGCATTGTAATACCTAGCTAATCCTGTTCCAAGTTGATAAGCGAATGTAGTCTTACCAACGCCACCCTTGAAATTGATCACACTGATTCGTTTCGCCATTTTGATTTTCCCCTGTGTTTTTATTTGGTTATGCACATGATAGAACTCTTGCCCAACAGCGCGACGGATGCGGGGATTCTCCCATGCAGCCTAACGTCAAGTAGACCCTAAAAGGCGTGTTATTTTGCGCCTGTATAGATGTATATTATCAATATCACGAATATTTATCCTTATATGCTAATGGGTTACAAAAGAGTTGCTCCCCTAACGAGCAACAAGAATACCTCTCAAGCCACGGGGGGTCAACAACCAAAGCTATTGGACAGAGTTCGCGACAAAATCCGGCTCAAGCATTACAGCATCCGCACCGAGCAAGCCTACGTGGATTGGATTCGCCGCTTCATCTTGTTTAACAACAAACGCCATCCCAAGGAAATGGGAGCGGCCGAAGTCGAGGCTTTCCTGACTCATTTGGCGGTGCGGGGCAACGTGGCGGCATCCACCCAAAATCAGGCCCGCAGCGCCCTGCTTTTTCTCTATAAAGAAGTCCTCGACCAAGAACTACCTTGGTTGGATAACGTGGAGCAAGCCAAGCGACCACAGCGGTTGCCGGTCGTGCTGACCCACGCCGAAGTCAAGATCGTGCTGGATCGCCTGAGCGGAACCCATCGGCTGATGGCCAATCTGCTGTATGGAACGGGGATGCGCTTGATGGAAGGCGTGCGGCTGCGGGTCAAGGATATCGACTTCGAGCGGCGGGAAGTGCTGGTGCGCGTCGGCAAAGGCGGAAAAGATCGCGTCACGCCGCTCCCGCTCGCCCTGGTCGAGCCGCTGCAAAACCACTTGGCGCGGGTCAAAAGCCTGCACGAAGAGGATTTGCGGGCGGGTTACGGCACGGCCTATCTGCCCCATGCCCTGGAGCGAAAATACCCCAACGCCGAGCGCGAATGGGGCTGGCAGTACGTGTTCCCCTCGCGGCAACTGTCGGTCGATCCCCGCTCAGGCATCACCCGCCGCCATCACGCCGACGAGAAGGGCGTGCAGCGTGCGATGCAAAAGGCTGCTCACGAGGCTGGCTTGACCAAGCCGGCGACGCCTCACACCCTGCGCCACAGCTTTGCCACGCACTTGCTCATGGCCGGCTACGACATCCGCACCGTGCAGGAATTGCTCGGCCATTCGGACGTGCGCACCACCATGATCTACACCCACGTCCTCAACCGGAGCGGTAAGGGCGTGGTCAGCCCGCTGGATAATCTTTAGCCTGTCGTGGTCGCGGCGGTCTCGGGCCAACGGCCTCACAACCGCCGCATCTTGATGTCGAGGATCTGAATCCGGTAGGCGATCTGGCGCGGGGTCATGCCCAGCAGGCGGGCGGCCTTGGCCTGGACCCAGCCGGCCTGTTCCAAGGCCGCGATGACTCGCTCCCGCTCGTCCAGATCGGGATCGTCCAGATCGAGCTTGCTCGCCAGGGAAGGCAGCACCGCGCTGGCGCCGCGCGGGCTCAGGCCGCTCAGCTCGATCACGTCCTGCGCGATCACCCCGTTGGCGCTCATGATCGCGCTGCGCTCCAGACAGTTTTCCAGCTCGCGCACGTTGCCCGGCCAAGGATGCCGCATCAGCAGCCGGACGGCGCTGTCGGTGATGGCCAGCATCCGGCCCTGTTGCTTGGCGATCTTGTCCACCAGAAACCGCGCCAGATCGGGAATGTCCTCCGGGCGCTCGCGCAACGCCGGCATGAAAATCGGCATCACGTTGAGCCGGTAATACAGGTCCTCGCGAAACTCGCCGGCCTCCACCGCCGTTTCCAGGTCGCGGTTGGTGGCGGCGATGATCCGCACGTCCACCCGCAAGGTCTGGCTGCTGCCGACCCGCTCCAGCTCGCCTTCCTGCAACACCCGCAACAGCTTGGCCTGAAAGGTCGGGGAAATATCGCCGATCTCGTCCAGGAACAAAGTGCCGCCGTGGGCCTGCTCGAAGCGGCCCTTGCGCTGGTTGACCGCGCCGGTGAACGCGCCTTTCTCGTGCCCAAACAGCTCCGATTCCAGCAGGTTGTCCGGCAGCGCCGCGCAGTTCAGCTTGAGCAGCGGCCCGCCGGCGCGCGGCGAGTTGTAGTGGATGGCGCAGGCGATCAATTCCTTGCCGGTGCCGGATTCGCCCCGCACCAGCACCGTGGTGTTCCACTTCGCCACCTGCCGCACCTGCTCGAACACCCGCTGCATCGGCTGGCTGTGGCCGACCATGCTGTCGAAGCCGTGCTTGCCGCGCACCGTGCGCCGCAGGCTGTCGCGCTCGGCGGTCAGCGCGCCGCGCTCGCGTTCCGCCTCGCGGGCGGATTGCACGCTGCGGGCGATCAGGTTGGCGACCATCTCCAAAAAGCGGGCGCGCTCCTGCAACCATTGGTCGCGGCAGGGCGGTTGCGCCGCCAGCACGCCGCTGTATTGCTCGGGACCGGCCCGGATCGGCACGCCGATGAACGGCAGTTCCCGGTCGTACAATCGCAGGCGATTGAGAAAGCGCGGTTCGTCGGCGATGCGCGGCAGCACCACCTGTTCGCCCCGCTCCAGCACCATCCCCAGCAAGCCTTCGCCCGGCAGATAGCGCACCGGCTCGTCGTCCGGGAGCACGTGTTGGCCGTGGACCGCGTTGACCAGCAGGGCGCCGCTGTCCGGGTCCACCAGCGAGACCATGCCGTGCAGCAGTTCGCCCCGGTCGTGCAGCACTTGCAAGATCCGCGCGAGCGTGTCTTCCAGCGGACGGGGCTGGCCGAGAATCCGGCTCACCCCGAACAGGGTCGCCAGCTCGATCTCCAACAGTTCCGAACGATCCACGAGGGCGTCTCTTCGGCGGCGGTCAGGCGCCTTCGATATATTTGATGGGCAGCGAGACCTGCCAGCGGCAGCCGGCGGTGTAGCCGGGATCGAGGGCGATCACGCCGCGCTGCTCGTTGACCACCTCCTGCACCAGCGCCAAGCCCAGGCCGGTGTGGGTGGCCGCGCGCTTGGTGGTGAAGAACGGCTCGAAAATCCGCCAGCGCAAATCCGGCGCGATACCCGGCCCGGTGTCTTCGATGACGACCTCCACCGCCTGATCGCGAACCCCGGTGACGATGCGCAGTTCGCGGGGCTGCTGGCGGTTGCCTTCCATGGCGTCCAGGGCGTTGTCCAGCAACTGCTTGAACATGCCGCGCAGGCGGCTGGCCCTCGCGGTGACGGCCGGCAAAATCGGCGTCGGTTTCCAGTCCACGATCAAGCCGCCCGCCAGCAGGCGCTGCTTGCACAGCTCCAGCACCTCGCGCAACAACTGGTTGATGTTGACCGGCGCCGCCGCTTCCGGCGGCACCTCGGGGATCAGCGCCCGCAAGCGATCCAAGGCGTCTTGGCCGGCGGTCGTCGCTTGGCGCAGGGCGTGGCGCAGGGCGGGATCGCCTTGCGCGCCGCGCCGCTCCAGCAAATCGCGGGCGGCGGCGATCAGGTTCAGCGGTCCTTGCATCTGGAAAGTGGCCGCTTGCAGCGCCTCTCTCATGCTGCGCACCCGTTCCTGCTCGGCCAGCAGCGCCCGCATGGCGTTCATGCTCACCGCCTCTTGCTGGCGTTTCAGCGAGGTGATTTCGTTCGCCATCAGCAGCAGATAGGTCTGCCGCACCGGCTTGAAGAAGTTGGCGGCGCTGCTGTCCTGTTCGCGGAACCAGACGCCGGAACAGGAAAACCAGCGCGGCTGCCCCTTGCCGCCCGGATCGAAGCTGACTTCCTTGTCGCGAAAGCCGCGCTCCGCCCCACCCCACGGGAAGCTATCGCCGAGGGTTTCGCGCAAGGCGCGCAGAAATTCCGCCGCCGGCTCGCGCAATCGCAGGTCGCCGACCAGCTTCTTGTACTCGTGGTTGTCCAGGATCACCCGGCCGCTTTCGTCCAGCAGGGCGATGACCGCCGGCGCGGCGTCCACCATCGATTCGATCAGCGCCTTCTGGTAGTGCACCTGCTGTTCCAGATGGTGCATGGCGGTCACGTCGCGGTAGATGCCGAGGAAATAGGCGGTTTGCGCCCGTTCGTCGCGCACCGGCAGCACGGTGAGTTCCGCCAGGTACACCGTGTCCCGCTTGCTGCGGTTGGCCAGCAGCCCGGTCCAGGGCTTGCCGCGCTTGATCTGGCGCCACATCTGCTCGTAGACCCGGGGCGGGGTGCATTGATCGGACAGCATGGCGGTGTTCTTGCCGATGACTTCGGCGGCGGGGTAGCCGGTCACTTCGGTAAACGCGCGATTGACGTAAAGAATGTTGGCGGCGCTATCGGTCAGGCAGACGGCGGTGGTCAACTGATCCACGACCTTGGCGAACACCCAAAGCGGCAAATTTTCATCGGCCGGCCAGGAGGCGTCCGCGGCGGCTTCCGGCGGAGAAGAGCGGCCGAACGTTTTTTGATCGTTCTCGATGGTCATGGGCGTACTCGGCGCTGCGCGTGGGAAAAGGTGGTGCGCCGATACAATGCAAAACCGTGACCAGCGCGCATCGCGGGTTGGGGTCGGGCCGGGGCGACACGGGTTTTTCCCGCATTGGCGCGGCGGCGGGCTCTTTGCGCCGTCGCCTCGCGGCGCTCGTCGGAGCGAAGCGAAGCGCCCGCGATGCGGCATTTGCCACAACCGACACCGGCCCCCGCACCGAAATGTCGCAAACCCTACAGGGCTCCGACCCGACCTAGAACGGGATCGGTGCCGGTAATGGTTTGATTGAGAAAGAAATGGTTGTAATGGACGCCGTTGGCATGATTGCTGCGAAGGTCGGTGCATGACGCGGAGGCCGACATGCGCGATTACCTGTTCATCCTTTTAGGCACGGCGTTGGTCAACAACGTGGTGCTGGTCCGATTTCTGGGGCTGTGTCCGTTCATGGGCGTCTCCAACAAGGTGGATTCCGCCGTGGGGATGGGATTGGCCACCACCTTCGTGCTGACCCTGGCGGTTTCGATCTGCTGGCTGCTGGAGCGTTACGTGCTGATCCCACTCGATATCCAGTTTCTGCGGATTCTGGCGTTCATCCTGGTCATCGCCGCGCTGGTGCAGTTCACCGAGATGTTCGTCCGTAAGGCCAGCCCCACGCTGTATCAGGTGCTCGGCATTTACCTGCCGCTGATTACCACCAACTGCGCCGTGTTCGGTATGGCGCTGCTGAACATCCAGCAACCGCATAGCTTTCTGGAAAGCCTGTTGTTCGGATTCGGTTCCGCTCTGGGATTCACCTTGGTGCTGGTGTTGTTCGCCGGCTTGCGCGAACGGTTGGCGCTGGCCAACGTGCCGGAAACCTTCGTCGGCGCCCCCATTGGTTTTATCGCCGCTGGCTTGCTGGCGTTAGCGTTCATGGGGTTCGTCGGCTTGCCAACGCATTAGTCGCGCCCACCCTAACCCCTCTCCCAAGGGAAGAGGGGAATCGAGCCATATCGTACCGTTGGGAGTTAAAAAACATGATCGCCGCCGTTATGAGTCTGACGCTGTTGGGACTCGCGCTGGGCTGGGTGCTGGGCCTTGCCGCTCGCTATCTGCGGGTGGAAAGCGATCCCCTGCACGAGGAAATCCAGCAAATGCTGCCGGGAGTGAATTGCGGGCAGTGCGGTTATCCGGGTTGCAATGGCGCGGCGGAAGCGCTGGCTGCCGGCAACGCGCCGGTTACGCTCTGCCCGCCGGGCGGGCCGACCCTGGTTCATGCGCTGGCGGCGAAGCTGGGCGTCGCGGTGGACGGCGCCGCCTCGGTCGGTGGCCCACCTTTGCTCGCGCACGTCAACGAAGCCATTTGCATCGGTTGCGCCCACTGCGGCAAACGCTGCCCCACCGACGCCATCATCGGAGCCCCCAAGCAGATTCACGGCGTGATCCAGGCTGCCTGCATCGGCTGTGGCCTGTGCGTGGAGGTTTGCCCGACCGAATGCCTGCAACTGCGGCCCGCCGCCCCTGCCCTGAAGACCTGGCACTGGCCCAAGCCGGCGCTCAGTTTTGGAGTGTGATGCCATGAAACTGTTTGACTTTTGGGGTGGCGTGCATCCGGCCGGACAGAAGCACCTGAGCGCCGACCAGCCGATTCAAGACTTGCCGATGCCCGCCCGGCTGCACGTTCCGCTGCAACAGCACACCGGCCGGCCGGCGCTGCCGGTGGTCAAGGTCGGGCAGACGGTGCGCAAGGGCCAGTTGCTGGGGCGCGAGCAGGGCGGGGTTTCGGCTTCGGTGCACGCGCCCACCTCCGGCGTGATCTCCGCCATCGGCGATTTCACCGCGCCGCATGTGTCTGGCCTGCCGTTGCCGACCATCACGCTGGAGAGCGACGGCGCGGACCAATGGCTGGAGCGGGAACCGCCGCCGGACCCGTTTACCTTGGAACCCGAGGAAGTCGCCGCCCGCATCGGCGAGGCGGGTATCGTCGGCATGGGCGGCGCTAACTTTCCGGCGGCCGTCAAGCTGAGCAAGGCGCGGCAGGCCAAGGTGCATACCCTGGCGGTCAACGGCGCCGAATGCGAGCCCTACATGACCTGCGACGACCGGCTGATGCGCGAGCGGGCGGAGCAGATCGTGGACGGCGTGCGCCTGATGCTCCACGCCTTGCAGGCGCCCGATGCGGTGATCGCCATCGAAGACAACAAGCCGGAAGCGGCGGCTTGCATGAAGGCGGCTTGCCGGGATGACCGGCACATCCGGGTGGCGGTGGTGCCGTCGCGCTATCCGGCCGGCTCGGCCAAGCAGTTGATTCAGATTCTGACCGGTTTGGAGACGCCCGGCGGGGGACGCGGCACCGATACCGGGGTGCTGGTGCACAACGTCGGCACCGCCTACGCCGTGCATCGGGCGTTGCGCCAGGCCCATCCGCTGATTTCGCGGATCGTCACGGTCACCGGCGGCGCGGTGGCCGAGCCGCGAAATCTGGAAGTGCCGATCGGCGCGCTGGTGGAGGATTTGCTGGCGTTCTGCGGCGGCACGATGGAAACGACCGCCCGTTTGCTGATGGGCGGACCGATGATGGGCCAGCCGCTGCCGGGCACTCGGGTTCCCATCGTCAAGGGCACCAACGGCATTCTGGCGCTGACCGCCGCCGAAGCCCGTTTGGAGGCGACGCCTTCGCCCTGCATCCGCTGCGGGCGCTGCGTCGAAGCCTGTCCGATGGGTCTGATGCCGCTGGAAATGTCCAAGCGCGCCCGTCACGACGATCTGGACGGGGCGCTGGATTTCGGGTTGATCGATTGCATCAGTTGCGGTTCCTGCGCCTATGCTTGTCCCTCCCATATTCCGCTGGTCCAGTATTTCGAATACGCCAAAGGCGCGCTCGAAGCCCGGCAACGGTTGGAGCAGAAGGCCAAGGAAACTCGCCGCTTGCTGGAACAGCGGCAGGCGCGGCAGGCGCGGGCGGAACAGGCCAGGGTTGAAGCGGCGGCGCGGCGGCAGGCGGAAAAGCGTCAGGCTAAGGCGAAAGCCGGAGCGGCGGCATGAGCCTGTTCCCGACCAGCGCGCCCCACGCCCACGCGCCCGACAGCGTGCCGCGCATCATGGGTTTGGTGCTGCTGGCGGCGGTGCCGACAACGCTTTACGGTTTCGTCCTGTTCGGCTGGCCGGCTCTGAACCTGCTCCTGGTCACGGTTGTTGCGTGCCTGCTGTGCGAGGCGGTCTGTCTGCGGCTGGCCGGGCACGCGGTGCGGCCGTTCTTGATGGACGGCTCCGCCCTGCTCACCGGGGTCTTGCTGGCCCTGTCGCTGCCGCCGTGGGCGCCGTGGTGGATCGGCGCGGTCGGCGCCTTTTTCGCCATCGTGGTCGGCAAGCAGGTGTTCGGCGGCATCGGCCAGAACATCTTCAATCCGGCGATGCTGGCGCGGGTCGCGCTGCTGGTGTCGTTTCCGGTCGAGATGACGCTGTGGCTGGAACCGCGCCCGCTGTTTTCCGGTCACGCGCCCGGTTTTCTGGAGGGGCTGGCCATCACCTTCTCCGGCATCCCCGATATCGACGCGGTGAGCGGCGCCACCATTCTGGGGCGCATCCGCACCGAACTGGGCATGGCCCGCGAACTCGGCCAAATCCTGCCGGGCCATTACCAAGCTGGAGTGGCGGCGCTGGGCTGGACCGGTGGTAGCTTGGGCGAAACCGCCGATCTGCTGGTTCTGCTCGGCGGATTGTGGCTGTTGTGGCGGCGAGTGATGACCTGGCACGTTCCGGTTGCCATGCTGGCGACGGTGCTGGTGCTGGCTGGCGGTTTGCACCTGCTGAATCCCGAGCGGTTCGCCGGTCCGGCGGTGCATCTGCTGTCGGGCGGCCTGATGCTGGGCGCGTTTTTTATCGCCACCGATCCGGTCACTTCGCCCACCACCAAGCTGGGACAATTGATTTTTGGCGCCGGCTGCGGCGCGTTCGTGTACATCATCCGCCCCTGGGGCGGCTATCACGAAGGCGTGGCGATCGCGGTGGTGCTGATGAACGCGGCGACGCCGTTGATCGATCATTACGTCCGTCCGCGCATCTACGGCCGCACTTGGCGCGGCCAGTCGCGGCCGGTGCCCGAGCGCGCGAAGCGTCGGCCCGTCGGATCGGGAGAGGCCGAATGAAGCTGCGGTTCCTGAAGCCGGAATATCGGCAAAAACTCGTTTATCACATCGTCCTGCTGGGCGGCGTGGCCCTGCTGACCAGCGCCGCCATCGGCGTGGCCGATCATCTGACCCGCGCCGATATCGCCCAACGCCAGTTGGAGGATCTGCAAGTCACTTTGCAGCAGGTGGTTCCCGCCACGTACTACGACAACGATCTGGTGCGCGACACGGTGACCGTCGATGATGGCGGCCGGCCGGTGGTGGTGTACCGGGCGCGGCGCGGCGGAAGGGTTCAAGCCGTGTGCTATCAGGTCAGCGCGCCGGGCTATGGCAACACCGCGATGATAGTCGCCGTCGGGATAGACCGCGCCGGCACCCTGCTGGGTACGCGGGTGATCAGCCACAACGAGACGCCGGGCTTGGGCGACAAGATCGAGTTGAGCAAATCCGACTGGATTTTGAGTTTTACCGGTCGCTCGCTGAACGATCCGCAACCGGAAAAATGGGCGGTGAAAAAGGACGGCGGCGTGTTCGACCAGTTCACCGGCGCCACCATCACGCCGCGCGCCGTGGTGAAGGCGGTCAAGGGCAGCCTGGATTTCTTCGCCGCTCATCGCGCTTTGTTGCTGGACGAGGCCGCGCCCGGACCCATCGCCGGTCAACCGGCCCCAGACGGAGGAAACAGATTATGAGCGAGGACTATCGCGGCATTCTCACCGATGGCCTCTGGCGCAATAACGTCGCCTTCGTGCAGATCCTGGCGCTGTGCCCGCTGATGGCGGTGACTACCACCGCCACCAACGGCCTCGGCATGGGCTTGGCGACTACCGGGGTGTTGCTCGCCTCCAACATTCTCATCGCCAGTTGCCGCGACCTGATCAGTCAGGAAGTGCGGATTCCGGTGTTCGTGCTGCTGATCGCCGCGCTGGTGTCGCTGGCGGACATGGCGATCAATGCCTGGCTGCACGAG
>RRZT010605899.1_pt1 | contig 14981 bp, 14 predicted proteins | sample 2165551 | NCBI WGS metagenome assembly RRZT01 (sample SAMN10456910, study PRJNA506462) | wastewater metagenome | biome: wastewater; feature: sludge; material: wastewater sludge; isolation source: wastewater sludge with Escherichia coli K12::gfp cells carrying plasmid... | place: USA: Moscow, Idaho... | reverse complement strand
GGTTCTGGATCATCTGTGGGCTGTGCGTCGCGCTCGGCCTGGGTGCCTTCTACGCCGAATGGACGGTGGGGCTGCCGTGATCGACTGGTTGCCTGAGGCCACCCGGCTGTCGCCCTGGGCCGAGGCCACCGTCGTGGTGGCAGGCCTGGCGGCGTCGGGCTATGCGGCGGCCGACGGGCTGCTCGAACTGGGCGCCAACGTGATCGTGCTCGACGAGGCCGACACCGCCACCAACGTCGAGAAGGCCGCGATTCTGGGCGTGCTCGACGCCGACGTGCGGCTGGGCCCGGGCAGCACCGCACTGTTGCCCGAGTGCGACCTGGTGGTCGCCTCGCCGGGGTGGCGGCCCACCGCGCCGCTGCTGCAGCAGGCCAGGCACCGCGGCGTGCCGATCTGGGGCGAGGTCGAACTGGCCTGGCGCATGATGCAGCCCGACCGGGTGGTGCCCTGGCTCGGGGTCACCGGCACCAACGGCAAGACCACCACGGTGAACATGCTCGAGTCGATGCTGGTGGCCGCGGGCCTGACCACCTCGGCGGTGGGCAACGTGGGCCGTCCGATCGTCGAGGCGATTCTCGACGAGGTCAGCTACGACGTGTTGGCCGTCGAGCTGTCGAGCTTTCAACTGCACTACGCCCACTCGCTGACGCTGCATTCGGCCGCGGTGCTGAACCTGCACCCCGACCATCTGGAGTGGTACGCCGACCCGGCCACGTGGGGCAGCGACGAGCCCGACGCCATGGCCGCCTACGCCGCCGACAAGGCCAGGATCTTTCAGCGGGTCACGCACGCCTGTATCTACAACGTGGCCGACGAGGCCACCATGCGCATGGTCGAGAACGCCGAGGTCACCGAGGGGGCCAGGGCCGTCGGGTTCACCCTGGGCACCCCGTCGGTGTCGATGCTGGGGGTGGTGGACGACCTGCTGGTCGACCGCGCGTTCATCGCCCAGCGGCGCGATTCGGCCATGGAGATCGCGAAGGTGGACGACATTCGTCCGCTCGCCCCACACAACGTCGAGAACGCACTGGCCGCCGCCGCGCTGGCCCGGTCGTTCGGGGTGCCGGCCACCGCGGTTCGCGACGGGCTGCGCCGGCTCGAACTGGGCGACCACCGCATTCAAACCGTGGCCGAACACGACGGCATCCGCTGGGTGGACGACTCCAAGGCCACCAACCCGCACGCCGCGGCCTCGTCGTTGCGGGCGTTCGACTCGATCGTGTGGGTGGCGGGCGGCCAGGCCAAGGGCACCACGTTCGACGACCTGGTGCAGACCTATGGCGACAAGCTGCGCGGCGTGGTGCTGCTGGGCGTCGATCGGCAGGTGATTGCCGACGCACTCGCCCGACACGCGCCCCAGATCCCCGTCACGATCATCGATTCAACAGACACTGGAGCGATGACGCAGGCGGTGCAGGCCGCACGCTCGTACGCCCGTCCAGGCGACGTCGTGTTGCTCGCCCCGGGTTGCGCCAGCAAAGACATGTACACCGGGTACGACGCCAGGGGTGTGGCATTCGCCGAAGCCGCGCGCAGGGTCACCGGTGCCGACGAGAAGGGCTGAGCTCAGTGGCGATCCTCTCATCACCGCTGAGTCGAAAAGACGCCGTCAAGTCCGCTCGGGCGCGCACGTCGCTGCTCGGTGAGGCGCTGGCCCACCCGCGCGCCAGCTTCTTTCTGGTGCTGGTGCCCACGGTGCTGCTGCTGGCCCTGGGCATGATGATGGTGCTCTCGGCGTCCAGCGTGCTGGGCAGCGTGCGGTTCGGCGACGCCTACTACTTCGTGAAGCGCCAGGTGTTCTTTCTGGCCGTCGGCGGTGCCGCCGCCTTCGTGCTGTCGCGGTGCAACGTACGGGCGCTGAAGGTGCTGGGCTGGGGCCTGGTGATCGCCGCGCTGACACTGCAGATACTCACCTTCACTCCGCTGGGTTGGGGCGAAGCAAAGGGCAACCGCAACTGGGTGCAGTTCGGCACGTCGTTCTTTCGCATTCAGCCGTCCGAGCTGGCCAAGCTGGCCATCATCGTGTGGGGTGCCGACCTGCTGGCCCGCAAGCAGAAACTGCTCGACCAGCCCAAGCACCTGCTGGTGCCGTTCGTTCCGGTCTCGCTGCTGCTGATCAGCCTGGTGGTGCTGCAGCACGACCTGGGCACCGGCATGATCATGGGCGCCATCGTGGTGGCGATGCTGTGGTACGTCGGGGCGTCGTGGAAGATGCTGGCCTCGATCGGCGCCATCGTCGGTGCCGGCGTCGTGGTGCTGGTGGCCACCTCCGCCAACCGCCTCGGCCGCATCACGGGCTTCTTCGACTCCACGCACGACCAGATGGGTGTCAACCTGCAGCCGCTGCGCGGCGTGTTCGCGCTGGCGTCCGGCGGCTGGTGGGGGCTCGGTCTGGGCGCGTCCCGGCAGAAGTGGGGGTCGCTGGCCGAGGCGCACACCGACTACGTGTTGGCCATCGTGGGCGAAGAGCTCGGGCTGGTCGGCACCTTGGTGGTGTTGTCGCTGTTCCTGGTGCTGGCCTACGCGGGCTTTCGCATCGCGCTGCGATCCGACATCACGTTCTGCCGCTACCTGGCGGCCGGCGTCACGTCGTGGCTGATGATTCAGGCGCTGGTCAACATCATGGTCGTGCTCAAGATGATTCCGGTGCTGGGGGTGACGCTGCCGCTGCTGAGCTACGGCGGGTCCGGCCTGATGGCCAACCTGGCCGCCATCGGCATGCTGTTGGCCTGCGCCAAGCTCGAGCCCGACGCCCGTAGGCTGGCCGAACGCAAGAAGCGCACGACCGGCGCACCGGTCACCGTGGTCGAGTCGCGGCGCGCGTAGGCCTTTGTCGAGGAGAACCATGGCTCACGTCGTGCTGGCCGGAGGGGGAACCGCCGGCCACACTTCACCGTTGATCGCGACCGCCGAGCGCATCGCAGAGCTCGACCCGTCCGGAACGTTGGTGGCGGTGGGTACGGCGCGCGGTCTCGAAACCACCGTGGTGCCGGCGGCGGGGCTGCGGCTGGAGCTGATTCCGCCCGTGCCGCTACCCCGTAAGCCGACCCTTGAACTGCTCGCCGTGCCTTCGCGGCTGATCGGTGCGGTACGCGCGGCGCGCCGCATTCTCAAGGCCGAACGGGCTGATGTGGCGGTCGGTTTCGGCGGGTACGTGTCGCTGCCGGTCTATCTCGCCGCGCGCACGATGGGCGTGCCGGTGGTGATTCACGAACAGAACGCGCTGCCCGGGCTGGCCAACAAGGTGGCGGCCCGGTTCGCCAAGGTGGTGGGGGTGTCGTTTCCCGACACGCCACTGGCCAAGGCTCGCTATCTCGGCCTGCCGGTGCGGCGCGGCATCGCCGAACTCGATGTCGAGGCTCGCCGGGCTGAGGCCCGCGAAGGCTTCGGGCTCGACCCCAACCGGCCCACCCTGCTGGTTTCGGGCGGCTCGCAGGGCGCGCAGAGCATCAACCAGGCCACCCAGGGTGCGCGAGGACGTCTACTGGCCGCCGGCATTCAGGTGCTGCACGTGCTGGGCCCCAAGAACATCACCGAGGCCGACGAGGCGGTCACCGACCCCGCCACCGGCGCGCGCTACGTGCCGGTGGGCTACGTGGACGCCATGGAGGACGCCTACGCGGCCGCCGATCTGATGGTCGGACGGGCCGGTGCCGGCACGGTGATGGAGACCGCGACCGTCGGCCTGCCGGTGATCTTCGTGCCGTTGCCGCACGGCAACGGCGAACAAGCGCGCAACGCGGGCTTTCTGGTCGCCGGCGGTGCCGGACTGCTGGTCGACAACGCCGACTTCACCGCCGACCGCATGGCCACCGAGGTGCAGGCCCTGTTCGCCGACCCGGCCCGGCTGCCCGCCATGCGGGCCGCCACCCGAGACCTGGTGCCCGCCGACGCCGCCGGCGCTCTGGCCGAGCTGGTGCTGGCCACGGCGACGAAGGGGGCCTGATATGCCCCTGGTCGAACCCGTGCCGCTGGTCGGCGTCCACGAGCTTGGGCCGGTGCACTTCATCGCCATCGGCGGGGCCGGCATGAGCGGCATCGCCGCCGCCTACGCCGACGCCGGGGTGCCGGTGTCGGGTAGCGACCAGGCCGATTCGGCCGCCCTTCGCCAACTGCGTGAGCGCGGCATCGAGGTGCACGTCGGGCACGACGCAGCCAACCTGGGCGAGGCGGCCACCGTGGTGGTGTCGTCCGCGATTCGTGAGGGCAATGTCGAACTGGCCGAAGCCAGGCGTCGCGGGCTGCGGGTGTGGCATCGCAGCGCGGCGCTCGGTGCGCTGATGCTGGGCCATCGCGGAGTGGCGATCACCGGCACGCACGGCAAGACCACCACCACCGGCATGACCGCCCAACTGCTGGCCGAACTCGACACCGACCCCTCCTACGTGATCGGGTCGCCGCTGGCCGCCACCGGCCGCAGCTCGCACATCGGCACCGGTGAGGCCTTCGTGGTCGAGGCCGACGAGTCCGACGGCTCGTTTCTGCAGTACCCCGCCGAGGTGGTGGCGATCACCAACATCGAAGCCGACCACCTCGACAACTGGGGCACCGCCGAGCACTACTTCGACGGGTTCGCGCTCCTCTGCCGGCAACCGCTGGTGCGCACCGTCGTGCTGTCGGCCGACGACCAGAGCACCGAGGCGCTACGGCCACTGGTCGAGGGCGACGGACGGCGGGTGATCACCGTCGGCGAGTCGGCGCGGGCCGACGTGCGGCTGACCGATCTGGTGGTCGATCAGCCGGCTGCCCGGGCGACCCTCGTGGCGCACGACGACGCCGGCCCGTTGCAGCTGTCGGTGCCCGGCCGCTACAACCTGCACAACGCCGCGGTCGCCTATGCGATCGGCCGGGCGCTCGGCCTGCCGGGGCACGCGCTGCGGGCGACCGCCGAGGCGTTTCGCGGCACGCACCGCCGGTTCAGTTTCGTGGGCGAGATCAACGGAGCGCGAATCTACGACGACTACGCCCATCACCCCACCGAGGTGCGCGCCCTGCTCACCGCGGCCCGTCCGATGGCCGGCCAGGGCCGGCTGGTGGCGCTGTTTCAGCCGCACCTGTTCACCCGCACCCGCGACTTCGCGGGCGCGTTCGGCGCGGCGTTGGCGCTGGCCGATGAGGTGGTCGTGCTCGACGTGTACCCGGCCCGCGAAGACCCGATCGCCGGCGTGACGGGCGAACTCGTGGCCGACGCGGCACGCTCCGCCGGCGCTCGGGTGACCTACGTGGCCGACAAGCGGCACGCGCCCGGCGTACTGGCACGCCTGCTGCAACCGGGCGACCTCGCCCTCACCATCGGCGCCGGCGACGTCACCGCTGTGGGCCCGGCCACGATGGCGCAGGTGATGAAATGAGCACCATGACCAGAATCAGCGACGCCACCGGGCGCATCGACCTGCGCCGGCGCCGCGACCGCCGCCGCCGATGGCTGTGGCTGGGGGTGGCCGCCGGCGTGCTGGCCGTGCTGGGCGGACTGACCTGGCTGCTGCTGTTCTCGACCGTGTTGGGTGTGCGCACCATCGAGGTGAGCGGTGCCACGATCACCAACGCCGACGACGTGCGGCGACTGGCCGACGTGTCGCCGGGCACCCCGTTGGCCCGGATCGATCTCGACGCCGTGGCCACCCGCGTGGCCGGGCTGCCGGCCGTCGACACCGTCACCGTGAGTCGGGTGTGGCCGGGCACGATCGATATTCGCATCGTCGAACGCACCCCGCTGTTCGCCATCGAAACCCCCGGCGGGTACTGGATCGCCGACCACGAGGGGGTCATCTTCAACTCTGCGGCCGACGCACCCAAGGGCCTGATGATCGCCCAGATCACCGGTAACGACCCGCGCCTGGTGCGTGATCTGGGTACCGTGCTGAGCGCGTTGCCGGCTGAGGTGCACAAACGGGTGCGGCAGGTGAGCGCCGAGACCGCCGACAGCATCACCCTGCAACTGGACGGCGGTGTGAGGGTCGTCTGGGGCAGTGCCGACCAGTCGGCGCTGAAGGCGCAGGTGATCGTGCCGCTGCTGCAGCAGAAGGGCACCGTCTACGACGTTTCGGCGCCGTCCAATCCCACCGTGAAGTGATTTTCAAGCAACCCTGAAGTTGTGGTTGAGGGACGCGCCGAAGACGGGCCCCCCGTTGGACGCGGACGAGCCCCTCTGCGTAGCCTTTGAGCCGACGTCTTCAGGTGCCTTCCCAGGGTCTACACCGCGACTTGAGACTTAGTTTTCGGCAACCGCGCAATCGGTATTGAGGTAGGAATCTCCGTGGGCAGTGCATCCCAGAACTACTTGGCGGTCATCAAGGTCGTGGGGGTCGGGGGCGGTGGCGTCAACGCCGTCAACCGCATGATCGAATCGGGCCTGCGCGGCGTGGAGTTCATCGCCGTCAACACCGACGCCCAGGCGCTCCTGATGAGCGACGCCGACGTCAAGCTCGACATCGGTCGCGACCTGACCCGTGGCCTCGGCGCCGGCGCCGACCCCGACAAGGGGCGGCAGGCGGCCGAAGACCATTCCGACGAGATCGAAGAGGTGCTCAAGGGCGCCGACATGGTGTTCGTCACCGCCGGTGAGGGCGGCGGCACCGGCACCGGTGGCGCCCCCGTCGTGGCGCGCATCGCCCGCTCCCTGGGTGCCCTGACCATCGGTGTGGTCACCCGGCCGTTCAGTTTCGAGGGCAAGCGCCGCGCCACCCAGGCCGACAACGGCATCGTCAGCCTTCGCGAAGAGGTCGACACCCTGATCGTGATCCCAAACGACAAGTTGTTGGAGATGACCGACCACCAGGTGGCGATCCTGGACGCCTTCAAGCAGGCCGACCAGGTGCTCATGCAGGGCGTCTCGGGCATCACCGACCTGATCACCACACCCGGCCTGATCAACCTGGACTTCGCCGACGTCAAGGCCGTGATGAGCAACGCCGGCTCGGCCCTGATGGGCATCGGTTCGGCCCGCGGTGAAGACCGGGCCCGCGCCGCCGCCGAGATGGCCGTCAGCTCGCCGCTGCTGGAGGCCAGCATCGACGGCGCCCACGGGGTGCTGCTGTCGATCGCCGGTGGCTCCGACCTGGGCCTGTTCGAGGTGTCGGCCGCGGCCAACCTCATCGAGAGCGCCGCGCACGAAGACGCCAACATCATCTTCGGCACCGTGATCGACGACGCCCTGGGCGACGAGGTGCGGGTCACCGTGATCGCGGCCGGCTTCGACGGCGGGCAGCCGCCGCGCCGCCAGCCGGGCATCACCCGGGCGCCCGACCTGCGGCAGAGCCGCCCGGCCACGCAGGCCCCGGCGACGCCGGCGCCCCAGCCCACGTTCGCCCGTCCCGAGCCCACCCCGGCTCCCGAGCCGGTGACCAGGCCGCAGGAGCAGCCCCAAGAGCGTCCGGCGGCGCCGTACCAGCCGCGTCCGGCCGCTCCCGACGACGATCTCGACGTGCCGGAGTTTCTGAAGTAGTCATGTACCGGTTCTTCCGTGACCCCGGCGCCGACGGCGTCGGGGTCGCTTTTTCTGACGCCACCGCCGCAGACGGCTCGCTGCTCAGCCTGGGCGGCGCGCACGGCGCGGGCGGACGTGCCGCCGGCCTGGGTGTGATCGAGGCCAACCTGGGTCTGCCGGTGGCCGTGGTGCGGCAGGTGCACGGCGTCACGGTGGCCGACGCCGACGAACTGAGCGTGGCCGAACTGGCCGGCACCGAAGCCGACGCGCTGGTGGCCACCCGGCCCCGCGTGGCGCTGGCGGTGCGGGTGGCCGACTGTGTGCCGGTGCTGTTCGCTGATGCGGCCGCCGGTGTGATCGGCGCCGCGCACGCGGGCCGGGTGGGGCTGGCGGCGGGGGTGCTGCAGGCCACCGTTGCGGCGCTGCGTGCCAGGGGGGCGCGGCAGCTGACCGCCTGGATCGGCCCGCACGTGTGCGGCGCCTGCTACGAGGTGCCGAAAGAGCTGGCCGACCAGGTCGCGCAGCAGGTGCCCGGCACCCGCTCGACCACCTCATGGGGCACGCCCGCCCTCGACCTCGGCGCCGGCGCGGCCCGGGTGCTCGCCCACCTGGGCGTCGAGACGGTCGACGTGGCTGCGTGCACCCTCGAAAGTGCCGACCTGCACTCGTATCGCCGTGACGCGGCGGCGTCGGGACGGCAGGCCGGCATCATCTGGCTCGCCGGTGCGTGTCGCACGAAGAATGCCGGCTGAGCGCTGCCACCATGGGTACGTTGCAGTGGCTACCGCAATTGATGAGGGGTTTGAAATGGCTGACGCACTGAAGAAGGCCGCCGTGTGGCTGGGGTTGGTGTCCGACAACAACTACGCCGGCTCTGAGTACGGTGCCGACGACGTCACCCAGCAGGTGCCGCGCGACGACGACCGGCAGCAGCAGGCCTACGCTCCGCAGGCGTCGTCCCAGGCAGCCCCGGCCGCCCCCGTGCCCGCGGCGGCCACCGTCACCGAACTCGAATCGCGTCGTCCGGTCGCGCCCGCTCCGCGCACCGCCGACATCAGCCGCATCATCACCGTGCACCCGCGCACCTACAACGAGGCGCGCACCATCGGTGAGAACTTTCGCGACGGCGTGCCGGTGATCATGAACCTCGGCGACATGGAAGACGTCGACGCCAAGCGGCTGGTCGATTTCGCCGCCGGGCTGATCTTCGGGCTGCATGGCAGTATTGAACGCATCACCAGCAAGGTGTTCCTACTCTCGCCGCAGAACGTGAACGTGACGGCGGAAGACAAGGAGCGCATTGCCGGAGGGTTCTACAACCAGAGCTGAGCAGGCGGCGTGACCTGCGGCTCGACACCTGAAGGAAGTGCCCGTGCAGTTGGTCGGATTGATCCTGTGGTACGTGCTGTGGGCGTACCTGGCCGTGCTCATGGTGAGGGCTGTGCTGTCGTTCATTCCGCTGTTCGTGCGCGACTGGCAGCCGCGTGGGGTGATGCTGGTGATCGCCGAGTTCGTCTACACGCTCACTGATCCGCCGCTCCGCTTCATGGGCAGGATCATTCCGCCCCTGCGCATCGGTTCGACCAGTTTCGATCTGGGCTTTCTGGTGCTGTTTCTCGGCCTGTCGTTCGCGCAGCGAATGATCCCCTACATCTTCGCCTGACGGGCCGATTCTGCTTCGTCGCAGGCTTTGGCATGGCGCTACCGAACCGGCTAGCCTGACGAAGGCCCAATCGAGCAAAGACTCTTCCGTGAGGTGAAGCATGACCCTGTCCCTGGAGCAGGTCCGTCAAACCCGATTCCACTTGGCCCGACGCAACGGGTACGAGCCGATGGACGTCGACAACTTCGTCGACAAGGTCGAGGTGACGCTGCAGCAGTTGGGCGAGGAGAACGAGAGCCTCAAGCAGCAGCTCGACGCGCTGACCGCCGGTGGCGAGGGCGACGCCGCCGCACCCGGCGACGACCGCTCGGCCGACGTGCTGCGGCGCCAGTTGAACGAGTCGCACGCCGAGGTCGAGCGGCTGCGCGGCGAGCTCGAGGGTCGCGGCACCGAACTGGCCGGGGTGCAGGGCGAGTTGGACGCGGCCCGCGCGTCGCTGGCCGAGGGCGATCAGAGCGGCGCGCTCAGCGCGCTGCAGGCCGAGCTCGACCAGGCCAAGAAAGACCGCGACCAGGCCACCACCGACCTGGCGGAGCGCGACCAGCGCATCGCCGAACTCGAGAGCCAACTGGCGAGCGCACAGGCCGATCTCGAAGCCGCCCGCGGCGCTGCCGACGAGCGCACCGGCAAGGTCGAGAACATCGTGGTGACCGCCGCCCCCGACGCGGCCCCCGCCGTCACCAAGCTGCTGCAGATGGCCACCGAGCAGGCCGAGCGGCTGGTCAGCGAAGCCGCCGACGAGGCGCAACGCATCACCGCCGACGCCAGCGCCAAGGCCGACTCGACGGTCGAGCAGGCCGCGGGCCAGGCCCACGAGACGCTCAGCGGCGCCAAGTCACGGGCCGAAGAGATCGAAACCCAGTCGAAGGCGGCCGCCGACTCGCTCGCCGTCGAACTGCGGGCGAAGGCCGAGGCTCTGCAAAGTGAGATCGACCAGCGCCGCACCGAGCTGTTCAGCTCGCTCGAGGGCGAGCGCGACGAGTTGCGCGGCAAGGTCGACCACCTGCGGTCGTTCGAGGCGCGCTACCGCGACAGCCTGACCACCCAGCTCAAGGCGCACCTCGATTCGCTCGCGGGCAACGCCCAGCCCGACGACGTTCCCGAGGTGCTGAACCAGCCGGCCGGCCAATCGGCAACCCCGCGCCTGGACGCGCTGCTGAACGATCAGAACTGATCGCGCGTCACGCCTTCGGTCGCGTCGCGGCGGGTGGTACTCTCTGCGCTCGGACATGACTGAAGGAGCCCCCCGATGCCTACGGCTCGCCACGCGAACCGGGTCGCCGACCCGACCGCGTCCATTCCGGTCGCCGAGGGTGAAGAACCCTGGACGGCCGAAGAACTCGACGAGATCCGCGACGAACTGACCGGTGAGGTGGCCCGGCTCGAACGCGCGATCTCGGTGGCCGAGGCGGGCCTGAAAGACCTGTTCTCAGACGGCAGCGAGGGCGCCGGCCGCGACCCCGCGGACGTCGGTTCGTCGAACTTCGAGCGCGACCAGGAGATGTCGCTGGCGCAGAACGCCCGCGAGATGCTGGAGCAGGCGCAGCTCGCGCTGCGGTTGTTCGAATCGGGGGAGTACGGAACATGCGAATCGTGCGGCCAGCCGATCGGCAAAGACCGGTTGCAGGTGTTTCCCCGAGCCACCCTGTGCGTTCCGTGCAAGCAGCGGGAGGAACGGCGATAGCCACCCCGAACCGACGCTACGCATTCTGGGCGGTGCTGCTGGGCGCCCTCGGCTTCGTCGCCGACTTCCTGGCCAAACGGTGGGCGCTGGCCAACCTCGACCCCGCCTCGCCCGTGCAGGTCATCCCGGGTCAGCTCTACCTGCACCTGATTCGCAACCCCGGCGCGGCTTTCAGCATGGGCGAGGGTGCCACCGTGCTGCTCACGTGCCTGGCCATCGCCGCCATGATCTTTCTGCTGGTCTGGATGGTGCCGCGGGTGCGGCACCCCGGGTGGGCGGCCGCGACGGGCCTGCTGCTCGCCGGCGTGTCGGGCAACCTGTTCGACCGGCTGTTCCGTGAACCGGGCCCGTTTCACGGCCACGTGATCGACTTTCTGCAGGTGCCCTGGTTCGCCGTGTTCAACGTGGCCGACATCTGGATCACCTTCGCTGCCGTCACCGTGATCTGGCTGACCATGATCACGCAGGTGAACCTGGCCGGCGAGCGGGTCGACCGGCCCGAGAAGGCCGACTCGAAGCCGTCCGGCGACGACACCGGAACGCCCGCGTCGTGAGCGTCCACCTGGTGCCCGACGGGCTGGCCGGCGAACGGGTGGACAGCGCGGTGGCCCGCATGACCGGGTTGTCGCGCAGCCGGGTCGACGAGCTGATCGCCCAGGGCCTCGTGCAACTCGACGGACGGGCGGTGCGCAAGTCCGTGCGGGTCGCCGGCGGTGAACTGCTCGAGGTGACGCTGCCGGCGCAGCCATCCGGGGTGCCGGTGGTGCCGCAGATGGTCGCCGGGCTGCGCATCGTGCACGACGACGCCGACATCGTCGTGGTCGACAAGCCGGCGGGGGTGGCGGCCCACCCGTCGCTGGGCTGGACGGGGCCGTCGGTCACCGAACATCTCGCAGCCGCCGGCTTTCGCGTCTCGACCTCGGGTGCGCCCGAACGGCAGGGCGTGGTGCAGCGGCTCGACGTGGGCACGTCGGGGCTGATGGTGGTGGCCAAGAGCGAGCGGGCCTACACGCTGCTCAAGCGCGCCTTTCGCGACCGCACGGTCGACAAGGTGTACCACGCGCTCGTGCAGGGCTTCCCCGACCCGCACACCGGCACCATCGACGCGCCCATCGGCCGGCACCCGGGGCACGACTGGAAGATGGCGATCGTCGACGGCGGTCGGCACAGTGTCACCCACTACGACACCCTGGAGGCGTTCAGGGGCGCCACCCTGCTCGAGGTTCATCTCGAAACCGGGCGCACCCACCAGATCAGGGTGCATATGGCCGCCATCGGCCACCCCTGCGTGGGCGACCCGCTGTACGGGGGCGACCCGGTGCTGGCGGCCCGGCTCGGGCTGGAGCGCCAATGGCTGCACGCGGTCGAACTCGGTTTCGACCACCCCGGCTCGGGCGAACCCGTCCGCTTCACCTCGCCCTACCCCGACGACCTGGCCCACGCCCTGGGCGTGGTGGCGCGCGACTGATCGTGCACCGTGGTGAAACATTCTCGTCACGTGCTATCGCTAAGCTGACGACCGTGCGTAGAGCGAAGATCGTAGCAACACTGGGTCCGTCCACCGACAGCCTTGAGCGGGTGATCGGCCTGATCGAGGCCGGCGTGAACGTGGCTCGGCTCAACATGTCGCACGGCGACCACAAAGACCACATACGCCGGCTCAAGCTGGTGCGTGACGCGTCGCACGAGGTGGGCCGCCCGGTGGGCGTGTTCGCCGACCTGCAGGGCCCCAAGATCAGGCTGACGAGGTTCGAGAACGACTTCGCCATTCTGGTGCCGGGCGAGCAGTTCGTGATCACCACCGACGACGTGCTGGGCACCGCCGAGCGGGCGGGCACCACGCTGAAGACGCTCACCCAGGACGTGCAGCCCGGCGACGACATTCTGATCGACGACGGCAAGCTGCGGCTTCGGGCGGTCGAGGTGACCGACACCGAGGTGATCACCGAGGTCGTGGTCGGTGGCCGGGTGTCGAACAACAAGGGCATCAACCTGCCCGGCGTCGCGGTGTCGGTGCCGGCCCTGTCCGAAAAGGACGAGCACGACCTGCGCTGGGCGCTGCGGCACGGCGTCGACATGGTGGCGCTGTCGTTCGTGCGCAGCGCGTCCGACTATGACCGCGTGCGCGAGATCATGGACTCAGAAGACCGGCACGTGCCGGTGATCGCCAAGATCGAGAAGCCGCAGGCCGTGGCCAACCTGCAAGAGATCATCGACACCTTCGACGCGATCATGGTGGCCCGCGGTGACCTGGGCGTCGAACTACCCCCCGAGCAGGTGCCGTCGGTGCAGAAGCGCATCATCGAGAGCGCCCGCAAATGGGCCAAGCCGGTGATCGTGGCCACCCAGATGCTCGAGTCGATGATCAGCGCCCCGCAGCCCACCCGGGCCGAGACCTCTGATGTGGCCAACGCGATTCTGGACGGCGCCGACGCCGTGATGCTGTCGGGCGAGACCGCGATGGGCGAGTACCCGATCGAAGCGGTCGCGGTGATGAGCCGCATCATCAACTACACCGAAGAACAGGGACTGCATCAGATTCGCGCCATCGACTGGGACCCGCACACCCACTCGGGCGTCATCTCGATCGCCGCCATCGACATCGCCACCCGCATCGGTGCCAAGTACCTGGCCGCGTTCACCATTTCGGGCGACACCCCGCACCGGCTGGCCCGGTTGCGCAGCGAGATTCCGATCATGGCGTTCACGCCGAAGCCGCGCACGGCACAGGAACTGACGTTGTGCTGGGGCGTCCAGTCGTGGGTGACGCCCGAGTTCACCACCACCGAGGCCATGGTCGAGTCGGTGCAGGACGCGCTGCTCGAAACCGGCTGGGTGAAGCCGGGCGACTTCATCGTGATCGTGGCCGGCAACCCGGCCCGGTTCGGCGGTCAGACCAACTCGGTGCGCATCTACGAGTTGCACGGCTGACCAGCGCAGACGACAACGAGGGTGGCGGCGATGCCGTCACCCTCGTCGGTTCTGGGGTGGGTGGTCGCTGAGCCGGGAACGCGTGTTTCCTGACTGGTGCGAGAAACCGCCCCCGATCGGTCAGTCGCCGAGCTGCAACTTGGCCAGGTGGTGCGCCACGTCCTTGGTGGCCGGGTAGAGCTCGAGGTAGCGCCCGAACAGGTCGTCGTACAGGCCCTTGTTGTCGTCGTCGGGCGTGACGTTCGCGGACACCTTCATCCAGCTGGTGTCGGCGTCGGCCGCGCCGACGTTCTGCGCCGAGATCAGCGCGTCGCCGTAGCTGGCGCCGATGGCGAGCTTCGGCAGCACCTGATCGATGCCGCAGACGTCCGACATGATCTGGGTCCACAAACCGCCCTTGGTGCCGCCACCGACCGCCACGTAGCGCTTGCCCTCGCCGCCGGCCTCTTTGATCGACTCCAGCAGGTGCCTGGTGCCGAACGCCGTCGCCTCGAGCAGTGCCCGGTACAACTCGCCGCGGGTGGTGCTCAGCGTCAGGCCGGCGATCACGCCCCGGGCCATCGGGTCACTGATCGGGGTGCGTTCACCGGCGAAGTAGGGCAGCGCGAGCAGGCCGTTCGAGCCCGGTACCACGTCGCTGGCCTCTTCGGTGAGCACCGCGTACTCGACCCCGCCGGTGATGTCGCGCAGCCACGTGGTCAGCGCGCCAGAGGCCGACAGGCCGCCGGCGAGGGCGAACGTGTCCTTGTAGGTGCCGGTCAGTGCCCACAGGTTCGGGTGCGCCATGAAGTGGTCGGCGATCAGGTCGGCGACGATCGTGGAGCCGTACATCAGCATCACGTCGCCGGGATCCTTCACGCCCACGCTCAACGCCTCGCAGAACGCGTCCGTGCTGCCGACGCCGACCGGAATGCCCTCAGGCAGGCCGCTCAGCGCCGCACCCTGGGCGGTGACGTGGCCGGCGATGTCGTTGGAGTACTTCAGTTCGGGCAGCGGCAGGCCCGGCGCGACCATCTCGCACCATTCCGGGATCCAGTCCTGGGTCTTCGGCGAATACATCGGGTCGAACATCGAGGCCGACAGGTGGTCGAGCACGTACTCGCCGGTGAGCTTGAACGTCACGTAGGTCTGCGACATGAAGACGTACTTCGCCTTCTCCCACACCCAGGGCTCGTTGCGCACCGTCCACAGAAACTTGGGGCCCTGCGACTGTGAGGTGAGCACGTTGCCGCACTTCTCCACCAGAGCGTCGACACCGATCTTGTCGGTGAGTTCCT
>RRZT011994128.1_pt1 | contig 14985 bp, 16 predicted proteins | sample 2165551 | NCBI WGS metagenome assembly RRZT01 (sample SAMN10456910, study PRJNA506462) | wastewater metagenome | biome: wastewater; feature: sludge; material: wastewater sludge; isolation source: wastewater sludge with Escherichia coli K12::gfp cells carrying plasmid... | place: USA: Moscow, Idaho... | reverse complement strand
GCGAAGGCGTACATCTTGTCGAGCGTGGCGTGGACGTCGGCAATCACGTCCTGCCCATCGACGACCAGCTCATCGGTCTTCGGACGCCGCAGCGCCGTGTGCAGCACCGCACGGTCCTCGGTGACGTTGATGTGCTCGCCGGAGTACATGGCGTCGCGACGCTCGGCGAGACCCACCTCGTCGGCGAGTTCGACGAGGGCGTCGAGCACCTCGGAGTTGATCAGGTTCTTCGACAGGTCGACGTACAGGTCGCCGGCGGTACGCGAGAAGGTCTTGGCGCGGTTCGGGTCATCTTCGAACCATCCGCGCAGGTCGGGTTCGAACGACTCGTACAGCTTGGCCAGCTTTGCCCAGGCTGCGGTCGTGGTCACATCAAGAGTCATGCCCTCACCCTAACGATTCCCACCTGTCCGGCGGCACCCCCGTGCCACATCCGCGCGTGTGGATGCACGAACACCCCGGACCGAACGGTCCGGGGCGTCCATGAGCAGGAATATCAGCGATCCTTCACGGCCACGTGCACGTGGTCGTAGTGGTTCTGGGTGATCGAGCCCCGATCGGCCATCGAACGCCAGACCGGCTTGTAGGGCGTCCAGATCTTCTGCTCGAAGATGATGTGGTCGACACCGTAGGCGCTGGCGTTGGCCGCGACGTGGCGGGCGATCGCCCAGCCGAGCGCGGACTCCTTGCCCGGGGTCAGCATGAAGTCGATGGCGCGACCGTACTGGTGCACCGAACGGCTGTGGGCACGCCACCCGCCGACCGAGTTGAGCTGACCGCCCCAGCGAGCCATGACGTCACGGTAGACGACCATCGCCTCGGGCTGGAGGCCGAGAACGCTCTTGCCGCCGCTCAGAGCCTTGAGGGGCTGCTTCTTCACCGCAGTGGTCGACAGAGTCGACGACTTCTTGGTGGAGGTGGCCTTCGTGGCGGACGTCGCCTTGGTGGCCGTGACCTTCTTGGTGGTGGCCTTCTTGGTGGAGGTGGCCTCCGCCGGCTCGTCCTTGGCCTCGGTCTTCGGCTCGGCCTTCTCGACCGGCTCCGGCTTCGGATCGACCGGCTTGGTCGCCGACAGGCGACCGTTGAGCACGTAGCCCGTGCCCTCAGCGGAGCTCACGAGGCGGTACTCGCCGCTCACCACGTCGGTGATCGTCACCTGCGTGCCACGCTCGAGGGTGGCCAGCTTCTTCGAGTCGCTGTCGGCGGCCTCGCGCAGCGAGAGGTTGCCGAGCGTGAAGCGCGTTCCGGCCGCGGCGGGAACCTCGCTCTTCCACTCGCCGACCGCCTTGGTGACGGCGGTCGAGACCTCAGCGTCGGTGCGCTCGGTGTTGCGGCTCAGGGTGTCGACGGTGCGCTGAGGAGCCGGCACGGCGTCCATCGCCTCGCCGCGCGGCGCGGTGACCAGCATGGCGCCGAGAAGGGCGCCGGCGAGACCGAGCGACGCGACGGGGACAGCGTGGCCGGCCATCGCCTTGGTCAGGGAGTTGCGGCTCCGGCGGGGCGCCTTGTTGAACGCGCTCTCGGCCGAATCGAAGTCATCGACGGCGGCGGTGGTGTCGTCGAGGTGACGGGGCTTGTACATCGAGTGTGCTCCAAAGTGGATGGATCAAGACACCACGAAGCTAAATGAGAATCTCTCAGGAAACAAATCGGTTCCCTTAAGTTTCCACTCAGTTGCCGCTGACAAGGCGGTCGAACGTCTGGGCGCGGCGGCGCACGTCATCGAGATCCACGTCACCGGTGGTAGTCAGACCCGTCAACCCGACCGCCACCGCGCCGGCCTCCAGCCACATCTCGGCCTGGAACCGCTCGAGCCCGCCCGTTGCCACGATCTGCACTCCCGACACGAGCGCGAGCAGCGACCGCGAGTAGCCGGTGCCCATCGAGTCGGCAGGCACGACCTGCACCGCGGACGCCCCTGCGTGGGTCGCCCACACGACCTCGGACGGGGTCAGCGCACCTGGCAGCAACGGACGCCCCTGCGCCGCCGCCACCAGATCACCGAAGCAGACCGGCGACGTCACGAACCGCGCCCCGGCATCGAACGCCGACGCCACCTGCTCCGGCGTCGTCGCACCGTGCGCGCCGACGCGGGCACGGCGTCCGAAGATGGACGCCGCGTCGCGGATCGCGCCCACGTCGGACGCCGGCAGAGTCCACGCCGTCAGCCCCTCCTGGACGAGAACCTCGGCCACGGCGAGGGCGTCGGGGCCGAGGTCGGCCAACTGCACAAAGATGCGGTGCCCGCCGAGCGCGTCGGCCACGAAGTCCATGCCGCCGATCATGCATCCTCCCCTGTTCGCGACGCCAACCCCGCCGCATCCACCCAGTGGGTGCCGGCCTCGCCGAGCCGGGCCCGCATGACGGCCACGGCGTCCGGATTGGCGTCGACGAGGGTGAACCGGCGCCCGAGAGCCCGGGCCACCGCGCCGGTCGTGCCGGAGCCCGCGAAGAAATCGAGCACCCGGTCGCCCGGCCGACTGGACGCCGTCAGCACGCGTCGCAGCAGCGCCTCCGGCTTCTGGGTCGGGTAGCCGGTGCGCTCGCCGGAGTTGGTGCCGACGATCGACTGCCACCACACGTCGGTCGGCAGCTTGCCGCGGGCGGCCTTCTCGGGGCCGACGAGCCCCGGCGCCATGTAGGGGATGCGCTCCACGGCGTCCTGGTCGAAAAAGTGGGCGTCCGGCGTCCGCACGTAGACGAGGATCGTGTCGTGCTTGCGCGGCCACCGGTCGCGCGCGCGTCCGCCGAAGTCGTAGGCCCAGATCACCTCGTTGAGGAACGCGTCGCGGCCGAAGATCTGGTCGCACAGCACCTTGCAGTAGTGCGACTCGCGCGGGTCGACGTGCAGATACAGCGTTCCGGACGCCGCGAGCAGCCTGCGCGCTTCGCGCAGCCGCGGCGCCAGGAACGCGGGATAGTCGTCGAAGGCGTCGTCGTAGGCACGGGACTCCCCCCGCTCGGTCACGTACCGGACGCCGCCGAAGCCCGTGCGGTCACCGGCCTCGTCGCGGGTCACAGTGATCGGAGCGTGACTGCGCCGGACGCCCGTGTTGAACGGCGGGTCGATGTAGATGACCTGGAAGGCGGCGTCGGGAAGCGCCGGCAGCACATCGGCGTTGTCACCCAGCACGACGGTGTCGGCGTCCACGTTCAGCGTTGCCACGGGCCCCATCTTCGCACGCGACCTCACGGCAACCCGTGGCACAGGTTTCGTTCCGGGCCCCACCGGCGGCGAGACTCTTTCGCGTGTCCGCCCACTTCACCCCCTCCCACGAGGTGACCGTCGAACTCGTCGAGCAGTTGCTCCGCGAGCAGGCACCGCACCTCGCAGACCTGCCACTCTCTCCCGCCGGAACCGGCTGGGACAACGGCATCTACCGGCTGGGCGAGACGATGGCCGTCCGCCTCCCGTCGCGAGACGTCGCCGACGAACTGCTCACCAACGAGCAGCGCTGGCTGCCGATCCTGGCCCGCGCGGTGAGCGTCCAGGTGCCCGAGCCGATCTTCATCGGAGCAGCGTCGGCCACGTTCGCCCACCCGTGGTCGGTGGTGCCGTGGTTCCCCGGAACCGCGGCGTCCGACCTGGATGTCGCCCAGCGCAACTCCTGCATGGAGGGGCTGCTGGACTTCTTCATCGACCTGCACGTGCAGGCCCTGCCGGGGGCGCCCGAGAACCCGTACCGCGGCCTGGCCATCAACCGCCGCGAGTTCGACGAGTCGTTCCGCCGCGCGGTCGCCGGCCGTCAGGACGCCGCCGCGCTCCTGGAGCGCTGGCTCGCCTGGCGCGGCGTCCCTGACTGGGACGCCGGCGACGTCTGGGTGCACGGCGACGCGCACCCGGGCAACCTGATCCTCGACGCGTCCGGCGACCTCGCGGCCGTGATCGACTGGGGTGACGTGACCGCCGGCGACCCGGCGTCCGACCTCGCCACGATCTGGATGACCTTCGACGCCCCGACCCGCGAGACGTTCATCGAGCGCTACTCCGCGGCCACGGGCGTCTCCGACGCGACGTGGACGCGGGCCAAGGCCTGGGCCCTGCGACTGGCAGCCCTGTTCGCGTCGAGCGATGCCCGGCTGCCGAACCTCGCCCACATCGGCGAGGAGACCCTCGAGCGGCTGCTCGCCGAGAAGCCCTGACCCGACCCGTATCCTGTCGCCGTGACCAGCGACGCTCCCCCCGGAGGACCCCTCTCTGCTGACGTCGTGGCCGTGGTGGTCGCGATCGTCGCGGGGCAGCCCGCCGTGCTCACGGTGCCCGACGGGCGGGCGCTGCCCTCGGGGCCACTCCTGGAGGGACACCGCTCGCTGCAGACCGCCGTGCGCGCCTGGGTCGAGGCCAGCACCGGCAGGCAACTCGGCTACCTGGAGCAGCTCTACACATTCGCCGACCCCGGCCGGGCCGGGCTCGAGCGGCACGTCTCGGTCTCGTACCTCGGCCTCACCGCGGCCGAGGACGCCGATCCGGGCAGGTGGGTGCCCTGGTACGACCTGTTCCCCTGGGAGGACGCGCGGCGCGGCAGCGGCGTCCTCGACGGCGAGGTGCTGCCATTGCTCGGCGAATGGGCGGCGCTGGACGCCTCGGGCGCGCGTCGGCAGCGGGTCGGGTCCCTGTTCGGGCAGGACGCGGCGTCCTGGGAGCCGGACCTCGTGCTGCCGCGGTATGAGACCTTGTGGGAGGCCGGCCTGGTGCCGGAGTCGCCCACCGATCGACGCCGCGAGGAGACCGTGCCCGGCCATGAACTGAGGTGGGATCACCGCCGCATCGCGGCGACGGCGATGGCGCGGCTGCGGTCGAAGATCCAGTACCGGCCGGTGGTGTTCGAACTAATGCCTCCCACCTTCACCCTCGGCCAGTTGCAGGCGGTGGTCGAATCCCTGGCCGGGCGGGCCGTGCACACCCAGAACTGCCGGCGTCTGGTTGAGCAGCAGCAGCGCCTCGTCGAGGAGACCGGAGAGGTCGACATGTCGACCGGGGGGCGTCCGGCGAGGCTGTACCGGTTCCGCCGCGACGTGCTGGCGCAGCGCCACGTCTCCGGCACCAAACTGCCGACGGTGCGCAGCCGCTGAGCAGCTTTTCACAGCGTCCTGACAGGTTCGGCCGATGGTCCTCCTAGGTCGGGACGGCTGAATGGTGTGCACGGGCGGCCCCACCGTCGCCCCCGACCACGAGGAGAGCGCACCACATGATGAAGAAGAGCAAGGCCGCCCTGGTGGCCGCAGGCACGGTCGCCGTCCTGGGCACCGGTTTCGGCATCGCCGCGACCGCGCAGGCCCAGACGCCGACCCCGTCCCCGAGCTCAACCAGCACCGCCAAGCCGGCCCAGCCCGGTCAGGCCCAGCCCGGTCAGGACCGCGGCAAGGGCGGACGCCACGGCGGCCAGCGCGACGGCAACCTGGCCGCCGAGCTGGCGACCAAGCTCGGCAAGACCGAGGCCGAGGTGCAGACCGCACTGAACACCTACCGGGAGGCGAACCGGCCGACCAAGCCGTCGGGCACGGCGTCCCCCTCGACGACGGCGCCGGCACGTCCCAGCCAGACCGAGCAGGACGCCGCCCTGGCCAAGGCTCTTGCGACCAGCCTGAAGGTCGACGAGGCGAAGGTGACCCAGGCGCTCAAGGACATCCGCGCCGCGCGGGTCGCCGAGCAGAAGGCCGAGCTGAAGACCCGCCTGGACGCGGCCGTCAAGGCCAACAAGCTCACCCAGGCGGAGGCGGACGCGGTGCTCAAGGCCGCCGACGCCGGCGTCATCGGCTACGGCGCAAAGGGCGGCCACCGCTGACCCACGCCCTCACGTGAGGGCCCCCTCCCCTGCCGAAGGGCCGCGCCGTCGCGCGGCCCTTCGGTGCATCCGGACGCCGTGCGGGCCGGCCGTGCCCGCAGTGGCCGGCACGGCGTCCAGTTGCGCAGGCCTTATGCTCAGAGCTAGCATAAGTCGTGCAACCGAACCGGGAGGCCCCGATGACCACCACCCAGCTCCGCAACGACCCGCTCTACGACAAGATCGCCCACGTCGTGCCGTACGCCGACTGGCTCTCGATGCGCGACGACGCCGAAGCGATCCTGCGCCTCAAGAAGGAGAAGAACGCGGTCATCCTGGCCCACAACTACATGACGCCCGAGATCTACCACGTGGTCGCCGACATCGTCGGCGACTCCCTCGCGCTGGCCCGGGAGGCGCAGAACGTGGACGCCGACGTGATCGTGCTCGCCGGCGTCCACTTCATGGCCGAAACCGCCAAGCTGCTGAACCCGGGAAAGACGGTGCTGATCCCCGACCTGCGGTCGGGCTGCTCGCTGGCCGAGTCGATCACCGCCGGGGACGTGCGAGAACTGCGCCGGCAGCACCCGGGCGTGCCGGTGGTGACGTACGTCAACACGTCGGCCGCGGTGAAGGCCGAGTCGGACGTCTGCTGCACGTCGGGCAACGCGGTGCGCATCATCGAGAGTCTCGGCGTCGACGAGGTGATCATGATTCCCGACCAGTTCCTGGCGGCGAACATCGGGCAGCAGACCGGCGTCCGCATGATCACCCACCCGGGTGCGTGCGAGGTGCACGAGCGGTTCACCGCCGACGACGTGGCGCAGGTGCGGCGCGACTACCCCGACGTCGTGGTGCTGGCGCACCCGGAGTGCCCCACCGACGTCACCGCCGCCGCCGACTTCGCCGGCTCGACCGCGCAGATGCAGTCGTACGTGGTCGAGAAGCGGCCCAAGCGGCTCGCGCTGATCACGGAGTGCTCGATGGCGTCCAACATCGCCCAGGACAATCCGGATCTGGAGTTCGTGCGTCCCTGCAACCTGTGCCCGCACATGAAGCGCAACACGCTGGCGAAGATCCGACACGCGCTCGAGACGATGACCAACGTCGTCGAGGTCGACCCCGAGGTCGCCGAGCGTGCCCGCGCCGCCGTCGACCGCATGCTGGCGGTGAAGTGATGTCGGTCGCCGACGTGTTCGAGGTCGACGGTCCGGTGATCATCGGGGCGGGCCTGGCCGGCCTGATGACCGCGATCGAACTGTCGCCGACACCGTGCGTGGTGCTCAGCGCCGGCCCGATCACGACCGGCACCTCGACCGGATGGGCCCAGGGTGGCGTCGCGGCGGCAGTCGGTGCCGACGACACCACAGCCCTGCACGCGCTCGACACTCTCGCCGCCGGCGCCGGCCTGTGCGAGCCGGACGCCGTGACGCGCATCGTGGACGCCGCGCCGGACGCCATCGACCGGATGGCAGCCCTCGACACCCGGTTCGACCGACACCCCGACGGCTCCTACGTGCTCGGGCTCGAAGGCGCCCACTCGCGGCGCCGCATCGTGCACGCCCAGGGCGACGGGACCGGCGCCGAACTGCTCCGGGCCTGCGTCGAGAAGGCTCGTGCGCTCGAGTCCGTGACGTTGTGGGACAACGCGTGGGCGACACGGATCCTGGTGGAGGACGGCCGGGTGGCGGGTGTCCGGGTGGAACGGCCGGAGTCGACGGTGGTGATTCGCACCGACCGGGCCGTCCTGGCCACGGGCGGGGTCGGCGGGCTGTTCGAGCACACCACCAACCCGCTTTCGTCGAAGGGGTCGGGGCTGGCGCTCGCGGCTCGCGCCGGCGCGGTGCTGCGCGACGTCGAGATGGTGCAGTTCCACCCCACCGCCCTCGACATCGGGCTCGACCCGATGCCGCTGGCCAGCGAGGCCGTCCGCGGCGAGGGGGCGGTCCTGGTCGACGATCGGGGCGAGCCCGTGCTCGACAACCCGCTGGCTGCTCGCGACGTGGTGTCGCGCGCCGAGTGGGCACTGCTGCAGGCCGGACGCCGCGTCCACCTCGACGCGCGCCTCGCGCCGGGGCGTGACTTCGCGCGGCTCTTCCCGCGGATCCACGAGATTTGCGCCGAGGCCGGGCTGGACCCGGAGGTCGACCTGCTGCCGGTGCGCCCCGCCGCGCATTACCACATGGGCGGGGTGCTGGTTGACGACGCCGGGCGCACCACCGTGCCCGGGCTGTACGCCGTGGGCGAGGTCGCCTCGACGGGGCTGCACGGGGCGAACCGGTTGGCGTCCAACTCGCTGCTGGAGGCGATCGTGTGCGCGCGCTGGGTGGCCGACGACCTGCAGTCGGGACGCGTGGAGGAGCCGCTGCGCGCGCCCACGCTCACGCACACGGTGGACGTGAGCGAGCGGCGTCCGGCGACGGCGGCCGCGGACGTGGCGCGGGTACGCCACATCGTCGACACCTACCTGGGGGTGCTGCGCGACGAGGCCGGCCTACGGACAGCCCTCGACCTGCTACGCGACCACACCGACACCGACGAGGCGCTGGTCGCCTACATGATGGCGTCGTGCGCGCTGCAACGGCGGGAGTCACGAGGCGGGCACACCCGCACCGACTACGAGCGGATCGACCCGATGGCGCAGCATTCGCTCATCGACCTGGCCGACGTGCTGGACGACGCCCCCGTGGTGGCGGCCTGAAGCCCCGACCGAGAACAGACCGAGAGGACGCCATGCTCCGCGAACTACCTGATTTCATCATCGAACCCGTGGTGCGCGCCGCGCTGGTGGAGGACCTTGGACGCGCCGGCGACGTGACCACCGACAGCATCATCAGCCGGGACGCGGTGGCGACGGTGCAGCTGGTGTCGCGGGAGGACGGGGTGGTCGCCGGGCTGGCTTGCGCGCGTCTCGCCTGGCAGACGGTCGATCCGCGGATCAGGATGGAGGTGCACCTGCCCGACGGTTCCCGGGTGGCGCCAGGCGATGTGATCGCGACGGTCTCCGGGCCGGCGCGGGGGCTGCTCACCGGAGAGAGGGTGGCGCTGAACCTGCTCGGCCACCTGTCGGGGGTGGCCTCAGCCACGCGGCGGATGGCGGATGCGATCGCGCACACGGGTGCAGCCGTGGCGGACACGCGCAAGACGCTGCCAGGGCTGCGGGCGTTGCAGAAGTACGCGGTGCGTTGCGGAGGCGGTGCGAACCACCGGTTCGGCCTCGACGATGCGGTGCTGATCAAGGACAACCACATCGCGGTTGCGGGCGGGGTCCGGGCTGCTGTCGAGGCGGCACGGGCGAACGCCGGGCACCTGGTGAAGATCGAGGTGGAGGTAGACAACCTCGACCAGCTCGCCGAGTTGCTCGAGCTCGGCGTCGATGTCGTCCTGCTCGACAACATGGCCCCCGAGATGCTGCGTCAAGCGGTGGAACTCGTCGGCGGCCGGATGCTCACCGAGGCGTCGGGTCGGGTGACGGCCGACACGATCGTCGCCATCGCTGAGTCCGGGGTCGACCTGATCTCATCAGGCGCTCTGACCCACAGCGTGCGGGTGCTCGACATCGGACTGGACCACGTCACGTAGGGCAGTTCCTCCGACTCCTGGCCCTGCTGCACCCACCGAGTTGATCCCATGGCGACCGGCTTGCCGTCTGGATCCGGCGACGGTGTGACTTTCGTGACGGTGCGTGGACCGTCCGGGGCGAGTCCCCAGCGTTCTGGTACGACGAAAGTCACGCGCGCTTCCACAGGCCGGTGTTCCGGTCGTGCCAGCGTGTCTCGTCAACCGGGAACTCGACGGGCGACCAGGCCTGATCGCGGCTCGCCCGCTCCGCGCGGAGAGCCGGGCATTGGGCTGTCCGGCGCCGGCGTCCACCATCGTCGGCGCCGGAGGAGCCATGACCCGCCATCGCCACCACGCGCGCGTGGCGCTCGGCGCAGCCTGCCTCATGATCGCCGTCGCGATCGTGTTCAACGGGTTCAGCTTCGTGAACCCCGGCATGGCCCAGACGTTCCACGCACCGCTGAGCACCGTGGTCGTCTACTACTCGATCATGGCCGGCACCGGCGCCCTGTCGATGACCTTCCTCTCGCCGCTGCTGGCCCGATGGCTCGGCGCCCGCTGGATCGCCGTCGCCGGCGGCGCCTGGTCATCGACGATGCTGGCCCTGATGTCGGTGGCCACCCAGTTGTGGCACCTCTATGTCCTCGGCTTCGGGCTCGGCCTCACGTTCGCCGTCAGCACGAGCCTGCAGGCGAACGTGCTGGTGGGAGCCTGGTTCGAGTCGCGACGCGGCGCAGTGCTCGGCGCGGTCACCGCCGCTGGCGGCCTCGGCGGCCTGCTGCTGGGCCTCGTGATGCCCCACGCCATCCACGCCGGAGGGTGGCGCCTCGGCGTCCAGATCCTCGCCCTCCTGTACGGGGCGTTCACCGTTGCGCCCGGCCTCCTCCTCATCCGGACGCGGCCCGCCGACGTCGGCGAGCAACCGCTCGGCATCCAACGGGTGACCGACCCGGCGCGTGTTGAGGTCCCCGGCGTCCCGAAGGCCTTGGCCCTGCGCTCGCGGCGTTCCTGCTCATCGTCGCGTCGGTCCTCGCCCTGCAACTGTCCGCAGCGCTGATGCAGCCCACGGCCCCGTTCCTCCAGGAGCACGGTGTCGACCTGACCGGCGCGGGCGTCCTCATCGCGCTGCTGTCGGTGGCGACCACCGCGGTGACGATCCTGCTCGGCGTCCTCAACGACCGCCTCGGCCCCCTACGCATGATGTGGGCAGCCATCGCACTCGGAGGCATCGGGCTGCTCACGCTGATCGTCGCCCAGGGGTTCGTCCCGCTCGCGGGAGGCCTGCTGCTGGCCGCCTGGGGGTATGCGTTGCCGGGCGTCCTGGTGTCGCTGGTCGTACTCGCGGTGTTCGGCCCCCGCGACTTCGTGGCGATTCTCGGGCCGACGATGGCGATGATGCCGCTCGGCATGTCGATCGGCGCGCCCCTGTGGGGGCTGGTGCATGACCTGACGGGCGCCTACTCCCCCGGCCTCTGGATGGCAGCCGGTCTGTGCCTGGCCGCAGGGGGCATGATCACGCTCGCCGTCCGCAGCGGAGCGTCGCTGCGGCAGCGGGTCGAGCGAGACCTCGCCCAGGGCTACCGGCTGCTGCCGCCCTCGGCGTCCTGAGACGCGAAGAGCCGGTCGACCTGGGCGAGCAACTCCCCGGAGACGTTGACCGACCCGGCCGCCGCGTTGGCCACCACCTGATCGGGTGTCGTGGCGCCCGCGATCACCGACACGATGCCCGGGCGCGACAACAGCCAGGCGAACGTCACGACGGTCATGGGTAGCCCCGCCCCGTCACAGAGGAGCTGGTAGGTATCCATGCGGTCCCAGTCGACGCCTTCCAGCAGCTGCGGCTTCTGACGCGTGATGCGGCCCTCGCCGCCGTCACGGGTGTACTTGCCGGTCAGCAATCCGTTGTACAGCGGGAAGTACGGAAACACACCCAGCCCCAGCTCCACCGCTGTCGGCAGCACCTCGCGCTCAATCCCGCGCTCGAGCAGCGAGTACTCGTTCTGCGTGGACACGAACCGGGCGAACCCGTTCTCACGCCCCACCGCATCGGCCTCGCGCAGCTGCGCCGCGTCGAAGTTGGAGCTGCCGATGGCGAGCACCTTGCCCTCGTCGACGAGTTCGGTGAGCGCCGCAAGCGTGTCGCCGATGGGCGTCGAGTCGTCGGGGGTGTGCATCTGGAGCAAGTCGATGCGATCGGTCCTGAGCCTCGTCAGGGACGCCTCGACCGCGTTCCGCAGATAGGTACGGGCCCCCTTGGGACCCCAGTCCTCGGTGCCCGGCATCGGGAGCGACCGGTGGCCGAACTTGGTCGACAGCACCACCTGGTCACGGCGTCCATCGGTCAGCGCTGCGCCGATGTACTCCTCGCTCCGGCCGGGGACTCCGCCGTAGATGTCGGCCCCGTCGAGAAACGTGATGCCCGAATCGATCGCCGCGTGAATGACTCTGATCGAGCCCTCGAGCGTCTCGGTAACGGTGCCCGGACGCGAGAAGTTGTTGCAGCCCAGGCCCACGACGCCGACGCTGAGAGGCGAGCTTCCGATGGTTCGTTCGATCATGCAGGCAACCCTACTCGCGACGCCGGCGGCCATTCGGGCGCCCCGACTGGTCACGCGCAAGGGCAGCGCGGTATACCTTTCCCCCGTGGCACGACCTCGCTCCTACTCCGAGGCCTCCGCGACCGACTGATCGCCGCCGCCGCGGAGCGTCTCTCGTCGGCCGGTCCCGATGAACTTTCGGTGCGCGACCTGGCGGCGAGCCAGGACACGTCGACGAATGCGATCTGCAGCATGTTCGGCAGCAAAGGCGAACTGGTGCGCGAGGCCGCCCTCTCGGCTCACCGGAGCTTCGCTGCGGCCCAGTCGGGCGCCATCGGCGGCGCTGAACCGCTGGCTGACCTGTTCGCGCTCGGCCTCGCCTACCGCCTGTGGGCCATCGAGCATCCGGGGCTCTACAGCGTGATGTTTGTCGGCAGGGCCACCGCCGACGTCGGCTCATCGAGCCGCTCCGGGCTCGACCCCCTCGCACGCACCGTCGCAGCCCTCATGAACGCCGGGTTGCTCGCGCGCGGCAACGTGATGGTCGTGTGCCGGTCGCTCTGGGCAACTCTGCACGGCTGGGTCATGCTCGAGACGACGCCTGCTGGCCAGGCTTTGGACGCCGAACTGCCCGGCACGGTCGAGGAGCGTTTCCTCGACCACCTCGGGCTCTTCGTTCAGGGCTGGCTCACACCTGCGGGCCGCGCCGCATTCACGTCAGGCCCGACCGACTGAAGTTCTCGAAGCTCCTCGACGCGGTCGGCCCCCGCTGGCCCTGGTAGTGCGACCCCCGCACGCGCGTCCCGTAGGGATGCTCGGCAGCCGAGCTGAGCTGGAAGAAACACAGCTGCCCGATCTTCATGCCCGGCCACAGCTTGATGGGCAGGGTGGCGACATTCGACAGTTCGAGCGTGACGTGGCCGGTGAAGCCGGGGTCGACGAAGCCGGCCGTGGCGTGGGTCAGGAGCCCGAGGCGTCCGAGCGATGACTTGCCCTCGACGCGTGCCGCGATGTCATCGGGCAGGGTCACGGCCTCCAAGGTGCTGGCCAGCACGAACTCGTGCGGATGCAGGATGAACGCGTCGTCGGGATCCACCTCGACGAGCCGTGTCAGGTCGGGCTGGTCGACGGCCGGATCGATGTGCGGGTACAGGTGGTTGTCGAACAACCGGAAGTAGCGGTCCAGTCGTACGTCGATACTCGACGGCTGGATCAGGTTCGCGTCGAACGGGTCCAGCCGGACGCGGCCGGCGTCCAGCTGGGAGCGAATATCGCGGTCGGAGAGCAGCACGGAGCCACCCTAACGTTGCCGTCGCCCAGCGGTTAGGGTTTCGGGGTCAAGGCACCGGAGGAGACCCGTGGACGAACACGAGCTGGAGACGCTGGACCGCGTCCACACAGCGCCTGAACCGGACGACCCACGCAAGCCGCGGCACTACTGGCAGCTCAAGTACCGCTACTGGGTGCACGCCCTGCGTCGGGCCGGCGCCGGGTTCTGGCGGCACAACACCCTGGACAGTGCGGCAGCGCTGACTTTCTTCAGCGTCCTGTCGTTCGTGCCGGCGCTGCTTGCGCTCGTGGCCTTGCTGACGCAGGTCGGGCAGGGCCAGGCGACCACCGCGTGGATCATGTCGCTGCTCGAACGGGCCGCGCCCGAGGACGTGGTCACCCTGCTGGAGCAGCCGATCGCGCGACTCACCCAGGTGTCGGGTGCGGGCTACGTCGCCGTGGTCAGCGTGGCCCTGGCCATCTGGTCCGCGTCCACCTATGTCGCCGCGTTCGGTCGCGCGATGAACGGCCTGTACGAGGTGGCGGAGGGGCGTCCGCTGTGGAAGATCATCCCCTACAACCTGCTGCTGACGGTGCTGATGCTGCTCTACGGAGCGGTCACGGTGCTCGCGGCGCTGGCCACCGACGACTTGATGCGTTTCGTCGCCACCGAACTCGGCCTGCCCGACAACGGACTCGCCATCGTGACGCAGACCCGCTGGCTGGTACTGCTGGCGGCCGCGCTGATCTGGATCTCCGCGCTCTACTTCACCACCCCGAACGTGCGGTTGGGCCGATACCACGTGGTGACCATCGGCACGATCGTGGCCGTCGGCATCATGTCGCTGGCAGTGATGGGCTTCAGCTGGTGGGTGTCGAACTTCGGCCAGTTCAACGTCCTCTACGGGGCGATCGGGTCGTTCGTCGTGCTGCTGATGGGCCTGTGGTTCATGAACATGGCCCTGCTGTTCGGCGCCGAGCTGGACGCCGAGCTCGAGCGGGCCCGCGAGCTGCAGGCCGGCATGGAAGCCGAGGAGTACATTCTGCTCCCGCCGCGCGACGACCGCGTGATCAGGCGGACGCAGGAACGTCGGGACCGCATCATCCGCCAGGCTGCGCGGCTGCGGAAGATCTCCCAGCGGACCGGGGCGGCGTCCGGCTCGGACGGATCGGAGTAGGTGTTCGTCAGGCGCGGCGGCGTCCTGCCCTGACCATGCCGACGATGCCCAGGACTGTCACGAGGGCGACGGCGCCCATCCCGACGAGCATCAGGACGTGACCCTGGCCGTCGTTGCCGAACATCGAGGCGACCGCACCCGCGAACAGCACGACGATCGCGACCGCCATGCCCGACATCATCCGTTCACCCGCGACGTAGAGGCCCTGGGCGTTCCCGGCCGTGACCGGGACCGGATAGTTGTAGATCCGCGGGTAGTGCGACAGCACCAGCAGGCCGAGGGTCAGGACCACCATCAGCACGGTGATCCAGGCGATCCCGGAAGGATCGCCCCAGGTGTCCGGACGGCCGTCGAAGCCGAAGTGGACGGGCACCTGGTCGGGCAGGTCCTTGTACCGAAGCATCACGAACAGCGCGCATCCGGTCGCCCCGAGCCCGGCGAGCCAGCGCAGGACACGCGTGAGTGATCCTGCTGTTCCGGTGCGTGGCGGCCGATCGATCATGGCGTTCTCCTTCGTTGTGCATGCTAGGGCGTGTCTCCTTATGCGTGAAGCCAGAGGGTGATCGCGCGTAGGACAACGCCTCCTCGGTAGATGGCTGCGTGTTTGTCGTATCGGGTAGCGATGCCGCGCCATTGCTTGTGGTCGTTGAAGGAGCGCTCCACGACGTTGCGGTT
>RRZT012679747.1_pt1 | contig 14987 bp, 15 predicted proteins | sample 2165551 | NCBI WGS metagenome assembly RRZT01 (sample SAMN10456910, study PRJNA506462) | wastewater metagenome | biome: wastewater; feature: sludge; material: wastewater sludge; isolation source: wastewater sludge with Escherichia coli K12::gfp cells carrying plasmid... | place: USA: Moscow, Idaho... | reverse complement strand
CAATGCCAATTCTTTATCACTATATAAATGTGCATATTTTTTTCTTGATTTTTTTATAGAGGTATAAGCTTTTCCGGGCTCTTTAGTTTCAAATACAATCTTCCACATTTCACTTTGCTTATGACTTATACGTCTATGTATAGTAGATAAAGAAGGGAGTCCTTTTTCTCCACTTAGCTCTTTAATAGTTAATTCTCTTTTATATTTTTTATGTTTTTTATACAGCAGATGTATAATTTGATCTCTAGAATATTTTCTATATCCTAATCTATTTGCCTCAATAAATTCTGAAAATCCTGATGCTATTCTTAATTTTCCAAAAGTACCGAATTTCTTAGTAAAATACTCTTTTGTTGGTATATTGAAATTCTTATGATGATTTTGAAAGTCTCTTTCAGAGGCACCATTATATTTTCCTAAGTAGTCAGAAAAATCTATATATAATTTTATAAGTTCTTCTTTTGTATAGTCTTTAAATTTTGATACGATGTATTCATTTTCTGATTCAGCTTCCAAAATTAAATCTTTATATTTTTTAAAATACTTATGTATTTCAGTATATTTCACACCATGTTTAACTATTTCTTTTCTCCTTACATAATCTTCTTCTGGGTCTTTATTTAGCATTTTTTTTATTTCATGATATTTTTCTATAATTTCTTCTTTTGTAGTTTCTTTTTTTACTGGTTTCTTATATGCTTCAAAATATATTTCACTCCAAGACATCTTTAAATGTTTCTGATAGGAAAAAATTCTAGGAAATATCTTCAACTTAATAAATTGATTTCTTGATTGTATATTATTACTAATGATGATTTTACAAAGATCATGTAGTATTAGATTCTTATCTTTTTTAAATTTAGGTACTCTACAATTTCTATATTCTAATCCAAATACATCATACATTTTACCAAGTGTTCCATACTTTTTTTCTATTTCTCTTATAGGGAAATGAAGTTCATTCCTAGAAACCTTTCTAGATGGATATATATTATTCGTATTATAATAATCAATAATTTTTTTCTTCATCTCAATTTCAAAATTTTTATCTAATACTAGTTTTTTAAATCCTGCTTTACTCCTTAAATTTTCTATTGATCCAAATCTTTTTGTATAAGCTGAAATAGATGGAATTTTATAGTTTTTACCTTTTTTATCAATATCTTTCAGGTTGCACCATATTTTTTTCCTAATATATTTGATAATTTGATATAAGACTCAATCAAAAATTCTGTTGAATAATTTGAATTTGGGGAAATAATATCAATATTATCGTATTCTTTTATGAAATTAGAATATGATCCCCATGAATTCCTAAATAAGTCAAGACTCATTCTATGCTTTTTCAAATCTGCTCTTGTTATCCTTTTTTTGCCTTCTTTCTCTCTAATTGACTCAAATCTTTCTATTATATCCTCTTTTGTAGAAACTTTATTTTTCTTTATATTTAATGCTTTATTAAAAATGTCAAAACCTTGCATTTTTAATCTACTTTTATATGCAGATGCAGGTGGATAAGTGTTTAAAATAAAAAATTGATTCCACGATTTTAAATTATTAGCTCTTATTATATTCGCTAAATCTTCTAATATTAATTCATCTGATTTCCTAAATTCTGCATATCTTTCATTATAGTATTTAAATCCTAATTTTTTATACATATTTTCGAGGTTGACATATTTCTCTTGTATTGTTGAATATCTGATAAATCTAACATCAAAGCAATCAGATGAAGTTGGATATCTATTATATTTGTTATAGAACTTCTCTACTTTATTTTTTATTTTTATATCTTCTTCATCAATAGGCCTCTCAAATATTTCTTTATACTTTAACGTCATATCTTTCTGAGATGAAATTTTTCTTGCTTCCTTTATATCAATTCCAATTTTTTCATACATATTGTTAGTATTCCCATATTTATCTATAACTCTATCAATTGGCAACAATTCATTTTTATACTGAAATTCCAATCTGTTTGGATATCTATCATTTCTTCTATAAAATTTTTCTATTGCTTGTTTCAATCCTTCGTCTGTATTTGTTCTTTCAATAATTAGTGGATCATTAAAGAAATATCCTGATTTTTGTTTCAGATCTGTCATACCTTTGAAAAAATTCATAAAATATTTATATGAGGGTATTCCAAATTCTTTTGCTTTTGCCTTTAAAACTTTAGAAGATGCACCCGTTTCTCCTGCTCCCACCTTCTTTGAAAAATCAATATACATCTTTATTAGTTCTTCTTCTGTGTAGTTATATTTTTCAGCCATTATTCACCTTCGATTTAACATGTTTTGGACTTTTATCTTATTTCACAATCTACTGATATACTTGACCCATAATTCTGTCGATCTACTATCTTATCTTTATCATAAAAGTTATTTTTATCTGCACCAGTATCTTTAGAACAACCTGAAATAAATGTTTTAGGATCTGCCTTTGCTAGCACTTTATCATAAACATATACATTTTTAGAATCTGCTGAATAGGTGTCATTTATTTCTCTAAAAGTAGTTGGATCTGCCCCTATAATAGGTTTATCATAGTAATAGACATTATTTTTATCCATAGAATGTGACTCTCCAAGTGCTTTGAATGTATCTCTGTCAAAAGTCACTGCTACACCATCTACATATATATTTTTTGAATCTTTGGCAATTTTTCCATTTAATACTTCAAATGTACTTAAATCTGCTACAGCCATCTTATCTCCATAAGAATATGCATTTGACTTATCAACAGCGTAAAAGTAATTTAACCCTTTAAATGTCACTGGATCAGCACCAGGTATTTTTTCACTTCTATAATAAACTATTTTATCATCTCTTGAATATTTTCCAAATAAAACTACAAACGTTTCAGGATTAGCACCTTTTAATAGAAAATTTTTCTCAAAAACACTTTTTTTATCTTTTGCATAGCTACGATTAATAATTTTAAAAGTTTGATTATCAGCATTGGGAGATAAATTATAGAGTCCGTAGTACCATTTCCCCTTTGTTAGAGTATAATTATTTTTAAACTCCAAAATCATCATGTCTTTTGTTTTTGCTGCCTTTATTGTTGCTGGATCATTTGATTCATTAATCTCTTTTTGCAACACCAAAATTTTTGCAAAAACTTCTTCAGTTGTCTCAGCTGAATATACAGTTACTGAGAATATTAATAACGTTAATAGTAATATTAATTTCTTCATTGTGTTCCTCCTTTTTAATATATTATCCTACATAGCCTGCTTTTTTTCTCAAATTTTCGATTGTTCCAAATATTCTAATTAAATGTACATATGACGGTATGTCAAAATCTTATGAGAATTTTTTTATATTTAGTGCTGTTGCACCTTTTCTCTCTTTCCATAAGTTTCTTGAGAAATCAAGATAGATCTGTACTAATTCTTCCTCTGTAAAGTTATATTTAATACGACCCATCATTATCCCCCCTATTTAGAATGATTTGATTGTACTTCTTATTTGTATCTTGAAAATATATTTTACATTTACTGAAACATAGTATACCATAAGTTAACAATAGAGAAATTATTAGATTAGTTTTGCGGGGACTACTGGCGACACTAGTCCTTTTTTTATGTCTAAAATTCTTTAGCTCTCACACGCAATTCCATCTTTATCCCTATCTAATTTTGGTGCATATCCTGGCTCACCTTTTTTAATATTTTCATATCCTGCTGCTCTAGCTTCTGTACAATTAGCAAAAGTTATTTGCTTTGTAGATTTCTTTTCTGCACTATTTGTTGCAAATGACACTAAACAAATTGATGCTATAATTATAATTTTCTTCATTCTAGGTCTCCTTCTTGGTTTGGTATTTTGGACTAGATATATCTTTAATTATCAGTCATGTATAAAGTTATCGGCATATGATCGCTTAAGTCAATCCAGCTATTATATTGGCCTATTTCAATATTTTTGAGACTTTTATAAATATTTTTACTTCCAAATACGTAGTCAATATGAAATTCTTTTTCTAGTTTTTCTTATTATTAGAAAATAAAATGCATAGTATATTTCTTTTTTTTACTATGTATCCATTTCTTATATTTCTCTCCTCTATAAAAAGTTTTTCGATATATTTTAAATCCTTCCATATAAATTCTTTTTTAAAATTATGAAAATGTGAAAACGATTGTCCAATTAATATAATTACAATGAGTATAATAAGTAACGCTATCCATATAGGAAACATTTGTTTGATTTTGTCTATATTCATACCTTTATTCGTTATTTCTCCTGTGAATTTTGAAATCATATCTCCTAATATGAGGACAACTAGTGCAATAGTAAAATTATTAATAATTTTGATTTTTTTATATTGTAAATCTATAATACTACTCTTAATCCAATAATCAATATTTTGATGTCCTTCATCAAAATATTGATTTATTATCCTTTTTATTTCAATATCACATTTTTTAAATATTTTTTTGTTTGTAGATATAATTCTATCTGTTAAATAAGTAAAAATAATTCCAAAAATTAAACATACTATTAAATAGTAACTCTTAGAATAGAGTATTGAAAGAAGTGGAAATAAAAACGTAGATATAATCAAATAAATTATCATTTTCCTATTTTTATAAATACACTCCTCTTTTGTTTCGTTCATTTTGTTTAATAATTCTCCAATAAATCGCTCTCTCATTTTAACTTCCTTTACTTATTGATTTTTTGTGGCAGTATTTATTATAACTTTTTCAGATTATATTTAACAAACATATGATTGAATATGTAGTGATTTACATTTATCAAATTATTCATCTAAAATGACTGTCTCTTCGTTTAATAGGTATACTTCAGTCTGTTGCATTTTAATAAATTCGTAGCGCTCTAAAACTTTCAAAAGATTAGATTCATATTTTTTATTCATTATCACAATAATTTCATTGTCAATAATATATTTTCTATATTTTGTAAATAAAAATATTATATTAAAATCAAATTTTTTACTATATACAAATATTGTTAGAATAATTATTACTAATAACCACATAACAATTTTTTGATTCCAAGATTGAACAGACATATTCATAGAAACTAATGGTAAAACAAATGATAAAAAGAAATTTCTAGAAATTTTTCTGTCTTGTATTATTGTTTTAGTTTTTATTGAAGATGTCCGTTTACTGGCATTAGCTCTTTTCTGTTGAATATTCAATTGTCTGCACATAATCATTGTTGCAATAATTGGAACAACAAAATAGATAGCAGCAAGAACATACTGTGCAGATTCTACCTCTTTTCCATTTCTCACTATAGAAAAAATATTTAAAGTTTCTGTTACCCACAAAATAAAAAATAAAGGAAAAAAACTAACAATAACATATACTATTCTAAAAAGCATTCACTCTCACTATTCCTCCCTATTTATATTTTTTGTCTTTTCAGCAATTTCTTTTCTCCCAGATAAATATTTTAAAACATAGTCATCTGCAATTAAATGTAGTATATCCTCTTTTGAAGATTTCTCTAAATCAATAGTATTATTTTCAGTATCGAATTTAATATTTAGCTCAAATTCTTCAATGACTTTTGGAACAGATAAAATATTTTCTTTGTATGTTTTAAACGCATTTTGTCTTGCCATTTTAACTAGTTTTCTATATGTTGATTTTTTTGATTTCATTTCATTAAGAAAATCTTCAATATGACCTATATCTAAAAAAATTTTTTCATCTTCCATTGTATTTTTTACATTTTCTACAAGTCCTTTAAAAATTTTTTCTATATCTAAAAGATATTCTGCTTGATTTCTTGACAGTAAGCAAAAGAAAGACTCATCAGCTTCATTTGATAATGCATAAATTAAATCTGGAAAATTATCATTTGTTAAGTACACTCCATCTATTGGAACATCTTTTATTAATAAAGGTCTCTCATTCCCTTGGGTTAAAATTTTTAGACCCGATGTCATAGTAACTTTTTTTATTGCTCTTTGTTTGTATATTAAAAAAATTGATTTCAAAGATATATCATCATCTGAATTTATTCTCAATGCCATCCATTTAAAATCCGAGACTGATTTAAAAATACTTGCATCGTAGTTAGCGGATACTGAGTTTCGTAAAACTTCCATTATTTCAAAATTTGTATCACCTATTTTTTCTATTTCTACGCCATTACTATTACCACTAATTGGATCATAGAATTCTGCTTCAGTTTCTTTTAAAAAATTTTTTATAGGCTCCAAAAACATTTTTTTTAAATCTTCCATTTTTAATTTATTTTCTATCATTACAAAGTTCTTATTTGTTTTAATAAAAAAATCAAATTTAATATTTGAATTAATCATATCAACTAGATAATTTACTGATTTATTTGGCATTTTACTGTTGCATGATGTATGTTACCATGCTGCTCCTCTCATTAATTATTTTATAAACATTTTACTAAATAACACTATTTTATGACTTTTAAAACTTTTTAATATACCTTCTTGGCTTTCTATATTTTTATCAAATTTTTGAAGCAACAAAGTTATTTTTTTTTCTTCTTCTATTTTTGGTAATCTGAATTTTAATTTTTCTAAGTCTGAATTCTTTAAGTTATTTATATTTGTTCCAGAAAATAAAATAGAAAGATATTTTTTATATTTATCTGTTTGAAATAAATATCTCGACAAGTTGATTTTTGATCTATATATACTACAAAAAGCTCCTACTGTTACATCTTTAAATTCATCATTTTTATAAAATACTCCACTTTTTCCAACTAAATTTTTACTGCCATTCGCCATACATATTACTATGTCATTATTTTCTAAAATAATATTATTACTACATTTTTTTGTAACGTATTGTAATCCTGTATCTAAAGTTATCTCATCATTTAATATATTATTTGATCTTAATACTAGCAACCCTGCACTTGAAACATCTACGGTTTTATATGAGTGCCCTCTATAAAACCTTCCAATCCCCCCTAACATCTTCTCTTCCCAATCAGGGTAGTCATTCCCATTTTCATCTTTAAATCTAATTTTTTGACTAAATATTTTCTGCATCATTGCTTTCTTGTAATCTTTCAGCAAAGCAATCTTTTGCTCTTGTTGCTCTATCCTCTTATCAAGCAATGTGAAGAAGTCTCCTATCTTTTGTTGTTCCTCTAGTGAGGGTTTATAAATAATTATTTTTGATAAGTCACTCGAATTAATTGCAGGATAACTTGTTCCCGTACATTTTTCTAAAACATTGTTGACAAAGTTTTGAGTGTGTAAGTATTGGTATAAAAATTTAGAATCTTCATTGGCTCTTAGCTGCGCATAACCTGTTGAAGCCACATATTTAAATTCTGTATCTATTTTATCAAAATAGAAATTATTTTTTTGATAAGGTCTAACTGTTTGAAATAAAATATCATCTTTAATAAGTTGTCTCTGAGCTCTGCTAGGAGCATCAGATAAGTCTATGTAGTTTTCTTTTAATAAAAGTCCATTTTCAACACTTTCTAAATCAATATATATAAATTTTTCAGGAAGGATTCCACTATTTGGATTTACTTTGCATACGTTACTCAATTTATCTTCTTTCCATTCTTCACTAAACCTTGAAAATCTTATTTTTGGTATTTTCATAATTTTACCTTCCTTTTTATAATTTCAAACCCTTTCGAAGTTTTTATATCATTTATAAAGCAAATCAAGCAAATTATGAGTACGTTTATCATAATTATTGCAGTAATAGCACTTATAAATAATTCTGTACTAAAGATAAATCCAGCTATACATAATCCAATAAGCGAATCATATAGCGTATATAAATATTTAAATGTTAAAGAAAAAGTTTTTGTTTTTTTGACCATCACTTTAACTAAAATATCTATTAATACCAAAAAATATATAATAGGGAATACTGAAACAAAATCAGTTAAAAGTTTCGATATTGGTCCTTCTATTTTATTGAAAAAATTATATTCAATTATGTGGCATACTGCTACAACAAAAACTAATAAACTCATTTTGTATTTAATTTTATAACCTAAATTTATTCCCTTACTCTTACTGTATTTATAAGTGAATCTCATAAACACCAGCACCCCAATAACTACTAAAATTCTTCTCAAAATCAACTCCCACATCTCCCTACAACTCCTTCAATCCTAATTCTCTTAGATATTTATTTATTTCTGCTGTTGTTTCTTTTATTTCCTCATCTAGTTTCTTTAGATTTGCATGTACTTCATCGATGTCAATTTCTTCTTCTTCTTCAAATGTGTCAACATATCTTGGTATATTTAAATTGTAGTCATTTTCTCTTATTTCATCTAGTGTTGCAACATGTGAGTACTTCTCAATTTCTTCTCTTTTTTCGTATGTTTCCATTATCTTTTTGATGTTATCATCAGTTAAGATGTTTTGATTCTTTGCTTTCTCAAATTCGTTAGATGCATCTATAAATAGTATGTTATCATCTTTCTGTCTACATTTTTTAAATACTAATATACATGTAGGAATTGATGTTCCAAAGAATATATTAGCTGGTAACCCTATTATTGCGTCTAAGTAGTTCTTTTCTTCTATTAAATATGTTCTTATTGTTCCTTCTGCAGCACCTCTAAATAGGACTCCATGAGGTAATACAACTGCCATTGTTCCACTATCATCTAATTGATATATCATGTGTTGTACAAATGCAAAGTCTGCTTTTGATTTCGGTGCTAGTTTACCATATGCACTGAATCTTTCATCATCCATAAACTTAGCATCAGCCGACCATTTTGCGCTATACGGTGGATTTGCTACAATTGCATCAAATTTCATATTAATATGGTAAGGATTTTCTAGTGTATCACCTAATCTTATATCAAAATCTTGGTATGATATGTCATGTAACAACATATTCATTCTAGCTAAGTTATATGTCGTTGCTGTTAGCTCAGAACCGTAATAGTTTCTTACATTTGATTCTTTTCCTACTCTTAATAATAATGATCCAGATCCACACGTTGGATCGTAAACACTTTTCAAGTTTTTCTTACCTAATGTTACTATTTTTGATAATATTTTTGATACTTGCTGTGGTGTATAGAATTCTCCTGCTTTCTTTCCTGCTGATGATGCAAATTGAGATATCAAATACTCGTAAGCATCACCTAGAACATCTATTTCCGAATCTTCATGCTCAAACGATATATCATTAAGGTTATTCATTACTTTTATTATAAGTGATGTTCTTTCTTTTACAGTTTGACCTAATCTTGATGATGATAAATCCATATCATTGAATAGATTCATAAAATCATCATTACTTTCAAATCCTACAGTAGATTCAGTTATTTTCGTAATTGCTTTTTGTAACATTTCAATATCAAATTCTCCAGAATCACCTTTTTTTATTTCTTTAATTAGCTCTGAAAACATATATTGTGGCTCAATTATATATCCGATAGCCCTCATCAATTCTTCTTTTAGTATATCTTGCATTTGAGAATCTTTCCATCCGTCGCTATATGTTAAATTGTCATCTTCAAGCATTCTATTTGCTACTTTTTCAATCTTTTCTGATAAGTATTTATAGAATATTAGACTTAAAATGTAATTTTTAAACTCACTTGCTTCCATGTTTCCTCTAAGATCATTAGCTATTGCCCATAACTTTTTATGTAATTCTGCTTGTTGAAGTTTTGTTTTTTCTACAACTGTCATTTTTCCTCCTAATTTTTTATGATTTCATTTATTATTGAATCGTATATGTCCATGTTAAGACTAATTTGTTCCTTTAATAAAGAAATCTTTTTATTCATATTATAGTATAATTCTCCAATTTGTTTCTGCTTCTTCATACTTGGAACTTCTACAATTATATCTCTTATCTTTGGTATATTTATAATCTGTGTCATCGTCCCGGATGCTTTTCCTTTAATTTCTGCTCTCATACGGCTGCTATTTAAACATGCCAAAAGATATTTTGGATATATTATATTTGAATCTACTCTTATTTTTACAAACAATGAAGTAATTAATATATCTTTTTCTTTTTCAGTTATTAAAATTGAGTTATTAGGATTTGTTAATCTCATAATTATATCATCAACTTGTGTAATATATTTACTATCAATTTTCTCTTTTGAATTGAATTCATCTACTTCGCTCAAGTCTATAGTACCCGTTTGAATAGTTGATTTTAAATTTAGTTGTTTATATATTTCACCTTTTTCAATTTCTTCTACTTTGTTTAATTTTCTACTTGTAAGTAACCCAGATGTTATCTTGCTTATTGCTCCTATTTTATGTTTTTCCATAAAACCTCCTTCTATAAGTTATTTGTTCACATAACCATAATAACATATAAAAATATGAAAGTCAATAGTTATTTTATAACATAACTTTATTTGCTAGAATACTTTTCTACTATTTCTTTTATGAATTTCTCTAGCAAATCTGCTCTTCTCACTCTTTCTTTAAGACCCTCACCTTTAAATATCTTCACTAATTCTTCTCTTTTAATACTTCCACTAAATTCATATTCTGCTAATTTTTCTTCTATACTATCTTTTTCTATATCTTCTTCTGTGGCAAAAGATATAATTTCATTATTTTTTTGTCTTTCTTCAAACTCATCATACGCATTATTTACATTGTCATTTTCATTTAATGTTGGAACTACTTTATTCAAGAATTCTTTTATTAAGTCAACTTTAAGTCTCAATTCTTTACTGTCAGCCTTTTCAAGTTGAGTCATAATTTCTTTTATTCCTCTATTTCTTTCACTAACGTTAGATAAGTTAAGATGGCGCATTAGATTCATAATATAGCTAACATTAATAATATCTGTGTATAGAACTTCTATAGCAAAATCAATATCTGCAAGTATTGATACTTCATCTTTTTTTCTAGTTTTATTCAAGTTGTCATATATTGCAAAATACTTACTCTTATAATCTTCAAACGTTTGCTCATCAATACCTAATTTCTCTTTATTAAATTCAAATTCTGTAAAAGTTTTCAATCTAAGTATTAGTTTTGATATTTCTCTAAATGCTAGTACGAAAACTTTTTGATCTTCTTCGCTCTCTAGCTCATCTACCTCTTCAGGAGATGGTGCTATTGATTGTAATTCTTCAAATCTTTTTTGGAATTGCTCTATATATTTGTCATAGCTTAACATAAGTACAACATCAGTATTCTCTTCATTCGAAAATAATTGTATTGCTTTATCAGTTTGTTCTTTCAAGTTTCTATAACAAACTATGTTTCCGTAGGGTTTTGTATCCTTTTCCACTCTATTAGTTCTTGAATATGCTTGTATAAGACCGTGATATTGTAAATTACGGTCTACATATAGCGTATTTAGAGTTTTACTATCAAATCCCGTTAAGAACATATCCACTACTAAAAGAATATCAATTTGCGCCTTTTTGACGTTTTTAGATACATCTGAGAAGTAATTTTTAAATGTATCTGTGCTATAGTTCGTTCCAAAGGTTATATTATAATCTTTCATTATTCTTTCTAGACTATCTCTTGAATGTTCACTATCAATACCTTTACTTTCTTCATTTGCACCAAAAGTGTATATACCTGCTATTTTTAAGTTACTATTAACATTTTTGAAAGCATCATAATATTTTACTAACATATCAATTGATTGTACAGTTAAAATAGCTGTATATTCTTTATTTCTAGTTTTTGAATCATGTATTGATATTATGTGTTTAACAACACTCTCGATTCTCTCATCTGCCATCCACACTTCATCAGTATTTATAGCTTCTGCTTTTGTTTCATCATTTTCATTTATATGCGACTTAAATGTACTAATGTACTCCACAGAAAATCCTAATACATTGCCATCTCTAATTGCATCTTTTATCAAATACTTATGTAAACACTTCTCAAATATATCAGTTGTGACTCTTCCATCTTGTGATTTATTTTCTGGAAATCTTGGCGTTCCTGTAAATCCAAAATATTGTGCATTCTCAAAGTGGCTTGATATTGCTTTATGCATATCGCCAAATTGTGTTCTATGACACTCATCAATGATAAATATAACTCTTTTCTTTCTATACTCCTCTAACACATGTGCATTTTTATTTATAGCATTTGACATTTTTTGTATTGTGGTTACTATCATTTTCTTATTGCTATCTTTAATTTTTTTTACTAGAGATGCTGTACTATCAACCATATCAACAGAATCAGGCTCAAATTTATTGAACTCATCTATTGTCTGACTATCTAAGTCACGTCTATCAACTAAGAAAAATACTTTTTCAATATTTGATTCATTAGATAATATTTGACTTGCTTTGAATGAAGTAAGCGTCTTACCACTTCCTGTTGTATGCCATACATAACCATTGTTTCCAGTCTCTGTTGCTCTATCAACAATAGTTTCAACTGCATAAACTTGATATGGCCTCATTATCATTAGTTGTTTATCTGTTTCATTAATAATCATATATCTAGCAATTATTTTTGATACTCTACATTTTTCTAAGAAGTCATAAGCAAAATCTTCTAACTTATTAATTCTTTTGTTATTAGCATCAGACCAATAAAACATATGACTTTTCAATATTTCATTGTCACTGTTAGAAAAATACCTTGTTTCTTGGCTATTACTAACTACATATATTTGGATATAACGAAATAATCCTTTATAAGAATGCTTTCGGTATCTATCAATTTGATTAAATGCCTCATTTACATCAATACCACTACGCTTGAGTTCAATCTGTACAACAGGTAATCCATTAATAAGGATTGTTACATCATATCTATTTTCATATGTCTTCTCCATAGTTATTTGGCTAAAAACTTGAAATTCATTTATACACCATTTTGCTACATCGAACAGCTCAATATATACTTTTGAATTATCATCTCGTGTTAGGACATGTTTATCTCTTAATATCTTTGCACTTTCGAACACACTCTTACCGCTAATAATGATTAGAAGTCTTTCAAATTCTTTGTCTGATAACTCTAGACCTCCTAGTCTTTCAATATTTCTTCTGTTAACAATTTTCCTAAAATTAGAATGAAGCGCATCCTCATCTTTTATATCAATTTTTTGATAACCCATATCTACTAACTGAGATAGTAATTTTTCTTCTAGCTTAGCTTCACTTTGGTATGACATCTCCTACACTCCCTCTAATCCTACTTTTTATTCTTATTCTTTTGGTTTTTTCTATATTCTTCTGGTGCAATTGCATTAACATTCTTCCATAACCCTAATTTTGATTCTTTTGCTTTTATTTGCATGTCTCTTACTTTTGTATTTTTAGGATCAAATTTCTCATACCACCAAGCATTCCCTGTCTGCACCATCGTTTCATTAATATTTATTCCATCAACGTATATTGTACCTAGTAGTCTTCCATATTTATCATATGTATTTCCTTTTACTATAATTGATTTGTTTTTTGTTAGACTCATCAAATATTCTTTACTTTCCAAGCCATATTTTTGAGTTGCTTCTGGAGCATCAATTCCAAATAATCTAACTTTTACTTTTTTATTTGTTTTATTATTAATAACTGTTATTGTATCTCCATCACTAACATATTTAACTGTATATTCTTCACTAACCACTCCACATGATATTTGAAATACAAAAAGAATTAAAATTATAATCTTTAGTACTTTTTTCATTTGCCCTCTTTTCTTTAATCAACTACTTTACTTAATTTTACATATCCCGCTTGTTTTACTATTATCTTGTGTATTTTTACCCTCTTTTTTCTGTATTTGTTTTTTTCCTTTTTTTTCTTTTTTAGTATCTTTCGTTGGTATTGTTTGTTTTGTCTTGTTAGTGTTAGTTGATCCACAACCATTCTCCTCAGAAAAAGTCACTACACTTAAACACACAAGTACTACCATTACTATTAATTTCTTCATATTTATTATTCTCCTTTGTATTTATATTCTTAGTAAATTACATCTTTTGTAGAAAAATACCCCTCTTTTTCCAGATCATCTGCCAACTTTGGAGCTAGATCTCTAATTTCAGCATTATAAAAGTCCATCCACAAATTATATTTAACAACTAATGTTGATTTAAGATACATATATGGTTTTTCATCTTCAAATAATATCAGGTATAACCTAAAATTATAATATATTGGTTGCATTACAGAGTCACTACCACTAATATTATCTGGAAGTATTTTATTTATGTCATCGAGAAACTCCGCCTCAATTTCATCAGAATTCTTGCAATCATCTAAGCACTTATAGGCTAATCCAATTTGTACCGCTTTATTCCATTTCTCACCTGTTTCATAAACCATTTTGTTTCCATCTTGGTCACAATATATCTTATCAGTGAGTTTATTTGCTACCACAAGAGCTATTTCTTTTCTTTCATACACTGATTGATCACTTATCCACTTACATTCTCCTTCTGAATAACTAATCATTCCCAAACACACAAGTACCACCATTACTATTAATTTCTTCATATTTCATCATTCTCCTTATTTATATTCTTAGTAAATTACATCTTCTGTATAAAAATACCCCTCTTTTTCCAGAACATCTGCCAACTCTGGATCTAAATCTCTAATTTCACTATTATAATAGTCTGTCCATGAATTATCTTTAGTATCTGCTGTTGATTTAAGATGCATATACGATTCTCCATCTTCAAATATCACATATAACCTAAAATTATAATATCTTGGTTTCATTATATTGTCACTTCCACTAATATTATTTGGAAGCAATTTATTTACATCCTTGGTGAACTCCGTCTCAATTTCATCAGAATTCTTACAATCTTCTGAACAGTTATAAGCTAATCCAATTTCTAGCTCTTTATTCCATTGGTCCCCTGTTTCATAAACCATTCTATCTCCATCTTCATCACAATATATCTTATCAGTGAGTTTATTTGCTACCACAAGAGCTATTTCTTTTCTTTCATACACTGATGGATCACTTATCCACTTACATTCTCCTTCTGAATAACTAATCATTCCCAAACACACAAGTACTACCATTACTATTAATTTCTTCATATT
>RRZT010127605.1_pt1 | contig 14990 bp, 15 predicted proteins | sample 2165551 | NCBI WGS metagenome assembly RRZT01 (sample SAMN10456910, study PRJNA506462) | wastewater metagenome | biome: wastewater; feature: sludge; material: wastewater sludge; isolation source: wastewater sludge with Escherichia coli K12::gfp cells carrying plasmid... | place: USA: Moscow, Idaho... | reverse complement strand
GACGACAGGGTGGAGGCACCCGAGGGCGTCGAGGGGGTCGTCACCGACGTCGACCACCCCATCACGCGCGACCTCGACGCGACGTGGCCAGCGATCCTCGGCTGCCAGAAGCTCACCGCCAAGGAGGACGCGACGGTGTTCGCCGAGGTGGAGGGACGGGTGCTGCTCGCCGTGCGCGAGGTCGGCGATGGCCGCACCCTCGCCTACGCCTCGGACATCTCGCCCCACTGGGCGCCCGCGGAGTTCATGGCCTGGCCCGGCTACGCGAAGCTGTTCGGAAACAGCGTCACCTGGCTCGCCGGGGCCTGACCGCGTCGAAAAATGCCGGCCCTCGCCCGGCGGCGGTCCACGAGGACGGGCACGACCACCCGGACCGTCGGGCCGCGGGCGAGCACCGTCTTCGCCCCACCCGTCGACGCCGGTCGCGAGGATCACCACCGCCTCGCCCGGGAATGCAGAAAGCGGGGGTGCCTGACCGGCACCCCCGCTGTCATCTGCTCAGAACGCGAGCCTCGTCGGCTCCGGGCCGAGTTCCGCCTCCCGAGGATCGACGACCTCGAACCCGTTGGCCTTGTAGGCCTCGTAGTCGAAGTTCTCGACCTCGTCGAAACCGATCTTGTGATAGTCGTAGAAGCCGTCCCAGTCCTCGTACCCGTCGCCGAGGCTGCTCTGCAGGAAGGCGTCGGCCATCGCCTGGCCGAGGCGCGGGGCGATCCAGAAGCCTCCCATGGCGAGCAGGTTGCAGCCGTTGGCGGCCGCGGCCCTTCGCGCCGAACGCACCGACTCCGCGACGGCCGAGTGGACGTGCGGGACCTTTCCCGCCGCCACGTGGATGCCCATCCCGGTGCCGCAGAAGGCGAGCGCCTTCTCGAACTCTCCCTCGGCGATCTTCGAGCCGAGCAGGAAGCCCACCCGGTGGTACATGGGCAGCCCCTCCTGCTCCGGCGTCAGGTCGGTGACCTCCCAGGCGTTGGCTTCCAGGTGTCGCTTCACGTACTCCTTCAGGGGGTAGCCGGCGAAGTCGGCCCCGACGACGACCTGCTTGTCCTTGGTGGTCTTCATGATTGTTCCTTCTTCTTCCTGAAGCGGCCTAGCCAGCCGCCCGAGATGTTGGCGGTGCTGATCACGATCAGCAGCGTTGCGCCCCAGATCAGCGGGAGGTAGAAGTTGCTGATCTGCGGGAACGTGTTGAGCCCCGACTGCAGGATCTGGAGCACCGCGATGGCGAGCACGACGCCGATCAGCTTCCCGCTGCCGCCGAGCGGGCTCACGCCGCCCAGCACGACGATCAGGACCGTCAGCAGCGTGTAGGTCATGCCGTAGTCGGCCTTCGCGGAGTTGTAGTTCGCCATCATCACGAGGCCGGCCACGCCTGCGCAGAGGCCGGACAGCGCGTAGGTGCGCACGAGCAGGCTGACCGAGTTGAGGCCGGAGAACTTGGCGGCGGTCGCGTTGCTGCCCAGCATGTAGAGCTTCGCCCCGAAGGCCATCTTGCTCAGGATGAACCAGATCAGCACGGCGACGATGGCGAAGATGATCAGCTGCATCGGGATCTTCGCCACCTTCGCGCCGAGCGTCTCGCTGAAGATCGGCGGCAACCCGCTGAGCGGCTTGCCCGCGGTGATCACAATGGCGATGCCGGTGAACAACTCGAGCGTGCCGAGCGTCACCAGGATGGCCGGGATCTTCACCTTCGCGACCAGGAAGCCGTTGAAGGCCCCGGCTATCACGCCGAGCACGATCGAGATCACGATGCCGACGAGCATCGCAGTCAACTGCTCGCCCGTCGTCGCCCCGGTGGGGGCCATGGCGAGCATCACGGAGGCCGAGGTGATCGCCGTCATGTTGGCGATGCCGACGGCCGACAGGTCGATGCCGCCCGTGATCATGGTGAGCATCACGCCGAGCGCCATCAGGCCGAACTCGGGGAACGCCACACCCATGGACTGCCAGGTCGAGACCCTGACGAAGGCCCCCGTCCTGACGATCATGAAGAATCCGATCAGCAGGATCAGGATGATGATGAGCCGCAGGATCTGGGGATCCCCGACGATGCCCATGACCCGGTCGCCGAAGCTGCGCTTCTGCGGGGCCTGTGTCGTGGTGGAGGTGGTCATGTCAGGTCCTTTCACTCCGCCACCAGGCGCTGACGACGGCGCCTACGGGTGAGCTGCACTGCCGAGATGCCGGTGCCGACGATGATCAGGAAGCCGAGCGCGGCCCTCTGCCAGAACGTCGGGACACCGATCAGGATCATGGAGTTCTGCACGATGACGATGAGCAGCGTGCCGAGCATGACTCCGGTGAGCGAGCCGGTGCCGCCCGTGATGGCCGCACCGCCGAGGACGACGGCCGCGATGACCATCATCTCGCTGCCGAGCAGGTTGGTCGGATGCATCTGGCCCATGGAGGTGGTGCGCACGAAGCCGCCGATCGCGGCGATCACGCCCACCATGACGTAGAGCCAGAACTTGATCCGGCGCACCTTGAAGCCGGCGCGCACCGCGGAGGACTCGTCGCCACCGATGGCGAAGATGCCGCGACCGAACATCGTGTAGCGCATGATCAGGAAGGCGAGCACCAGGACCGCGATCAGGAGCAGGAACGACACGGGAAGGGCCGAGGTCAACCCGGAGGTGCGGTTGGTCGCGGTGAACAGCGACGCCCGTCCGAACGCCTCCATCGACGGGGGCAGCTGGGAGAGCTGCACCGACGACAGCGCACCCTGCATCACGCCGGAGAAGACGTTGGCCGTGCCGAGGGTGATGATCAGCGTCGGGATCGCGATCCGCGAGGTGAAGATGCCATTGAACGCGCCGAGTACCGCGCCAAGCAGCACCACGGCGAGGAACGGGACGATCCAGGGGCCCTGGAAGTCCTGGTCGACGAGCACCCGAGTCACCGCGTAGACCGCGAGCGAGGCGAGGGCCGGGAACGACACGTCGATGCCGCCGCTGACGATGACCATGTAGGCGCCGATGCCGAACAGGCCTGGCACGATCATCGCGTTCGCGAGGTCGACGAGGTTGTTGGGGGTGAAGAACTGGCCGCTGCGGAACTGGATGAAAAGGCAGATGACCAGGATCACGATGAACAGGTAGAACTCGTTCGAGCGCACCATCTTGTGCAGGAAGGACTGCATGTCAGGCCACCTCTCCTGAGATCGAGCCGCCGGTGATCATCTCCGACATCTCCTTCTCGGTCACGGAGGACGGGTCGACCTCGTCGGTGATGGTGCCGTCCTTGAGCAGCAGCACCCGGTTGGAGACCTGCAGCAGCTCAGGGATGTCGTCGGTGATCACGATGATGCCCATGCCGTTCTCAGCCAGTTCACGCAGGATGAGGTGGATGTCGCGCTTGGAGCCGATGTCGACGCCGACGGTCGGGCCGTTGAGGATGAGGACGTCGGGCTGCGTGGCGAGCCACTTCGCGAGCACGACGCGCTGCTGGTTGCCGCCGGAGAGGGTGTTGACCGCGTTCGCCGGGCGCTTGGTGGCGATCTTGAGTCCCTCCACCCAGCGCTTCACCTCGGCGGCGCGCTTCTTCTTGTCGAGGACGCCCAGCCGACTGAGGTCGTCGAGTTCGGAGATCACGAGGTTGTCCGCGATCGAGCGCTCGAGCATCAGGCCCTCGGTGAGCCGGTCCTCCGGCACGTAGGCGATGTTGTTGGCGATCGCGTCGCGGATCCCCTTGAGCTGGACGGCCTTCCCGTTGACGGAGATCTCGCCCTCATCGGCCCTGAACACGCCGAAAAGGGTCAGCGCGAGTTCGGTGCGGCCGGAGCCGAGCAGGCCGGTGATGCCGAGCACCTCGCCGCGGTGGAGCGTGAAGTTGACGTTCTCGAAAGCCTCACTCAGGCCGAGACCTGAGACCTGCAGCACCGGTTCCCCGGGCTTGCCGGTGGGGGCGCTCGAGCTGTCGTCATAGTCGCGGCCGGTCATGTACTCGGCGAACTTCTTGTGGTTCAGCTCCGAGGGGAGGGTCGTGATCACGACCTTTCCGTTGCGGATGATCGTGAACCGCTCGCTGATCTCGAAGACCTCCTCCAGCTTGTGGCTGACGAAGAGGATGGCGATGCCACGCGACTGCAGGTCGGCGACGACCTTGAACAGCGCCTCCACCTCGCGGTGGGTGAGCGCGGTGGTCGGCTCGTCCATGATCAGGAGCTTCGGTTCGGTGATCAGGGCCCGCGAGATGGCGACGAGCTGCTTGTCTGCGACGGACAGGTCGCCGACGCGGGCGTCGAGGTCGACCTTGAAGTTGATCTTCTTCACGGCCTCCTCGGCGATCCTGCGCATCCGCGCCCAGCTGACGATCTTGCGTCCGCCGGAAACCTCGCCGGTGAGCGCCAGGTTCTCGGCGACGGTGAGGTTCGGGAAGACGGAGAAGTCCTGGTAGATCACCTGGATGCCGCTGTTGATGGCCTCGATGGGAGTCAGCTTGGTGTACGAGGTGCCGTCGAGATTGATCTCGCCGCCGGGGTCCGGGTCGTAGACGCCGGAGATGACCTTGATCATCGTCGACTTGCCGGAGCCGTTCTCGCCCGCGAGGCAATGGACCTCGCCCGGATAGATGTCGAAGTCGACGTTGTCGAGCGCCTTCACGCCGGCGAATGACTTGCTGATCCCACGCAGTGACAGAAATGGTTCGGTCATTTCGTTCCTACTCGGTGGTTGTGTGGTGCATGGGGGTTCAGGGCCGATGCGCACCAGCGCGCCGTCGGCCTGGACGGTCTGCAGGGGTGCACCGGGGGCCGCCGATCAGCGGCCCCCGGTGCGTGGACGTCAGAAGCCGAACTCGTCGACGTTGTCCTTGGTGATGACGATCCAGCCGGAGCCCTCGAGCACCTTGTCGCTGCCCTCGGCGAACTTGACCTCTTCGTAGCCCTTGAGCCCGAGGTCGAGCGGCGCCTTGATCTCCTCCCCGCCGAGCACCTTGACCGCGAGCGCGGCCATCGCGTAGCCGGCGACGGCCGGATCCCACAGGGTGAGGGCGTGCACGAGGCCCTTCTCGAGGATGGCTTTGTTGGCCTCGGGCATGCCGGTGCCCGCGGTGAAGACCTTGTCCTTGAGGCCCAGCTCCTCGATGGCGCGGGCGACGCCGGGGGCGTCGAAGGACGAGGTGCCCATGATGCCCTTGAGCTCGGGGTACTTCTTCAGCAGCTCCTTCGCCTTCTGGTAGGCGACCTCGCCGTCGTCCTGGGACTCGACGCGCGGCTCGGCCTCGAGCAGCGTCATCTTCGGGAACTTCTCCTTGGCGTAGGCGACGCCACCGTCGGCCCACTCGTTGTGCGAGGCGTTGGTCACGTGACCGACCATCGTCGTGTAGACGCCCTCCTCGCCCATCGCCTCGGCGAGGTTCTGCATGATGAAGCCACCGTAGGCCGCGTTGTTGAACGCCTCGAGGTCGTACTTGGTGTTCTGCTGCGAGGCACCCTCGTGCGTGATGACGGTGATGCCCGCGTCCATGGCCTCCTTGAGGACCGGCTCGAGGGCCCCCGGGTCGACCGGAACGACGCAGAGGGCGTCGACGTCCTGGGCGATCAGGTCGCGGATGACCTGCGCCTGCTGGGTCGCGTCGGTGGTCGACGGGCCCTTCTGGTACACGTTCATGCCGGGGTTGTCCTCGGCGAACTTCTTGACGCCGACCTCCATGCGCACGAACCACGGGTTGGTCGAATCCTTCGGCACGACGGCGATCTGGTAGGCCTTGTCGCCTCCGCCGCCGCCTCCGTCGCCGCCCGCGCTGGGGCTGTTGGCCGGACCTGCCGTGTCGTCCACGCAGCCGCTCAGTCCGACAGCGGCAGCGATCGCGATGCCGTTGATCTTGATGAATAGACGCCGCTCCATTGTGTTGTCCTTTCGAACCGTGATCGGGAGCACCATCGCTCCGGATTAAAGCGCTTCAATTGCGCATGCGGAGACACTACTCTGTTCCTCAGCAGCCACAAAACACCCGTCACGGAATCGTTGCGGATCCGTGACCTTCCCACCGGAGGCGCAATGATGAGCCCCATGCACCACCCCCGCTCGTCCCGAGTTCGGATCATGGACGTCGCCGTCGCGGCCGGCGTCTCGATCGGGACCGTCTCCAACACGTTGAACCATCCGGAGCGGGTCACCGCTGAAACCCGGGAGCGGGTCATGGCCGCCGTGCAGGAGCTCGGCTTCGTCCCCAACCAGCAGGCGCGCGTGCTGACCGGGGCCCCGAGCAGGACCATCGGCCTGATGGTCGTCGACCTGATCAGCCCGTTCTTCATGGAGGTGGCACACGCCGTCGAGCAGGCCGCCTCCGAGGCCGGCTACGTCGTGATCCTCTGCAACTCCGAAAACCTGGCGGAGCGGCAGGACCAGCGGCTCAAGTTGCTCGCGGCGCAGCGCGTCGTCGGCGCGCTCCTCACCCCTGCCGGCGGCGGGCTTCCGGAGACGGAGGCAACGATCGGGCTGCCCCTCGTGCTGATTGACTACGAGGGCGACGAGCATCCCTGTTCCGTGGTCGTGGACCACATCGAGGGAGGTCGTCAGGCCGCGAAGCACCTGATCGATCTCGGCCACACCTCGCTCGCCTTCGTCGGCGGCCTGCCCGAGCTGCGCCAGTTCGAGCAGCGCGTGATCGGCATGAAGCGGGCGATGGAGGAGGCGGGCCTCGATCCGGTCACGCTGATCGAACTGCGCTCCGACGGCATCGGCGTCGAGAGCGGTGAGGTCTCGGCGACGCAACTGCTCAAGGGTTCGACGCTGCCCACCGGCATCTGCTGCGGCAACGACATGCTCGCCTTCGGCGTATACCGTCGACTGACCAGGTCAGGGGTGAGGGTCCCGGACGACATGGCGCTCGTCGGCTACGACGACATCGACTTCGCGGCGAACTGGATCGTCCCGCTGACTTCGGTTCGCCAGCCGACCCGGGAGATGGGCAGGCTCGCCGCGGAACTTCTGCTGGAGCACGCGGGCGACGGGGAGCACGAGCATCGACGGATCGTGCTCAAGCCCGAACTGGTGGTCCGCCGCTCCAGCGGGGCCCTTGACTGAGTCGGCGGCGTCAGTCGGCCTGCACGAACTCCGATCCGGTCAGGCGACGGTAGGCCTCGAGGTAGCGGTCGCGGGTCGCCTCGACGACGTCGGCGGGCAGCCGGGGCGGCGCGGTGTCGGAGGCCTTGTCCCAGCCCGATTCCTTCGCGAGCCAGTCGCGGACGTACTGCTTGTCGAAGCTGGGCAGCGACTCCCCCGGCCGCCAGGTGGCGGCATCCCAGAAGCGCGACGAGTCGGGGGTGAGCACCTCGTCGCCGAGCACAAGCGTTCCGTCGTCGCGGCGTCCGAACTCGAACTTGGTGTCGGCGAGGATGATCCCGCGGTCGGCGGCGATCCGCTCGGCCTCCGTGTAAAGGCGGAGTGTCGCCTCGCGCAGTTCCTCTGCCACCTCGACGCCGTGCAGGCGGGCGATGGTCTCGAAGTCGACGTTCTCGTCGTGCTCGCCGAGGGGGGCCTTGATCGCGGGGGTGAAGATCGGCTCCGGGAGCTTGTCTCCGTCGCGCAACCCCTCAGGCAGCGGCACTCCACAGACCGTTGAGCTCTGCTGGTACTCGGCCCAACCGGAGCCGGTGAGGTAGCCGCGGGCGACGCACTCTACCTCGATCATGTCGAGCGCCTCGACGATGGTGGCGCGGCCTGCGACGACTTCGGGGACCTGGGTCGAGATGACGTGGTTGGGCACGTCCAGTTGCTCGAACCACCACAGGCTGAGCTGGGTGAGGATGGCGCCCTTGTCGGGGATCGGTGTCGACAGCACGTGGTCGTAGGCGGAGATGTTGTCCGTGGCGACCATCAGGATGGCCGGCTCGCCGTCCGAGGTCACGTCGTAGAGCTCACGGACCTTTCCAGCGTGCCGAAGCGGGAGGTTGAGGACATCACCGAACTGACTCACGTCGTCATCCTAGTGGCGATCCGGCGCGGATCAGGCGGTGGCCATCGCCGCCCCCCAACCGCGGATCAGAGCGTGCGGGCGAAGACGAGATCGGCCAGCGCGGAGGTGCGGGCGAGCGCGCCGGGGACCATGTCGACGCCCAACGCGCGGCAGCGTTCGACCATCCGGTCGCGCAGGATGCCCTCGGCCACCATGAAGCTGACCGCGACGACCTGCTCGCTCGTCTCGCGCAGGCCGGCCACGACCTGCTCGACCGACTGGCCTCCGTCGAGGGCCGCCACGTCCCAACTGCCCCAGGCGAAGCGCGGGAAGCGGTTGATGGTCTCCCCCACGGTGGCGACGGCCGCGCTGTCGGAGGAGCCCGCGGCGAAGACGACGACCGCGGTGTCCGGGTCCGGCGCGATGCCTGCGCTGGCGAGCAGTTCCTCGCACGCGTCTAGGAGCCTCTCGTCCGGCCCCAGCGGCGGGGTGAGACGCACGTCGGCGCCGCCGGCGCGCAGCCGCATCACGGCCTGCGGCACGTCGACCTTCGCGTGGTAGGCCGGGGTGAGCAGGAGCGGCACGGCGACCGCGCGGCCGGTGAGTTCGACGGCGAGGTGGTCAGGGGTGGGCTCGTGGTGGTCGAGGTAGCAGGCGCCGACCGCGCGACCGGCGCGCACGCGGTTCCGGACGGCATCGGCCAGCCGCTCCACGTCGTCGGCATGCCGAGGGTCAGGCGAGCCGTGGGCGATGAGCACGATGTCAGGCATGAGCCAAACCTAGACCCTGAGAGTTTCCTGAGAAAGCTGTGAACACAAATGACCGGCTAACGGACGACCGATGCGAGACCTAGGTCTGACCTGAACGGGCGGACGGGAAGCCCTCCGGCATCCAACTGCCCGGCGATGGCGTCGCGCAGCGCGACCGCCCGCCTTGGGTCGCCTCCGGCGGTGACGGCGACGGTGATGCCGTCGGCCTCTGCGGTGCCCCGGGCCACCGCCGGGGTCCAGGCTGTCGACCGGTCGCGGTCGGCGGCGTTGACGCACCAGATCCGTTCGGCCGCCGCCTCCCAGGAGACGAGCGCGTCGACCTCGCGCACGCCGGTCGCGGTGTGCGCCACCCAGGCCGCGTCCGGGTCCATCAGGTCGCCGGAGCGGTACTCGCGCGCAGTCCAGGCGACGGCTCCCGACGCGACGAGCCTGCGCAGCCCGTCGGTGATCTCCGGGGCGATCACCTCGACCGCGGCGCCGGCCTCGACCAGACCACGGGCCCGGCGGGTCGCGACGCAGCCGCCGCCGACGACGACGACGCGACGGCCGGTGAGGTCGAGGAACAGCGGGTACATCAGATCGCCGCGCCCGCGTAGCGCTCCGGGGCGTCGGCCATGCCCGCCGCGAGCGTCGCGCCGTCGGCCTCGTCGATCAGCAGGAACGCGCCGGTGCGGCGCAGCTCGTGGTAGTCGTCGATGGGCAGGTCGTCCGCCAGCCGGATCCGGATCCGGCCGATGTCGTTGAGGTCGAGCTGACCGGTGGCCCGGCTGTACTCGACCGTCTCGATGTCGAGCTGGTCGAGGATCTCCTCGACGAGGGCACGGACGGTGCGGGTGCCTGCCCGGAGCAGGACGCGATCGCGCGGACGGACGGGACGCTCCGACAGGACGCACACCATCCCGCTGACGCTGCGCGTGGTGTGGCCGGGCTGCTCGGCCGAGGCGATGAGGTCGCCGCGGGAGATGTCGATGTCGTCGGCGAGGCGCAGGGTCACCGACTGTGGCGCGAACGCCCGGTCGAGTTCCCTGACCGTCCCGTCGGCCTGCCCGAGGTCGATGCCGACGACGGTCGTGGTCCGGCCGGACGGAAGGACTGCGACCTCGTCGCCGACGCTGACGGTGCCCGCGGCGATCCGGCCCGCGTAGCCGCGGTAGTCACGGTGCCCCTCGGACTGCGGACGCAGCACCACCTGGACGGGGAAACGCAACGGCTGCGTCTCCGGGTCGGTGCCGACGGGCACGGTCTCCAGGTACTCGAGCAGCGTCGGCCCGTCGTACCAGGGCGTGTTGGCGGAGCGGTCGACGACGTTGTCGCCGAGCAGCGCAGACAGCGGGACCGCGACGACCTCGTCGATGTCGAAGCGGGCCGCGACGGCGCGGGCCTCCGCGACGATGTCGTCGAAGCGCTGCCTGTCCCAGTCGACGAGGTCCATCTTGTTGACGGCGACTGCGACGTGGCGCACGCCGAGCAGGCCGGTGACCGCGAGGTGTCGACGGGTCTGCTCGACGACCCCGTGGCGTGCGTCGACCAGGATCAGCGCGAGTTCCGCGGTCGATGCGCCGGTGACCATGTTGCGGGTGTACTGCACGTGGCCTGGAGTGTCGGCGAGGACGTAGGAGCGGGTCGCGGTCGAGAAGTAGCGGTAGGCAACGTCGATCGTGATGCCCTGTTCGCGCTCGGCGCGGAGCCCGTCGGTGAGCAGGGCGAGGTCGGGTGCGGCCTGGCCGCGGGCCTCGGAGACGCGGGCGACGGCGTCGAGCTGGTCGGCGAGCACCGACTTGGTGTCGTAGAGCAGCCGGCCGACGAGGGTGGACTTGCCGTCATCGACGGAGCCCGCGGTGGCGAGCCTCAGCAGCGCGTGTGTCATCAGAAATATCCCTGCTTCTTGCGGTCTTCCATGGCGGCCTCGGAGAGCCGGTCGTCTGCGCGGGTCGCGCCGCGTTCGGTGATCCGGGAGGCGGCGACCTCGAGGATCACCCCGGTGACATCTGCGGCGTCGGACTCGACGGCTCCGGTGCAGGACATGTCGCCGACCGTGCGGTAGCGCACGAGCCGCGACTCGGTGGGTTCGGTGGGCTTCGGGCCGCCCCACTCCCCCGCGGTCAGCCACATGCCGTCGCGCTTGAACACCTCGCGCACGTGGGCGTAGTACAGGCTCGGCAGCGCGATCTGCTCGCGCTCGATGTAGCGCCAGACGTCCAGCTCGGTCCAGTTGGACAGCGGGAACACGCGGACGTGCTCGCCCGGCGCGTGGCGACCGTTGTAGAGGTCCCAGAGCTCGGGGCGCTGGCGGCGCGGATCCCAGGCGCCGAAGGCGTCGCGCAGCGAGAAGACCCGCTCCTTCGCCCGTGCCTTCTCCTCGTCGCGGCGGCCACCGCCGAAGACGGCGTCGAAGCGACCCTCCTCGATGGCGTCGAGCAGCGGAACCGTCTGCAGAGGGTTGCGCGTGCCGTCAGCCCGCTCGCGGAGGCGGCCGTCGTCGATGTAGTCCTGGACCTTCGCGACGTGGAGGCGTGCCCCGATCCGGCTGACCGTCTCGTCGCGGTAGGTGAGCACCTCGGGGAAGTTGTGGCCGGTGTCGACGTGCAGCAGCGCGAAGGGCAGCGGTGCCGGGGCGAACGCCTTGAGGGCGAGGTGCAGCATCACGACGGAGTCCTTGCCGCCGCTGAACAGGATCACGGGGCGCTCGAACTCGCCTGCCACCTCACGGAAGATGTGGATGGCCTCGGATTCGAGATGGTCGAGGTGGTCGAGGAAGTTCTGGTTCATGTGTGCAGTCCGCATTCGGTCTTGTTCTTGCCTGCCCAGCGGCCGGCTCGTGGGTCTTCGCCTTTGGCGACTGGTCGGGTGCATGGCGCGCAGCCGATGGAGGGGTAGCCGCGCTCGCGGAGGGGATTGAGGAAGACGTCCTCCTCGAAGGCGAACCGGTCGACGTCGTCGTCGTCCCATGCCGCGATGGGGTTGATCTTGACCATGCCGCGCTTGTCGTCCCAGCCGACCAGCGTGATGTCGGTGCGGGTCGGGGCATCGACGCGGCGCATGCCGGTGATCCACGCGTGGTGCCCCGTGAGCGCACGGTTGAGCGGCTCGACCTTGCGGATGGCGCAGCACCGGTCGGGGTCGCGGTCGAAGAGCCGCTCGCCGTGCTCGCGGTTCTGCTCCTCAACCGTCAGCAGGGGAAGCACGGTGCGCAGCCGCACCCGCCCGGCGTAGTGGTCGCGGGTGTCGATCGTCTCCTGGAAGTGGAAGCCGGTGTCGAGGAAGAACACGTCGAGGTCCGGCTCAGTCTGCGCGATCAGCTCGACGAGGACCTCGTCGCCCATCGACGACGCCGCTGTGACGTCGTCGCCGAAGGCCTGGTGCGCCCAGGCGACGACCTCCCGGCTGAGCGCGACGCGGCCAAGATGCCCCTGATACTCGGGCCTGGTCTCGAGTTCACCGAAGCGTTGCTCGGCCTCTGCTGCGATGGCGCGCAGGTCGTCGCTCATGACTGCTCCTCCTCGCGGATGCGGCCGGGGATCTGCGAGTCGTCGATGCGGTGCTGGGTGACCGAGAACACCCTGGCGCAGGCGATGCAGTGCCAGGCTCCGCGCGGTTCCTCGACCGGCCGCAGGTTCTCCTCGGCACAGAACGGGCAGTGGTAGATCACGGCGCTCACCTCAGGTCGTCCTCGTCTGCCCGGTGCGCCCAGCTGGCGAAGGGCTCGTCGCCCTCGCGCTGGGCGAGGAAGGTGCGGGCGAGGCGCTCGATGTAGTCGGGCAGGTCCTCCGCCGCCACCTTGAGCGCACGGGTCTTGCGCGCGACCTGCGGGCTGGCTCCGAGCTCGCCGCCGAGGTGGACCTGGAAGATCTCGGTCAGGTTGCCGTCGGCGTCGCTCTGCACCATGCCCTTGAGGCCGACGTCTGCGACCTGGGTGCGGGCGCAGGCGTTGGGGCAGCCGTTGACGTGGATGGTGAAGGGCACGTCGAAGTCGGGCAGGCGAGACTCGAGTTCCTCGACGATCGTGCGGGCGCGGGCCTTCGTCTCGACGAGGGCGAGCTTGCAGTACTCGATGCCGGTGCAGGCGAGCACGCCGCGCCGGAACTCGGAGGGCCGGGCCGGCAGTCCAAGCGTGTCGAGTTCGGCGACCAGCGCCTCAGTCTGGGCCTCCGGGACGTCGAGGATGAGCAGCTTCTGGTGCGGGGTGAGCCGGATGCGTCCCGAGCCGTACGTGGCGGCGAGGTCGGCGATCTCGGTCAGGCGGGTTCCAGAGACGCGGCCCGCGATCGGGGCGACACCCACCCAGTAGTTGCCGTCGGTCTGGGGGTGGATGCCGACGTGGTCGCGCCGCAGCCGGTTCGTCTCGGGGGCGGGGCCGTCGATCAGTTGCCGCCCGAGGTACTCGGTCTCGAGCACCTCGCGGAACTTCTCGGGGCCCCAGTCGGCCATCAGGAACTTGAGCCTTGCGCGGTTGCGGAGGCGTCGGTAGCCGTAGTCACGGAAGATCGACACGACCCCCTTCCACACCTCCGGGATCTCGGCGAGCGGGACCCAGGCGCCGAGCCGCTGCGCGAACATCGGGTTGGTGGACAGCCCTCCGCCGACCCACAGGTCGAACCCGGGACCGTGGTCGGGGTGGCTGACGCCGACGAAGGAGATGTCGTTGATCTCGTGCGCGATGTCCAGGTTGGGGCTGCCCGAGATGGCCGACTTGAACTTGCGCGGGAGGTTCGAGAACTCGGGGCTTCCGATGTAGTTCTCGAGCACCTCGCGGATGGCGGGGGTGCCGTCGACGAGCTCGTTCGCGGCGATGCCCGCGACCGGGGAGCCGAGGATCACGCGCGGCACGTCCCCGCAGGCCTCGGCCGTGGTGAGGCCGACGCCCTCGAGGCGGCGCCAGATCTCGGGCACGTCCTCGACCCGGATCCAGTGCAGCTGGATGTTCTGCCTGTCGGAGATGTCTGCGGTGTCGCGGCCGAACTCGGTGGAGATGCCCGCGATCGTGCGGAGCTGTTCGTTGTCGAGGGAGCCGCCGTCGGAGCGGACCCGCATCATGAAGTACTCGTCGTCGAGTTCCTCGGGTGCCAGCGTCGCGGTCTTTCCGCCGTCGATCCCGGGACGGCGCTGCGTGTAGAGGCCCCACCAGCGCATCCGCCCCCTGAGGTCTTCGCCGCTGATCGAGCCGAAGCCCTCCTTGGAGTAGACGTCGATGATGCGCTGCCGGACGTTGAGACCGTCGTCCTCCTGCTTGAAGGCCTCATTCGCGTTGAGCGGCGTCTTGTCGCCGTCGGCCCAGGCACCTGTGGCCTGGTTGCGCTTCGGGCGTGCTGGCGCTTGAGTCATGGCGGTCCTTCTGAGATCGGTTATCTGCGACCAACTCAGGAAGCAGCCACCTCATTCCCACGAATCGCCCGTGATCGCCGTGAGCGAACTAGTCACTCGTTCAACTACGCCCCTTGTCCCCGGCCGGTCGGCAGAATCCAGGCAGTCCCCGTCCGGCCCATCGGGCGCGAGTGCCGCCCACTCGGACACCCTCGGGGACCTGCGGGGGCGACATCCGGCAAGAATCGGCCAGTGGTCGGATCGGCCTGAGCAGGATGGGCCGAGTTCCCTTGTCGGCACCCAGTCTCCGTGACCCTGGCCGCCGGTCCGCTCCGTCCCGGATCACCAGCCGATCGTGCGGCCGGGTCACGTGAGGTCGGGTTCAGGCCTCTTCGCCGTCGAGCGTGCTGATGGCCACGGCGGACCCCTCCGCCTTGAATCCGATCTCGTTGATCCCGATCATGCCGAGGAAGATGGTGCGGTACTGCCCGGCGATGACCACGTCGGCCCTCATGGCGCCGACGGTGACGCTCGCGGCGTAGCCGGCATCGGAGGCGAAGCGTTCGCCTGCACGACGGGCCGCGGCCGGGTCGAGGCTGACGCCCGCTTCGGTGAGGACGACCTCGTGGGTGGCGGCACGGGCTGCCTGGCCTGCGATCGCCCGTGCCTCCTGTTCTGCTGCCGCGTGCCCCGAGAAGTCGACGCCCAGCCCGACGGCCACGATGAAGGCGGGCATGGCGACCGCCGTCCAGACGGAGAGGCTCACCCCTCGTTCATCCCGCATGGCACCTCCAAGGCTGGTGTCCATTCAAGCAATCCCGGCCATCCACGGGAGAGGATCCGTCAAATCTGTTGACAACTCCCCTCATGGGTACGCTTGACCCGTCGTGGGTGCACGCGACACCTCGCCGGGCATGTGTTTGACGGCGCACCTTCGGATCGTTCGTCGAGCACCTCAGACGCTGCGTCTACACCGGCATCTTCGAACCCGACCATCCGCAGGCCGCCGAGGCCGGG
>RRZT010097485.1_pt1 | contig 14995 bp, 13 predicted proteins | sample 2165551 | NCBI WGS metagenome assembly RRZT01 (sample SAMN10456910, study PRJNA506462) | wastewater metagenome | biome: wastewater; feature: sludge; material: wastewater sludge; isolation source: wastewater sludge with Escherichia coli K12::gfp cells carrying plasmid... | place: USA: Moscow, Idaho... | reverse complement strand
TGGCGTCTGCCGGGTTGCTCTATGTGTCTGGCAATGAACAACGACCGTCTGGAACCGGGCGAGCGTTGTGCTGCCACCAGCAACCGTAACTTCGAAGGCCGTCAGGGCCGTGGTGGTCGTACCCACCTGGTCAGCCCTGCCATGGCTGCGGCTGCCGCGATTGCCGGTCATTTCGTTGACGTTCGTGAACTGTAAGGAGCACCGCCATGCAAGAGTTTAAACAACATACCGGTCTGGCTGTGCCTCTCGACAGTGCTAACGTGGATACTGACCAGATCATTCCGAAACAGTTTTTACAACGCGTTTCCAAACTGGGTTTTGGTCAGAATCTGTTTCACGACTGGCGTTTTCTGGATGAAGCCGGCACTCAGCCAAACCCGGAATTCGTGCTGAACTTCCCGCGCTACAAGGGTGCTTCCATCCTGCTGGCGCGTGAAAACTTCGGTAACGGTTCAAGCCGTGAACATGCACCATGGGCGCTGGCGGATTACGGCCTGAAAGCCGTGATCGCACCAAGTTTTGCGGACATTTTCTACGGCAACTCACTGAACAACGGTCTGCTGGTTGTGCGTCTGAAAGACGAAGAAGTCGATGCGCTGTTCAAGCTGGTGGAAGCCAACGAAGGTCAGAACATCACAGTGGATCTGGAAGCGAAAGAAGTACGCGCTGCCGATTACTGCTTCAAGTTTGAAATCGATGACTTCCGCCGTTACTGCATCATGAATGGTCTGGATAACATCGGTCTGACGCTGCAGCACGCCGATGCGATTGATGCCTATGAAGCAAAGCAACCGGTCTGGTTGTAATTGATCATTGCATAAATAGTTATGCCTGAAGGGAAGCCATCGTGCTTCCCTTTTCTTTTCTCTTTCTTTTTCTTCTCTGTTCTCCCGGCAACACTTTTCCTGCTGACATTCTCTTGCATATCTTTTTAATTTCCACTTGAGAAGAAGACTCGTTATCTTTATTATTTATTGAGAATAATTATCAATACCACCGAAAAATCTCAACTGGAAGAGACTCATAATGCAGCAGCAATCAAAACAGATCCTGACCCGTACTCTCCTCGCTTCCTCATTATCTTTAGCTTTCTTTGGAGGACAAACTGCACTGGCTGAAGAAGCCATGAATGAACTGGATAACATTGAAGTCACTGCAGATAAAGAAAAAGCAGTCACCGCAAAACAGCTGGAACAAAAGCAAGCGGCCTCATTGCAGGAAATATTCAAAGACAAAACCGACTTTACTGTCGGCGGCGGTTCGCTGCCTGCGGCGCAGAAACTGTATGCCCGTGGTCTGGAAGATACCATGATGAATGTGTCTATCGATGGTGCCCAACAGACAGGTTATCTGTTCCATCATCAGGGTCGCGTGGGGGTTGATCCCGATATAATCAAAGCCGTTGAAGCGGATGCCGGCACTGGTGCGGCAACTGCAGGGCCGGGTGCACTGGCGGGCTCCGTCAACGTGGAAACCAAAGATGCGACTGACATTCTGCGCAAAGATGAAAAAGCCGGTGCGATAGTGAAAAGTACCTATCACAGTAACGGCAAAGGATTTAAAAATACCGGTACCGCATTCGGACGTATCGGCGAAAACAGCGGTCTGCTGGTCAGTGCCTCACAGTTAGATACAGACAGCTACCAAGACGGAAATGGTGATACCGTCAAAAACACCGACATCAAGCAGGAAGATTTTTTCACCAAGCTGAGCGGTGATATCAATGAAAAACACTACGCCAGTCTGAGCCATGAAAACCGGGTGGATGAAGGTAACCGCAACCTGCGCGCGCACATGATTGCCTCGGATTGGAATCCGGAAACCGAGCAGAAAAACGCCCGCTCGACCACCACGTTCAACCATAAATATAAATCCGGTAACCCGCTGTTTAATACCAAAACCACGGTGTATCACACCGATGCCAGCCTGGACATTACCAACGATGGTTCCCAGAGTGGCGCCGGTGTTGAGACGTGGGGCAGCGATCTGCGCAATACCATGAACCTGGACAAAGCCGATATCACCTTCGGTACCGACTACCGTCATGACCGCGCGTACCAGACTGGCGCCGGTACGGCCGGGGATGAAGATCTGACCGTGCTGGGGCTTTATCTGCAGAGTGATTACCGGTTTGCCCCCGACTGGATGTTATCCGCGGGTGCCCGCTTTGATCACTACGACTACAACGACAACATCGGCCAGAACTTCAGCAGTGAAGGGCTCAGCCCGAATGTGGGTCTGACCTGGTTTGTCAGCGATGAGGTGAATCTGTTTGCCCGCCACTCCCGGGCATTGCGTGGCGTCGGGACGAAAGAAGTGTATGTCATGGCTCGTACCACCAATGACAGCGATATTGATCCGGAACGTGCTCATACCACGGAGTTCGGCACCGAATACGAACACGGTAACCTGCATGCCAAAGTCCAGGGCTTCAGCCAGCGGATTGAAAACTTCATCCCTAACTCGACCGGCACCCGTGACAACGAAGGTACGGTCCGGGTCTGGGGTTATTCTGCGGATGCCGGTTATCGCTGGGGGCAACTGGATAGCCGTGTCGGTGTGACGTTAAGCCGTCCGACGCTGAACAATGAGCCGCTGAGTGACAGCAACATGTCGCTGGGCACCTCGACCGGCCGCACCTGGACGACCGGTCTCGATTATCACTTTACCGAACAACGCGTTGATATCGGCTGGACCGGCCGGGCCACCGAACGTCTGACCGAAGTGCCGTCCGGTTCAAAAGAGAAACCGGGTTATGCCGTACATGACGCCTATGTCAGCTGGCGCCCAATGGCAAACACCGATTTTGACCTGAAATTCGCGGTCATTAACCTGTTTGATAAACAGTTTCTGGATCAGGCCAGCTATGGCTACACCTCCCGTTACAACATGTGGGCGGGTGTGCCGGAAGCAGGTCGCGACTTCCGTCTGACGGCCTCCATGCGTTTCTAAACAATACCCCCCGGAGCAATCCGGGGGCCTGTTCTTACCGTTTAGTGAGTATCCATTATGTTCCGGAAAAACAAGTTTAAAGCCTTCATCGCGGCATGGAGTTTTGCCTGGCTGTTAACCGCGGCGTCAACCGTGTTCGCGGCTCCCGTTACCGTCAAACATCACATGGGAGAAATGACCCTGGCTAAAACCCCGAAGCGGGTCGTGGTGCTGGGTCACGCCAGTCTGGATTTACTGGATAAGCTGGGTATTGAGCCGGTGGGTGTGGTGAAAACACTGCTGCCTGATTACCTGAAGAAATATCAGGATGAGAAATACACGGCCGCAGGCTCCAATCTGGAGCCGGATTTTGAAGCGATTTATATGCTGAAACCGGATCTGATTATTGCCGAGTCACGGGTAATGCCGGTCTACGACAAACTGGCGGCTATCGCCCCGACGTATATGTTTTACATCGAAAATGGTCAGTACTGGCAGGACACGCAGCAGAACTGGCTGAATCTCGGCAAGATCTTTAATAAAAACGAGGTGATCAAGCCGCTGATCGCCGATCTGGATAAACAGATTGCAACGGTGCATGCCAAGGCAAAAAAGAGCGGCCAGTCTGCGCTGACCGTGATGAATAACGGCAGTAATCTGGCCAGTTTCGGTGCTGACAGCCGGTTCTCGCATATCTACCATGAATTCGGTCTGAAACCGTCAGTGGCCCGCAATATCAAAGCCAAAGCCGGTAAACACGGCAACCTGATCTCTTTTGAATATATCGCCGATGCGCAGCCCGATGTGCTGTTTGTCCTGGATCGGGAACAGGCCATTGGCCGCAGCACAGGCCGGGCTCAGACACTGTTCAGTAACCCGCTGGTGGCATCCACCCCGGCATACAAAAACAAGCGTCTGATCTTTATCAATTCAGCCGCCTGGTATCTGACAGCCGGTGGTGTCACCGCCACCCGGATCATGCTGGATGATGTCAGTCAGGCACTGAACTAAGATCATGCAAAATGTCCGGGTTATCCTGTCTGTCGCCGTGCTGCTGATAATGGCCGGAGCCTCCTTGCTGATCGGTGTGGCGGATATCAGCGCAGACAAGCTGCTGTCCGCCGATCCGCAAGCGATGTCCGTGCTGATAGCCAGCCGTATCCCCCGCCTGCTGGCTATCTGTCTGGCGGGGGCCGGTTTAAGTATTGCCGGCCTGATCATGCAGCAGATCGTACAGAACCGCTTTGCCGCACCCTCCACCACCGGCACGATTGATTGTGCCCTGCTGGGTTACATTGTCAGTCTGGTGGCTTTTTCAGAGCTGAGTGAATGGGCGCATCTCAGCGTGATTTTTTTCTTCTCGGTGGCCGGAACGCTGCTGTTTATCCGTTTTCTGCAACGGCTGAAGTTTAAAAATACGGTTCTGGTGCCGCTGATCGGCATCATGTACGGCAACGTCGTCTCGTCGTTAACCACGTTTATTGCCTACAAATACGATCTGGTTCAGACCATGTCATCGTGGCGGATCGCGAATTTTGCTTCCGTCTTACAGGGCAATTACGAGTTTCTGTATCTGGCCATTCCGGCCTCGGCACTGGCTTATTACTATGCCAGCCAGTTCAGTGCCGCCAGTATCGGTGAGAGTTTTGCCCGCAACATCGGCCTGGATTATCAGAAAATCGTTCTGTTCGGCGTCATTCTGGTGGCCGTTCTCTCCTCTGCCGTGGTGATGATTGTCGGCGTGATCCCGTTTCTGGGTCTGATTGTGCCGAATCTGGTCGCCATCTTTATGGGTGACAACATCAGGCGCAATCTACCCTGGACCGCGTACTGGGGCACGGTGCTGGTGTTGTCCTGTGATGTGTTGGGCCGCCTGATTATCTTCCCGTATGAAATTCCCATTTCGATGATTATCAGTGTCCTGGGCGGTATGGTTTTCATTGCGCTGGTACTCAGGGATAAATCGAATGCGTGATTCCGTCAAAATGTGGCTCTTACTGTTCGCAGGTATCGCCTTTACCGCCTGTTTTCTGGGAAAAGGTCTGACGGCGGATAACTATTCGTTTTTTCTGGCGAACCGCATTCCGAAAGTACTGGCGATCGTGATTGCCTCGGTGGCTATCGCGACGTCATCGCTGGTTTTTCAGACCATCACCAATAACCAGATCCTGACACCGTCGATTCTCGGATTTGATGCGCTGTACGTGATGATTCAGTCCATCATCCTGGTCATTTTCGGCAGTAGCAGTTATCTGCTCGTTAACCCGCTGCTGAACTTCAGCGTTGCCACCGCCATTATGGTGAGCTTATCGATGGGGTTATTCCTGCTCTATTTTCAGCGTAAAAACACCAATCTGTTTTCCCTGCTGCTGATCGGTATTGTCTGCGGCAGTTTATTCAGCAGCATGACGAATTTCTTCACCCTGATCGTGGATCCCGCCGAGTTCAGCACCGTACAGCGGGCGATGTTTGCCAGCTTTAATAATGTCAACGGCGAGCTGGTCTACTGGTCGCTGATCCCGCTGCTACTGGCCGTCGGTTACCTCTGGCGTCTGGCGGCAAGACTGGATGTGCTGTGGCTGGGCACCGATAACGCCCGAAGTCTCGGCATAGATACCCGTAAAGTGATGATGCAGGTGATGCTGCTGATCAGTGTTCTGATTTCGGTCGCCACGGCACTGGTCGGGCCCGTCCTGTTTTTAGGTCTGATCGTGGTCAGTCTGACCCGGCAGCTCTTCCGCAGTTATCACCACCGTTTTCTGATGCTGGCGTCCACGCTGTTATCCGTCGTGCTGCTGACCGGCGGTCAGTGGTTTATTGAAAGCATGCTGGATCTGGAAACCACCATCAGTGTCATTATCAACTTCATCGGCGGCAGCTATTTCCTCCTGCTGCTGATGCGCAATAAAGTGCAGTAACCGTCATGATTAAATTAACCGGATTATCGAAAAAATATGGCAGTACGTATGTGGTACAGAATGCCAGTGCGCTGTTTCCCCGCGGTGAAGTAACCTCGATCATCGGACCGAACGGTGCCGGGAAAAGTACGTTGCTGTCGATGGCCAGCCGTTTAACCAACACCGATGCCGGTGAGATCCTGATTGCCGGAAAACCGCTGTCACAATGGAGTACGCAGGAACTGGCGACCCGTCTGGCAGTATTACGTCAGTCGAACAATATCAACATGCGGTTTACCGTGCGGGAACTCGTCGCATTTGGCCGCTTCCCCTATTCACAGGGACGTTTGACCGGAGAAGATCAGCAGATCATTGATCAGGCGCTGGGTTATCTGGATATCACGCCGATTCAGGATCGCTATCTCGATCAGCTCAGTGGCGGACAGCGGCAGATGGCCTTTATCGCCATGGTCGTCGCGCAGGATACCGATTACGTGTTTCTCGATGAACCGCTGAACAATCTGGATATCCGGCACTCGGTCGACATCATGTCGACGTTACGCATGCTGGCGCATGAAACGCATAAAGCCGTGGTCACGGTGGTGCACGATATCAATTTTGCATCCTGCTATTCCGACAACATTGTCGCAATGAAAAAAGGGGCAGTGATAAAGAGCGGCAAGGTTGCAGACGTGATTGATGCAACGATTCTGAGTGAGATCTATGAGATCCCGTTTTCCATCCGCGAGATCGATGGGCAGCGCATCTGTCTGTATTACGGAATGCCCGGCATGAGATAAGAGAACCAGCTCAACCTTAACCAAAAAACATCTGCGGTAACTGCCAGAGCTGTTCCCGCATCAGTATCAGAACAATCGCTGACGCCCAGACTGAAAACAGCCACACTTTCAGTTTTCGTGTTGTATTACATGTATTCATCTTCTGATCCTGCCTGATAACAAGCGCCCGGGGCGCCGTAAAAGATACACTTGAGGTGATTTCTATTATTAATAATAAGAATTATTATCATTTATATCCATCAGGAATACAAACAGATCATCGGCAAAGAAAAAATAATCATTTTCGGAGTGCCGGATCGTCAGCAGTGTGTTTCCTGTGTTTTACAGTGACATCACATTGATTTCCCTGCTCACTCTGGCAACATGAGGCGCAATATGATGTTGTAGCGGGAGTAATACTAATGACACCTACCCCACCGGTCAGACACCTGTGGCGCAACTTCTGGATGCTGTTAAAGCCATTCTGGGCATCCAAAGAAGGTAAGACCAAGGGCCTGTTACTGTTGGTTGTTGTTCTGGCACTGACGGCAGGTTCGGTCTATCTGCAGAAAGTACTGAACAACTGGCATAACCAGTTCTACAACTCGATCCAGAGTTATGATTTTCCTGAATTCAAAAGCCTGCTGCTGACGTTCTGCTGGCTGGCGGCGATTTGGGTGCTGGTCGGTGTCCACCGGACTTACTTCAATCAGATGCTGCAGATTGTCTGGCGCCGCTGGCTGACCCAGAACCGGATCGTGCACTGGCTGGAGAATAACAACTTCTACCGGCTGCAGCTGACTGACCGGCAAACCGATAACCCCGATCAGCGTATCGCGGAAGATATCAACGAGTTTGTCGGTTCAACCCTGAGCCTCTCGATTGGCTATCTGCGTGAGCTCGCTACTCTGTTCACGTTTCTCGGTGTGTTATGGACACTCTCCAAACCCTCCGAGCTGACTATCGGTAACACCACCTTTCAGCTGGCACAGGGCTACATGGTCTGGGCGGCGCTGGCTTACGCCATTTTCGGTACGATACTGACCTTCTGGATTGGTCGCCCGTTAGTGCGGCTCAACTTCAATCAGCAGCGTTATGAAGCCGATTTCCGTTTCTCGCTGGTGCGGATGCGGGAAAACGCCGAATCCATCGCCCTGTATCAGGGGGCACAGGAAGAAGGCGGTTATCTGCGCAGCCGGTTCCTGCAGGTGGTCGATAACTTCTATGCGCTGATGAAGCGACAGAAAATGCTGGGTTTCTTTACGCTGGGCTTTAACCAGACCGCCGTTATCTTCCCGGTCGTGTTAGGCGCCCCGCTCTATTTCGCCAAACAGATCACGCTGGGCGATCTGATGCAGACGCTCTCCGCCTTCGGCATTGTGCAGGGTTCGATGTCCATTCTGGTGGACAGCTATACCGATCTGGCTCGCTGGAAATCGGTGGTGGATCGTCTTGCTACCTTTGAGCAAGGTTTACAGCACGCCGAACAACTGCCGCGACTGGAACCGGAGAAAGCCGGTGTTGCGCTGCAGTTGCAGCAGGTCAGCATCTCGCATCCGGATGGTTTCAGCCTGATGAACAATGCCAGCTGGCAGCTGACTGCCGGTGATTCGCTGCTGATCCAGGGGCCGTCTGGTTGTGGCAAATCCACCCTGTTGCGTACGCTGGCCGGCTTATGGCCTTTTGCCAGCGGTAAGGTGACTTATCCGGCAGACAGCCAATCGCTGTTCCTGTCGCAGAAACCTTATCTGCCACTCGGCAGTCTGCGTCAGGCCATGAGCTATCCGTTACCGGAAGTCAGTAATGCGGAAGCAATTAAAGCATTGCAGGCGGTGGGGCTGGAGAAACTGGCACCAAGACTGGATGACGTGGAATTGTGGGGACAGATGCTGAGCCTGGGTGAGCAGCAACGGGTCGCTTTCGCCCGCATCCTGCTGGTGAAACCGGATGTGCTGTTTTTAGATGAAGCCACTTCCGCGCTGGATGAACAGAGTGAAGCCCAGCTGTACCGGTTACTGCGCGCAGAGTTGCCGCAAACCATCATGGTCAGTGTCGGTCATCGCAGCACCCTGCATCCGTTCCATGAGAAGAAACTGTTATGGCAGGAAAACGGTCAATGGCAGTTCGCCTGATCCGGCTGTTTGGTTTCGCACTGGTAGTACTGTCCGGTACTGCCAGTGCGCAGCAGCAAGCTTTCGCCCGCGGCGAAGAGCAGCAACTGCATTATGTCTGGAAGCACGATACGGCATCCACCCAGGCGTTCACCCTGATCCTGCCCGCCCAAACGGCATTACCGGTGTGGACTGCCTGGCACTCCGCGCAGGCAGAAAGCGCTGTCTTCCAGCAACTCATCCGGAACGCCCAGGAACAGTTTCCGGAAGTCAGCTTCCGCGTCCGTAAAACCGCGGATGGCACCACCATTGATTATCAGGCAGCGGATCAGCAACGTTTACAGCAGGCAGGCAGCTGGCTGGCACAGCAGCAAAAGGCTTTGTTTAATAACTATCTGGAACAGCACTATTACAAACGGCATGGTGATGACAACAGCCATCTGATCCGGCCGGATCATGTCCGCATAGCCGCCGATAGCAGTGCCGAACTGCTGGAGCTCGCCCGGACATTACAGCGCGTCATTGTTTCTTCCGCATCAGCAGAGCAGAAGCAGCGTTATCAGAATGATGAACGGTTACTGGTCGTAGCCGGGTTATTAAATTTTGTGCAGTCGATCCCGTATGATCCGTTGGTATCTGCAGATGGACAACGTGGCATTACCTTCCTGATGCCGGAACAGGTACTGGTACAAAACCGCGGGGACTGTGACAGCAAGAGTGTGCTGATGATGACATTGCTGACGGCACTCTATCCTGAATTACCGCAAGCGATTGTCTATGTGCCGGATCATGCCTTGCTGGCTGTCGCTTTACCACGGCAGACAGGTAATGAGGAAATGATCCGCATAAACGGAAAAGCTTTTCTGCCACTGGAAGTTGCCGGACCGGCGGAAATCCCGCCCGGCGTCACAGGGGAAAAAAGCCTGTTATCTATCCGTAATAACCAATATCAATATGATCTGCTTCAGCTGGCAGAAATAAACTCCACACCTAACTGACCCAGGTTATTGTTCTTTTCTACACGGACCACTTTTGCGTCGGCAACAAACGGCGGTAACGCATTGCTGTTCGTAGACAAACTGATTTTCAGTTTTTCACCCACAACAAAGTGACTGCTGCTTTCAACTTCAATCGCCATGCCATTGGCAGCAAGCTCACGGCAGGTAGCGATCATATGTTCGGAACCGCGGACCAGAGTAACAGGCGCATCGATCACCATACGCATGAAAGTGCGTCGTTCCCGGGTGGTAGTCAGCATGGAGTTCTCCTAAGACATTGTTGAAAAATAAGGTAACAACTTATATAAACTCAACCGGATACCGTTCAAACCTAACATCACTCAGCGGTGACGTCACTGGTTTTACTACAATTTCGTAACTAAAATAACAATGTTTCTCAAACGAGGTATGGGCGTCGGCTGAGATCATACTGTTGATTCAATCCGGTTCAGCAGAACCATTCAGACCCTTTATGGAGTTCAGCATGCGTCATTCCTGGTCATTTTCTCTGGCAGCCGCTTTACTGGCCGTATCTGCATTCACGCAGGCTGCAGAACAGAAACCGGTATTAACCGTCTATACCTATGACTCGTTCGCCGGTGAATGGGGACCGGGCGCCAAAATCAAACTCGCGTTTGAAGCAGTATGTGATTGCCAGCTGAAATGGGTGGCACTGGAAGATGGCGTGGCCATTCTGAACCGGCTGAAACTGGAAGGCGCACACAGCAAAGCGGATGTCGCGCTCGGCATGGATGAAGTCATGCTGGCGGCGGCACATGACAGCAACCTGTTTGTGCCGCATAACGTCGATCTGCAAAGTTTAACCCTGCCCGGCGGCTGGCAGGACAATACCTTCCTGCCGTTTGACTACGGCTATTTCGCTTTTGTCTATGACAGCAGCAAGCTGAAACAGCCCCCGCAAAGTCTGAAAGAACTGGTAGAACGCAACGATCTGAAAATCATTTATGAAGATCCGCGTACCAGCACGCCCGGCCAGGGCTTGCTGCTGTGGGTAAAACAGGTGTACGGCGATAAAGCCCCTGCTGCATGGGAACAGCTGGCGAAAAAAACCGTCACCGTAACCAAAGGCTGGAGCGAAGCCTATGGCATGTTCCTGAAAGGTCAGTCTGATCTGGTGCTCTCATACACCACATCCCCCGCCTATCACCGTCTGGCCGAGGACAAACAGCAATACCGCGCCGCCATGTTCAGTGAAGGCCATCTGCGTCAGGTAGAGGTAGCGGCACAACTGAAGAATGCACCGCACCCGGAACTGGCACAGCGTTTTATGCAATTCATAGTACATGAGCACTTTCAGAATCAGATCCCGGAAGGGAACTGGATGTATCCGGTCACCAGCGTGAAATTGCCCGAAGGTTTTAATCAGAATGAAACCCCGGCACAGACACTGCAGGTTGACACGCAACAGATCGCGACTCAGCGTAAAGCCTGGGTGAAAGAGTGGTTACAGGCAGTCAGCCACTGATGCAGCGTCGCTTCTGGTGGTGTTCGGGCGGTCTGGTGGCCGCCCTGATTTTATCGGCCACACTCGGTCCGCTGGCGGCACTGTTAAGCCAGCCCGGCACAACCACGATGCTGCTCTGGCAGGACAGTTATCTGACGCATGTGGCCTGGTTCAGTCTCAAACAGGCGGCTCTCTCCACGCTGTTAAGCTTATTGCTGGCGGTGCCGCTGGCGCGGGCGCTGTTTCACCGGCAGTTTCCCGGCAAGACACTGTTACTGCATCTGTTCGGCCTGTCGCAGGTGCTACCCGTCATTATTGCCCTGTTCGGACTGGTGGCGGTGCATGGCGCACAGGGCTGGCTGACGCAATTAACCCAACGCGCCGGTATCACATTACCGGATTATCTGTTTGGTCTGTCCGGTATTCTGCTGGCGCATGTATTTTTCAACATGCCGCTTGCCACCCGCTGGCTGGTGCAGGCACTGGAACAAATCCCGCCAAATCACTGGCGACAGGCGGCACAACTGGACATGCCGGAGTGGAGCCGTTTCTGTTTACTGGAATGGCCGGCCATGCGCCGCCTGTTGCCGGGACTGGCCAGCCTGATTTTCATGCTCTGTTTTACCAGCTTTACGATCGTCATGGCGCTGGGTGGCGGACCGCAGGCAACCACGCTGGAAGTCGCAATTTATCAGGCGCTGCGCTTTGATTTTGATCTGGCCTCCGCAGGACAACTGGCCTGCTGGCAATTACTGCTCGGTACGCTGATCGTTGCCAGTTACGGCTGGCTGAAACCGGCTGCCGCTTCTTTATCATCTGCCAGCGGACAAGCCAGCCCGCGTTATCAGCCACGTGCGCTGCTTCCTGATCTGTTCGCGTTGTTACCCGGCTTAGCTCTGTTTCTGCCGCCGCTGCTGGCGATTGTCTGGTATGGCCTGCAGGCCTTGTTCAATCTGGCCTGGCAACAGTCGATGCTGTTACATACCACGCTGCAGTCATTACAAATTGCCGCCAGCGCCGGCATGCTGTCGTTAGGGCTGAGCGTCAGTTTGCTGTTAAGCAGCCGCCATCTGAGCATCCGTTGTCATGCGCCGCGTGCCGGGCGACTACTCTCCGGTACCGGCTCGCTGATCCTGCTGATCCCGACGTCAGTTCTCAGCACCGGCCTGTTTATACTGCTGCAGGAAAAAATCGATCTGTTTGCGCATGGTTTCTGGCTGGTCGTGCTGCTGAATGCGCTGGCGGCGCTGCCCTATACGCTGCGCGCTTTGCAGGAACCAATGCAGGATCTGCTGGTCCGTTATGACCGTCTGGCCGACAGTCTGGGGCTGTATGGACTGTCGCGCCTGCGCTGGCTGGAGTGGCCATTACTCTGTCGCCCTGCCGGCCGGGCGCTGGCACTGGGCATGATCTTTTCACTCGGCGATCTGGCGGCCATTGCCATGTTTGGCAGTGATGAATTACAGACACTGCCCTGGCTGCTGTATCAGCAACTCGGCCATTATCAGATGGATGCCGCATCAGCAACCGCGCTGGTGTTACTGCTGATCTGCATCACCCTGCTCTGGCTGATAGAATGGCTGGCAAGCCGGAATGAACATCGCGAACCGCCTTCACTACTGGAATAACAATGCTATTTGTTGAAAAGTTGCAGACCCGTCGTCAGGGGCGGTTATTTGAGTTTTCCCTGCAGTTGCAACCGGGTGAAATCGGCTTGTTGCTGGGGCGCTCCGGCAGCGGCAAATCAACCCTGCTGGAGATGCTGGCCGGTTTCCTGCCCATCAGTGGCGGGACGCTGTTAGCGGATGGGCAGAATATTGCGGCGCTGCCTCCGGCACAGCGTCCGTTTACGATGCTGTTTCAGCAAAATAATCTGTTTGAGCATCTGACCGTACGCCAGAATATCGGGCTTGGTCTGCAGCCCAACCTTAAGCTTTCCAAACCGGAGCAACAGGCATTGTTGCAGGCCGCAGAGCGGTTACAGATCGGTGAGCTGCTCGACCGGCTGCCAACCTCGCTGTCCGGCGGACAACAACAACGCGTCGCCCTGGCGCGTTGTCTGGTACGCCGTAAACCCTATCTGCTGCTGGATGAACCCTTCTCCGCGCTTGATCCGGCACTGCGTCAGGAGATGATGCAGGAAGTCCGGCAACTGGCGACCGAACATAACATCGGTGTGCTGCTGGTATCGCATCAGCCGCAGGAAGCGAAAGATCAGGCTGACTGGCTGGGCTTTGTTGAGGATGGCCGGTTGACATTCACCGCACCGATGAGCGCGCTGACACAACCGCCAAGCGAGGAATTTGCCGCCTATCTGGGGATGTAATTAAACATCCACGCTACAGACAACCCCCGGATAAAACCGGGGGCTGAGCGGCTTAATCTTACAGATTCTCTTCGGCAAACGACGCCAGACGACTACGGACCACGCCATTCAGGAAGATATTGGCGCTGCCTTCGAAGTCTTTGAAACGTTCCACGATATAGGTCAGACCGGATGTCACCGGGGTCAGATAGTTCGAATCAATCTGCGCCAGGTTGCCGGAGCAGACAATTTTGGTCCCTTCCCCGCAGCGGGTAATGATGGTTTTCAGCTGAGAGGCGGTCAGGTTCTGACACTCATCCAGCAGGACAAGGGTATTCTGGAAGCTGCGGCCACGCATGAAGTTCACCGATTTAAACTGGATGTTGGCCTGTTCCATGATGTATTGCAGCGAAGTTTCCCGGCTTTCATCATGTTTATGTAACACTTCCAGCGTGTCAGTGACCGCAGCCAGCCACGGCAGCATTTTTTCCTCTTCGGTACCGGGCAAAAAGCCGATGCTTTCGGCAATTTCAGGGGTATTGCGGGTCACAATGATGCGCTCATAAATCCCCCGCTCAATCACCAGCTCCAGCGCTGCTGCCACCGCCAGCAAGGTTTTACCGCAACCCGCCGGGCCGGTCAGAATGACCAGATCCAGCGTCGGATCAAGCAGTGCATCCAGTGCCATCGCCTGATAGATATTCTTCGGATGCACACCCCAGGCGTGGCGGTTCATCATGCGCTCATAGCCAATATCCTTGATGAACAACGAGCCCTGTTCCCGCTTCTGCACCCGGCCGGCAAAGCTTGCCGCCTCATCGATCAGATACTGGTTGATATGCGTCCCCTGCAGCACAGATTCATCCATGCGATGAAACACATCCCGGCCGTGCGATTCGGTTTCACACTGCCCGACTTTATCCCAGAATGCGCCTTCGATTTTCTGGAAGCCTTTGGCCAGCAGACGGATATCATCGATCAGCTGGTCGGTACGGTAATCTTCTACCTTCGACAGCCCGGCCCCTTTGGCTTTCAGCCGCATATTGATGTCTTTGGTCACCAGCACGACCAGACGATCTTTACGGAAACTCTGCAGATAAAGCGCCAGATTGATGATGCGGTTATCCGCTTCTTTGTTGGTAAAGACTTCTTCACCACCGGGCAGATGATGATCGGCGACAATGGAAATCAGCCCGCTGCAACCACCTCCGGAAGTGTCTTTCAGACAGATGCCGCTGGTAATTTGTTCTGGTGTCGCATCACGGAACAGATCTTCCAGCGTACGGATAGCCACCCGCGCTTCACGGCTGACATCTTTCTGTCGATCTTTGATGTTGTCGAGCTCTTCGAGCACCGTCATCGGGATGACGATATCGTGTTCCTGAAAGGAGTAGATGGAGAGAGGTTCATGTAACAGCACGTTGGTATCAAGGATGAATAACTTACGTTCATCGCTATCCATAGGCAGCCTCCTTTGGCCTGATGCACCGGATGACAAATTCATGTCAG
>RRZT010771668.1_pt1 | contig 14997 bp, 14 predicted proteins | sample 2165551 | NCBI WGS metagenome assembly RRZT01 (sample SAMN10456910, study PRJNA506462) | wastewater metagenome | biome: wastewater; feature: sludge; material: wastewater sludge; isolation source: wastewater sludge with Escherichia coli K12::gfp cells carrying plasmid... | place: USA: Moscow, Idaho... | reverse complement strand
TCGGTCGGCAACAGCGGTGGCAACCCTGAATCCGGTTTATACTTTGAACTGCGGCACCGTGGGCAGCCGATCGACCCCCTCAAATGGGTCAACTTTAAATGACATCGTCGTGGAGCCTGAGTGATGGGTAAGTGGAAACAAACCGGACTGGTTTGCGCCGGGCTGATCGGCGGAATTCTGATCAGCCTGCAGTTCTCGGCGATGGCTGAGAAAGACACCCGTGCCCGACTCCCGGTCGAGGAGCTGCGCACTTTCGCCGAGGTTTTCAACGCCATCAAGCAGGGCTACGTCGAGCCGGTCGAAGACAAGAAGCTGATCACCCACGCGATCAGCGGCATGCTCTCCAACCTCGACCCGCACTCGGCCTACCTTGACGCCGACGCGTTCAAGGACCTCCAGGTCGGCACCCAAGGCGAATTCGGCGGCCTCGGCATCGAAGTCGGCATGGACGACGCCGGCCTCGTCAAAGTCATCTCGCCGATCGAAGACACGCCGGCCGACCGCGCCGGGATCAAGAGCGGCGACCTCATCTTCAAGCTCGACGACACGCTGGTCAAAGGCCTGAGCCTCTCGGACGCCGTCAAGCGCATGCGCGGCAAACCGAAAACCCAGATCAAGCTGTCGATCCTGCGCAAGGGCGAAGCCAAGCCGATCGAAGTCACGCTGACGCGTGAAATCATCAAGGTCCAGAGCGTCAAATCGAAGCGCCTCGAGGATGGGTACGGCTACCTGCGCGTCACCTCCTTCCAGGAGAACACCGCACAGTCGGTGGTCAAGCACCTGGGCGACCTCTACAAGGGCGGCCCGCTGCGTGGCCTGGTGCTCGACCTGCGCAACGATCCGGGCGGCCTGCTCAACGCCGCGGTCGGCGTCTCTGCGGCCTTCCTGCCGCCGCGCGTCCTCGTCACCTCGACCGATGGCCGCACGCCGGATGCCAAGCACCAGTACTTCGCCGCCCCCGAGGATTACCTGCGCGGCAACCGCGACGACTACATCAAGGCCCTGCCCGCCGCCGCACGCGACGTACCGATGGTCGTGCTGATCAACGCCGGATCGGCCTCGGCGTCCGAGATCGTCGCTGGCGCACTGCAGGATCACAAACGGGCCACCGTCATGGGCACCACCAGCTTCGGCAAGGGCTCGGTGCAGACCATCCTGCCGCTGCCGGGCAACACCGCGATCAAGCTGACCACTGCCCGCTACTACACGCCTTCGGGCCGCTCGATCCAGGCCAAAGGCATCGTGCCCGACATCGTCGTCGAGGAAACCGCCAACGGCACTTCCGCCGCGCGCCTGCGCGAGGCGGACCTCGAGCACCACCTGAGCAACCCGAACGAGAAAGACGCGGGTAAAGAAGCGACGAAGCCGCAGAGCAAGGCGCCGGACAAAGACAAACCGGCGGACAAGGACAAACCGGCTGCACCGCAAGGCAAGGCACCGGCGTCTGGCAGCGAGGACGCGGATGAACCGCCGAGCCGCGAACTCGCGTCAAAGAAGGATCACCAGCTGAACCAGGCGCTCAACCACCTCAAAGGCTTGAGCCTCACCGAGCCTAAACAGCCCTGAGCGCCGCAGCGACGGAGGTAGCGCATGAAACGCCCGCCCGTCTTACCGATCGCCCCCGCGCCGATACCCAAGGCGCGGTCGATCGTTTTCTCCAAGTTCCCGCCCGGGCAAGTGCCTGAGGCCGCCGACGAATTGGAGCGCCTGGGCGACGTCGACGTCAGCCCCGACCTCGAACGCCGTTCGCTCGGCGTCGGTTACGACCTGCGTGCGCATACCCTGGCGGAGCTTGAGGCGTCGCTCGAGGACAAGGGCTACCACCTCGACAACACGCTGCTCAGCAAGCTGATCCGCGCTTTCGTGCATTACGTCGAGGAAACCGAACTGCACAACCTCGAAGCCGACGGCGAACGCCCGCGCAACAAGTCGCAGAACCAGGCCTACACGCAAGCCTGGGAGCGCCACCCGCACGGCGACCACGACACCACCCCGCCGGAGTGGCGCGAATACAAATAAGCCGCGCGCCGCTGCCTGCCCTCGCCCGGCCTTGGCCAGCCCTAACCGCAAAGCGCGCCCCCATGCCATGAACGACGAACAACTGCTGCGTTACAGCCGACACATCCTGCTCGACGAAATCGGCATCGAAGGACAGGCACGCCTGCTCGCCGCCCGCGTGCTGATCGTCGGTGCCGGCGGCCTGGGTTCCCCGGCCGCGCTCTACCTCGCCTCGGCCGGCATCGGCGAAATCATCCTTGCCGACGGGGACACCGTCGACCTCACCAATCTGCAGCGCCAGATCATGCATCGCGAGGCGCGCATCGGCGCCAACAAGGCCGAATCCGGCCGCCACGCGCTTCAGGAACTGAACCGCGAAACGCGCGTGCAAGCGCTGGCCGAGCGCCTGAGCCCGGCGCGACTGAGCGAATTGGTGGCCAGCGCCGACGTGGTCCTCGATTGCTGCGACAACTTCGCCACACGCTACGCCATTAACCACGCCTGCGTCGCGCAGCGCACGCCACTCGTCTCCGGCGCTGCGATCCGCTTTTCCGGCCAGCTGGCCGTTTTCGACCCGCGCCAGGACGATGCGCCCTGCTATCACTGCCTTTTTCCGGAAGGCGAGGACGTCGAGGAAACGCGCTGCGCGGTGATGGGCGTTTTCGCGCCGCTGACCGGCGTCATCGGCAGCCTGCAAGCGGCCGAAGCGATCAAGCTCATCAGCGGCACCGGCCGTCCCTCAACGGGACGTCTGCAGCTTTATGACGCTTTGCGGATGGAATGGCGACAGGTCAATTTCGGACGCGACCCGCTTTGCCCGGTCTGCAGCCCGGAAGCCCCGCCGCTCGAACCTCCGTCCGCCGAGCCTCCGGCGGCGCAGTGCACGCTCGGGCGCTAAACGCTCAGCCGGGCCAGAATGCGCAGGTCGTCGCCAACCCGGCGCACGTCCTGCCAGCGTAGGCTCTGCTTCTCCGCCAACGACGTCAACGCCGGCACGGAAAACAGCCCACACGCCTGATCGCCGAGCAGCGACGGCGCGAGATAGAGCAACAGCTCGTCGACCAAACCCGCGCTCAGCAGGGCACCACTGAGGCGCGGACCGCCCTCGACATGGACTTCATTGACGCCACGCTGAGCGAGTTCGGCGAGCAGCGCCGCAAGGTCGATCCGACCAGCGATGGCCGGTAGCGTCAGCACTTCGGCGCCGCGCGCGCGCAACGCCTCGGCCCGTGCCGGATCGGCGGCGAGCGGCGCGGCCAGCAGGGTCCGACCATCATCCAGCATTCGCGCGGTCGGCGGCAGTTCGAGGCGGTTGTCGACCACCACCTTAAGCGGCTGGCGCGGCGTTTCGATGCCGCGCACGGAAAGTTGCGGATCGTCGGCCAGGACGGTGCCCATCCCACACAGGATGGCGCAGGCGCGGGCGCGCCAGCGGTGCCCGTCGTGGCGAGCGGATTCGCCGGTGATCCACTGGCTGGCACCGTTCTCGAGCGCCGTCTTGCCGTCCAGGCTGGCCGCCAGTTTGACGCGCACCCAAGGGCGCTCGCGGGTCATGCGTGAAACGAAGCCAAGATTCAGCTCGCGCGCTTCGGCTTCCAGCAGACCACACTCCACGCGCACCCCGGCCGCCGCCAGGCACGCAAGCCCGCGCCCGGAAACCTTTGGATTCGGGTCCTGCATGGCCGCCACGACCCGCGCCACGCCGGCCGCGACGAGGGCCTCGGCGCACGGCGGGGTGCGGCCATGATGGCTGCACGGCTCGAGCGTCACGTACGCGGTGGCGCCGCGTGCCCGCGCCCCGGCCGCTTGCAGGGCGCGCACTTCAGCATGCGCTTCGCCGGCGATGCGGTGCCAACCCTCGCCGACCACTTGCCCGTCCTTGACGATGACGCAACCGACACGCGGATTGGGCGCCGTCGAATACAGCCCGAATTCAGCCAGACGCAAGGCGCGCGCCATGCGCGCGTGGTCCTCGGCGGAAAACAAAGGCGTGGAAGAGAGGGAATGGGGCGGCATGTTCAAGCCAAAGGCAGGCGACTCGCGCCGCAACGCTCAACGACCGCGGCGCGGCAAGGGCCGGAGCGGACGCGAGACTTCACGCACGAGGTCGGAGAATTCGTCGACGTCCTCGAAGTTGCGATAGACCGAGGCGAAACGCACGTAGGCGACCTTGTCGATTTTCTTCAGCTCACGCATCACCATCTCGCCCACCTTCTCGGACGGGATTTCGCGTTCGCCGAGGGTAAGCAGCTTTTCCTCGATGCGGGCCAAGGCGGCATCGACCGTCTCCACCGTCACCGGGCGCTTGCGCAGCGCCAGCCAGACGCTGGAGGAGAGCTTGTCGCGGTCGAAATCGACGCGCGAACCGTTTTTCTTGACGACCTGCGGCAGGCGAATCTCCGCCCGCTCGTAGGTCGAAAAGCGCTTGTCACAGGAGAGACAGCGCCGACGACGGCGCACGATGTCGCCGTCGTCGTTGATGCGGGTATCCGCGACGGTGGTTTCCGCCGCGCCGCAGAAGGGGCATTTCATTTCCGGTCAGGCACCGTACACCGGGAATTTGGCGCACAGCGCAGCCACATCCTTGCGCACCCGGGCGAGAACGGCCTCGTCGTTCGGCGCTTCGAGCACGTCGGCCACGAGATGCGCGACCTGCTCAGCCTCGATCTCGGTAAAGCCACGCGTGGTCATCGCCGGCGAACCGATGCGAATGCCCGAGGTCACGAAGGGTTTCTCCGGGTCGTTCGGAATGCCGTTCTTGTTCACCGTGATGTGCGCCTTACCCAGCGCCGCTTCGGCTTCCTTGCCGGTGATTTTCTTGGCGCGCAGGTCGATCAGGAAGACGTGCGATTCGGTCCGGCCGGAAACCACACGCAGGCCGCGCTCCTCGGCCAGCACCCGCGACATGACGCGGGCGTTGGCGACGACCTGCTCCTGATAATCACGGAATTCGGGCGATGCGGCTTCCTTGAAGGCCACGGCCTTGGCCGCGATGACGTGCATCAGCGGACCGCCCTGCAGGCCGGGGAAGATGGCGGAATTGATCGCCTTCTCGTGCTCGGCCTTCATCAGGATGACGCCGCCGCGCGGGCCGCGCAGGGTCTTGTGGGTGGTCGAGGTGACGACGTCGGCAAACGGCACCGGATTGGGGTAGCAGCCGGCGGCAATCAGGCCGGCGTAGTGCGCCATGTCCACCCAGAAGATCGCGCCGACTTCTTTGGCGATCTTGGCGAAGCGCTCGAAGTCGATGCGCAGCGAATAGGCCGAAGCACCGGCGATGATGATCTTCGGCTTGTGCTCGCGCGCCAGCGCTTCCATCTTCTCGTAGTCGATGGCTTCGTTCTCATCGAGGCCGTAGGCGACGACGTTGAACCACTTGCCCGACATGTTGAGCGGCATGCCGTGCGTCAAATGGCCGCCCTCGGCGAGACTCATGCCCATGATCGTGTCGCCCGGCTTGGCGAAGGCCATCAGCACCGCTTGGTTGGCCTGCGAACCGGAATTCGGCTGCACGTTGGCGCAATCGGCGCCGAACAAGGCCTTGAGGCGATCGATGGCGATCTGCTCGACGACGTCGACATGCTCGCAACCACCGTAGTAGCGCTTGCCGGGGTAGCCTTCGGCGTACTTGTTGGTCAGCTGCGAACCTTGAGCTTCCATCACGGCCTTGCTGACGTAGTTCTCGGACGCGATCAGCTCGATGTGATCCTCCTGGCGGCGGTTTTCGTTTTCGACCGCTTTCCAGAGTTCGGGATCAACTTTCGCCAATGTATCTTTTGCGGAAAACATCGTATGCCTCACAAGCCGTTGAAAAGAATTAGATTGTAGCACGCAGCCCGGAACGACTGGGTCAGACGCGGACGACGAAAGGCAAGGGCACAAAATCGTCACCGAGGTGCTCGGTCCGCCCCCAGTCGTCGATCAGCCAGTAATCGCGATCGACGGTCATCCAGTTGATCGAGGCGTTGGGCAGCGGAAAGTCGCGCGGCCGACCAAGCGGAATGCCGCGTGCGCGGCGATAAACGAGGTCGAGCACGCCACCGTGGGTGATCACCGCAATGCATTCGCCAGCGTGGGCCTGCGCCAGACGCGACAGGCAGCGCTCGACGCGCGCCAAGTGCTGCTGCAGGCTCTCGCCACCGGGCAGGACGTAATCGGGCTGGCGCGACGTCAGCCCGTGCGCCACCTCGGCGTCGCCGGCCATGATCTCCTCGAAAGTCTGCCCCTCGCAACAACCGAAGTTCCGTTCGCGCAGCTCGGGCTCGATATTCACCGTCATGCCCAAGGCCTTCGCCAGGGGTTCGGCCGTCTGCCGAGCGCGCTGCAGGTCGCTGCAATAAATCGCGCTAAAGCGCTGTTCGGTCAAGCCCACAGCCAGCGCCTGGGCTTGGTTCAGCCCCGTGGCATTGAGCGGCATGTCGCGGTGCCCCTGGATGCGCTGGCCGAGGTTCCATTCGGTCTCGCCATGCCGGACAAGGCAGAGGCGCGTCGCTTGATTCGAGGACATGATGGTTTCAGGTGCAAAAAACAGAGAATTAAATCAGTTGTCCGCCCGCCGGACAAGGGAAGCCGCAAAACGAATCAAATCGCCCACGAATGCGCCATTTTGAGCAATTTTCTGTGTCATAATCACTCGCTTGCAGCGCGGAACCCGAAGTCTGCGAGCCCCGCGGCCCGGCGTTCCGGAAACGGCAAGCGCGCACCATACAAGCGCGCTGTCGCGACGACAACGATAAATCCTGCACGCCAAAGACCCCGAGGACCACCGTGAACGCCCTTCTCAAGCTCTCGCGCCTGATCGACGCGACCACGACGCGCATCGGCAAAGCCACGATCTGGCTGGTGCTGATCGTCGTCGTGATCAGCTCCGGCAACGCGCTGATGCGCTACGCCTTTAATTACAGCTCGAACGCCCTGCTCGAAATCCAGTGGTACCTGTTCGGCCTGATTTTCATGGCCTGCGCTGGCTATACCCTACTGCGCAACGAACACGTTCGCATCGACCTGATCTCCAACCGCTTCTCGCGCCGCGGCCAAGCCTGGATCGACATCCTGGGCATCCTCTTCTTCCTCCTGCCGATGGCGATCGCGATCATGGTTTTGTCCTGGCCGGTCTTCGTCAACGCCTGGCTGAGCAATGAAATGTCCAACAGCGCCGGCGGCCTGCCGATGTGGCCGGCGCGCCTGATGATCCCGGCCGGATTCCTGTTGCTCATCCTGCAAGCCGGCTCCGAGCTAATCAAACGCATCGGGTTTCTGCGCGGCGCCTGCCCCGACCCGACATTGAAGAAGAACGCCCCCAGCGCAGAAGAGGAACTGGCCGCCGTGATCAAGGCGCACGCCCAACAGGGAGACGCAAAATGAGCGAATTCCTGATCGCCAACATGGCCCCGATCATCTTCGTTTCGATGGTGATCTTCCTGCTCACCGGTTTCCCGGTGGCGTTCGCGCTCGCCGCCAACGGCATCGTCTTCGGCCTGATCGGCATCGAACTGGGACTGCTCGGACCGCAACTCTTCCAGGCGCTGCCTGATCGCATCTTCAGCGTGATGGCGAGCGAAACCCTGCTCGCCGTGCCCTTCTTCACCTTCATGGGCCTGATTCTCGAACGCTCGGGCATGGCCGAAGACCTGCTCGACACCATCGGCCAGTTGTTCGGGCCGATCCGCGGCGGCTTGGCCTACGCGGTGATCTTCGTCGGCGCCCTGCTCGCCGCGACCACCGGCGTCGTTGCCGCCTCGGTGATCTCGATGGGACTCATCTCGCTGCCGATCATGCTGCGTTACGGCTATGACCCGCGCCTCGCCTCCGGCGTCATCGCCGCCTCCGGCACCCTGGCGCAGATCATCCCGCCCTCGCTGGTACTGATCGTCATGGCCGACCAGCTCGGCCGCTCAGTCGGCGACATGTACGCCGGCGCCTTCGTTCCTGGTCTCGTGCTCACCGGCCTTTACATCGGCTACGTACTGCTTGTCTCCTTCATCCGTCCGCAGTGGGTACCCGCGCTCCCGCTCTCGGCCCGCAGCCTGCACGGCAAAGCGCTGGCACTGCGCGTCGTCACCACCCTGCTGCCGCCGCTGACGCTGATCTTTCTGGTCCTCGGAACGATCTTCCTCGGCATCGCCACCCCGACCGAGGGCGGCGCCATGGGCGCTGCAGGCGCCCTGATCATGGCGGTGATGCGCAAGCGCCTCACCTGGCCGCTGTTGCGCCAGGCGATGGAAAGCACGGCCAAGCTCACCACCTTCGTCGTCTTCATCCTGATCGGCGCACGCGTCTTTTCGCTGACGTTCTACGGCGTCGACGGCCACCTCTGGGTCGAGCACCTGCTGGGCAACTTGCCCGGCGGCAAAATCGGCTTCCTGATCGTGGTGAACATCCTGATTTTCCTGCTCGCCTTCTTCCTCGACTTCTTCGAGCTGGCCTTCATCGTCGTCCCCCTGCTCGGCCCGGTCGCCGAAAAGCTGGGCATCGACCTGATCTGGTTCGGCGTCCTGCTCGGGGTGAACATGCAGACCTCGTTCATGCACCCGCCCTTCGGTTTCGCGCTCTTTTTCCTGCGCTCGGTCGCACCAGCGTCGGTGAAGACCTCGGACATCTACTGGGGCGCGATTCCGTTCGTCGGCATCCAGATCATCATGGTGGCGCTGGTCATCGCCTTCCCGCAGATGGTGACCTTCAGCCTGGCTCAGGAGGCGACGGTCGACATCAGCAACATCCAGATGGAACTGCCGGACACCCACTACGACGAGCCGTCCGTCCCGCCGTCACTGGAACTACAGCCCGCCCCGAAATAAGGGCGCGACGGGAACAAAAAAACGGGGGCCATGCCCCCGTTTTTCTTGGCCGTTTCAGACGGCATCCAGCGCTCAGCCCTTGCGGCTGTACATGAACTTGGCGTACTCGTTCTCGGCGACGCGGAACCAGAAGTTCTGCTCATCGAGGAATTTCTTGTAGTCGTCGTAGATCTTCTTGAAGTCCGGGTACTTGGCCGAGGTCTCGGCGTAGTACTCCATCGCCGCCTTGTAGCTGGCTTCCATCACGTCCTTCGGGAAGGGCAGCACCTTGACCCCGGAACCGAGCAGCTGCTTGAGCGCCACCGGGTTCTTGGCATCGTAGCGGGCGCACATTTCGGCGTCGGCTTCGGCGCACGCGGCCTCGATCATCGCCCGGTATTCCTTGGGCAGTTCCGCCCACTTGGCCTTGTTGATGTAGGTCGAGATCTGCGGACCACCTTCCCACCAGGCCGGGTAGTAGTAGTACTTGGCGACCTTGTTCAGACCCAGCTTCTGGTCGTCGTAGGGGCCGACCCACTCGACGGCGTCGATGGTGCCTTTTTCCAGCGCCGGATAGATGTCGCTGCCGGCGATCTGCTGCGGGACCACGCCGAGTTTTTGCAGCACTGCGCCCGCGAGGCCGGCGACGCGCATCTTGAGCCCCTTGAAGTCGGCCGCGCTCTTGATCTCCTTGCGGTACCAGCCGCCCAACTGCACGCCGGTATTGCCGCTCGGGAAGGAGACGATGTTCGACTTGGCGAAGAACTCGTTCATCAGCTTGGCGCCGTTGCCCTGACGATACCAAGCCTTGACCTGGCGGGCGTTCATGCCGAACGGAATCGCGGTGTCGATGCAGTAGGTCGGCTCCTTGCCGAAATAGTAGTAGGAGCAGGTGAAGCCCATTTCGACCGTGCCGTCCTTGACCGCATCATGAACGCCCGGCCCGGGAACGATTTCGCCCGCAGCGAAGAGCTGGATCTGGAACTTGCCGCCCGACATCTCGGCGATCCGCTTGACCAGGAACTCGGCCGTGCCGTGCAGAGTATCCAGGCTCTTCGGGAAGCTCGATGCAATCCGCCATTTGATCGTCGGCGCGTTCTGCGCCAGGGCGGGGGCGGCCACTGCGCCAGCGGCCAGACCGACGCCGGCCTTCTTCAGAAAGGAACGTCTCTCCATGGTTCATCCTCTTTGGGTTATGTTGGTAATCGGCATGCAACCGCTCGATTATAGCCAAACAACCCCATGAAGATGCGCAGCGATTGCCGCTGCCGGCATAAAACCGCAAAAACCCGCCGGAACCACCCGGCGCAGGCCTACTGCCCGGCGACCTTCATCCGCCCGATCAGGATCGAACCGACCTGCTTGGAGCCGCGCACCAGAACGTCGTTGCCGATCGCCTCGATGTCCATGAACATCTCGCGCAAGTTGCCGGCGATGGTGATCTCCTCGACCGGATGCACGATCTCGCCATTCTCGACCCAGTAACCGGCAGCGCCGCGCGAGTAGTCCCCGGTGACGTAATTGACGCCCTGGCCGAGCAGTTCGGTGACCAACAAGCCGCGCCGCATGCCTTTGATCAATCCGGCGAAATCGTGTTCGCCCGGCTGCACCAGCAGGTTGTGGCAGCCGCCGGCGTTGCCGGTCGAACGCATGCCGAGCTTGCGCGCCGAATAGGCGCCGAGGAAATAACCGTTGAGCACGCCGTCGACCACCAAGTCGCGGTCCTGCGTCGCCACCCCGTCGTTGTCGAACGGGCTGCTGGCCAACGCGCCCGGGAGGTGCGGCAGTTCGCGGATATTCACCCGCTTCGAGAAAACCGGCTTGCCCAGCGCATCGACGAGGAAGGACGACTTGCGGTACAGGCTGCCGCCGCTTGCAGCATGCACCAGGTTGCCGATCAGGGAGGCGGCCAGCGGCGCCTCGAACAGCACCGGCACCTTGCAGGTCTTGACCTTGCGCGCCCCGAGGCGGGACAGCGCGCGCCGCGCGGCGTAGTCGCCGATGGCTTCGGGCGCCGCCAGCTGCGCGGCATCGCGGCCGATCGAATACCAGTCGTCGCGCTGCATCGCGTCACCTTCGCCGGCGATCACCGAGCACGAGACGTAATGGCGCGAAGTCGGATAGCCGCCGATGAAGCCGCGGCTGTTGGCGGCGACGAACTGCCCTTCCTGAATCGACACCGTGGCGCCTTCCGAATTGCTCACCTGCGGGCTGACGGCGAAGGCCGCCGCCTCGCAGCGCCGCGCCACATCAACCGCGGCTTCGACCGAAAGCGACCACGGCCGGTACAGGCCGAGGTCGCGGAAGGACTGTTCGCGATCGGCGAGTTGCTCCGCGTCCGCCAGCCCCGCACACGCATCTTCGGCGGTAAAGCGGGCGATGTTGAGCGCCGCGGCGACCGTCTCACGCACCGCTTCGGGCGAGAAGTCCGAAGTGCTGGCATGTCCTTTACGCTGGCCGAGATAGACGGTGACACCGATGCCTTTGTCGCGGTTGTACTCGATCGTCTCGACTTCGCCGCAGCGCACGGTGACCGACTGACCGAAGCCTTCGGAGACGTCGACCTCGCAGTCGCTCGCCCCGCCCGCACGGGCGACGGCCAGGACATCCTGCGCCAAGTGCTGCAGGGTTTCGAAGGGCGTGGCGAAGCGCGAATCGCTGGCGGGAGCAAGGGGACGACGGGCCATGGGAACGGGAAGCTCGGTTGGAAAGCCGCTATCATAGCAGTACACCGTCCACCGGCTCCGACCGACGGACCGCCCCACACCGAGAAAGAACGCATGCCCCACCACACCGAAGACGAAGATCAATTCGACCGCCCCTCGAAAACCCAGCGCAAACAGGCAATGGCCGAACTGCAAGCCCTCGGCGAAGATCTGGTGACCCTCCCGAGCGAACGCCTGAAGAAGGTCGACCTGCCCGACGAACTGCGCACGGCGGTACTCGAAGCCCAGCGCATGCAGCGCCAGGACGAGGCCAAACGACGCCAGATGCAATACATCGGCAAGCTGATGCGGGCCATCGACGCCGAGCCCATCCGCGCTGCCATCGCCGAGGCGCGCGGCGACTCGGCCGCCGAAACCGCGCGCCTGCACCGCCTCGAGCGCCTGCGTGCCGACCTGCTGGCCGACGAGGGCGTGCTGCACGGCATCGCTGAGCGCCATCCGGGCGCCGACCTGCAGCACCTGCGCACCCTGCGCCGGGCCACGCTCAAGGAACAGGAGCAGCAAAAGCCGCCGCGCAACTACCGCGCACTGTTCCAGGCGCTCAAGTCGCTGGAAACCGACGCTGCGGACGCGGCGTCAGGGGACGAATCGACGCCCGACACCGACGCGGCCTGACCCCGGTCCGGGCTCGATAGCCCGCGCGCGGCGGACGCCTCGCCAGAAAAAATCCGAAGTTCGGTTTTACCAAGACCGTCCCGTGCGCTCGAATGCGCGCAGCGATCGACCCTTGGGCTCAGGCCTCCGGCCGCACGCGGTAACGCCCGATCTCGAAGCCGCTCCCGCTCTCCTCGAGTTCGATCGGCGCCAGGACCACGCGCGACGGCCCGCCTTCCGCGTCTGCGCACTCAAGGGTCTGGCGCACGTCGAAGCCCGACGCTGGGAGGACGAAACGCATTTCGCCCTCGGCGTCGCCTTCGCGCAGCCAGATCGCCGGCACGGCCGAAGCCGCCGCCAAGCCTGCGGCACGCGGCGCGAGTTCGACGCCCTGCGCCTGGCGCGACAGCGTGCGGATGCCGACACTGGCGCGCCCCTGCGCGTCGCGGCCGAAACGGCACACCACGCCAAGCACCCAGTTCTCCCCGCCCTCGGGCTGCAAGGCCAGCAGGACGCCGATCCGCATCCGCTCGCCAAGCCCGGCGGCAACGGCGCCAAACCCGTTCAGGCTGACGTTCTCGACCGTCCAGGTCTCGGCCTGCGGCGCCCCCTCGGCGCGCGCCGCGGAGAGCACGGCGAAACAGTCGTCAAAGCCCTGCAAGACGGCAATGCGCGTCTGCACCGCGTGCCGCCGGTGCCGACGCTGCTGCGGTGCGCTCGCCCAGTGCCGGGCAAGGTGGCGCAACACCGGCAACAAGGTCCGCGGCGCATACTCCCCGCCCAGGTTGAGCGTTTTTGGAATTTCACCGCGCTCGACCTGGCGCAGCAAGCCATCGATCAGGGCCGGCGCGTCGCCGGAGGAGAAGAAACGCGCGCTCGCGGGCACTGCGCGCGGTCGTTGTACGAGACGCAGCGGCGCGACGCCGGCGGCGGCATCGATCCAGTAGAGGCTGTCCGGACGGGCTTGCGCCGAAAACTCGAAGCTGGCCAGAGCGTGTTCGACCAGGCGGTCGGCCAGCTCGATCTCGACCGGCGCCAGCGCGTCCATCGAGGACGAGGCGAGCACCAGCGCGCGCAAGTATTGCTGCTGCGCGCTCGTCACCGCGGCCTGCCCGGGATAGAGCGGAACCGGCTTTTGCGCATAGCCGTCGGCATCGGCGGCCAGGTAGGCAAGCCCCAAGGCCCGCCAGATTTCCTCGCCGATCTGCCCGTAACGCAAGACGATCCACTTGAGCTGCTGCGTGCGCGCCGCAATCAGACGCGCGGCAATGAGCGGCAGCGAAGGCTTGAGCGCCTCGGCCGCGCGCTCCTTGGGTGCCTGGCGCGCGGCATCGAGGCAGCGCGTGTAGAGGTTGGCCAACTCGCCCCAGTAGGCATAGAGCAAGGTCGCCATACGCTGCTCGTCGCGCCGCGCCTGCAGGACGCCCTGCACCTGCAGGCAGTCGCGCGCCAGCCGGCGCAAAAAGGGCTGGGCCGCCTCGTCGAGTTGGCGCACCACGCCGAACAGCAGGTCGGCGCGAAAATCGGTGGCCACGAGCAGGGATTCGAACCAGCCGTGAACCTCGTCCACCGCCTTGTAGGGATGGTCGAGCGGCAGTTCACCGATCACCCGTCGCAGCTCCTTGGCCTCGGCCAGCGGATGGTCGGGACGCGAGGAAAAGAGGTTCAGCAGCATGGCAGCAGGTTCCGCGAACGGATTGTGATTGTCATTTCGGCACAGTATAAGCGGCACGAAAAAAGCCGCAAGGCAACAACACATCCATTACAATCAATCCCTTCCGTTTTTCCGCCGCCCTTGCGCGGCGCCCTCAAGAGCCGCACCCCATGAAGCAATACCACGACCTCATGCAGCACGTGCTCACGCACGGCACCCCCAAGGACGACCGTACCGGCACCGGCACCCGCTCGGTGTTCGGCTGGCAGATGCGCTTCGACCTTGAAGCCGGTTTCCCGCTGCTCACCACCAAGAAGCTGCACCTCAAATCGATCGTTCACGAGCTGCTCTGGTTCCTGCAGGGCGACACCAACATCCGCTACCTCAAGGACAACGGCGTCCGCATCTGGGACGAATGGGCCGACGAAAACGGCGACCTCGGCCCGGTCTACGGCCACCAGTGGCGGCACTGGAAAACGCCCGACGGGCGCGAGATCGACCAGATCAAGCAACTCGTCGACAACCTGAAGAAGAACCCGGACTCGCGCCGCCACATCGTCACCGCCTGGAACCCGAGCGACGTCGACCACATGGCGCTGCCGCCCTGCCACGCCTTCTTCCAGCTTTACGTCGCGCCCGCCCAGCCAGGCGACGCCGACCCGCGCCCGCGCCTCTCGTGCCAGCTCTACCAGCGCAGCGCCGACATCTTTCTCGGCGTGCCCTTCAACATCGCCTCCTACGCGCTGCTGACGATGATGCTGGCGCAGGTCTGCGACTACCGCCCGGGCGACTTCGTGCATACCTTCGGCGACGCCCACCTCTACAGCAATCACTTTGAGCAGGCCCGCCTGCAACTGTCGCGCGAACCCCGCCCCTTGCCGCGCATGCGCCTCAACCCCGAAGTGAAGGACCTCTTCGCCTTCCGTTTCGAGGACTTCACCCTTGAAGGCTACGACCCGCACCCGCACATCGCGGCGCCGGTCGCCGTTTAAGGCATTCCCGATGCTCAGCCTGATCGCCGCCGTCGCGCGCAACCGCGCCATCGGCAAGGACAACCAGCTGCTCTGGCACCTGCCGGAAGACATGAAGCATTTCCGCGAGACGACGTGCGGCAAGCCGGTCGTCATGGGGCGCAAGACCTGGGAGTCGCTGCCCGAGAAATTCCGCCCGTTGCCTGGCCGGCAGAACATCGTCGTCAGCCGCGACCCGGCCTACAAGGCGCATGGGGCGGACCTCGCAGGCTCGCTGG
>RRZT010185114.1_pt1 | contig 15006 bp, 13 predicted proteins | sample 2165551 | NCBI WGS metagenome assembly RRZT01 (sample SAMN10456910, study PRJNA506462) | wastewater metagenome | biome: wastewater; feature: sludge; material: wastewater sludge; isolation source: wastewater sludge with Escherichia coli K12::gfp cells carrying plasmid... | place: USA: Moscow, Idaho... | reverse complement strand
GCCAGCCAGCCTGAGGGGAACCTGATGGCACAACGCAAGTATTTCGGCACCGATGGCGTGCGTGGAGAAGTGGGGCAACCGCCGATCACTCCGGATTTCGTACTCAAGCTGGGCTATTGCGCCGGCAAGGTGCTGGTCGGCAGCGACAGCCCGCATCCGACCGTGCTGATCGGCAAGGACACCCGTGTGTCCGGCTACATGCTGGAAGCGGCATTGCAGGCCGGGTTTACTGCGGCGGGGGTCAACGTACGCCTGACCGGTCCGCTGCCGACGCCCGGGATTGCCTACCTGACCCGTGCCCTGCGTCTGGATGCCGGAGTGATGATTTCTGCCTCGCACAATCCGTATTCGGACAACGGCATCAAGTTTTTTGCCGCAGGCGGACGGAAGCTCGACGATGCGCTGGAGGCCCGGATCGAAAGCCTGATGGACCAGCCGATGGAAACCTGTGCCTCCAGGGAGCTGGGGCGTGCCAAGCGGATCGATACTGCTGCTGACCGCTATATCGAGTTCTGCAAGGCCACGTTTCCCAATGACCTGGATCTGCGTGGGCTGAAGATCGTCGTGGATTGTGCCAACGGTGCGACCTATCACATTGCTCCGGCCGTGTTCCATGAGCTGGGAGCCACGGTGGTGGCAACCGGTGCCGCGCCTGACGGCTTCAACATCAACGATGGCTGCGGTGCAACAGCCCCCAAGCATTTGCAGGCGGCAGTCCTGCAGCACGATGCCGATTTCGGTGTGGCGCTGGACGGAGATGGTGACCGCCTGATGATGGTGGATGCGGCGGGCCGCCTGTATGACGGTGACCAGCTGATTTACGTGATTGCGCGAGCCCGCCAGCAACGGGGTGAACTGGTCGGCGGCGTGGTCGGAACCGTGATGACCAATCTGGCCATGGAACTGGCCCTGGAGTCGCGCAATATCGGATTTGCCCGCGCCAAGGTGGGTGACCGCTATGTCCTGGAGCAACTGCATGAACGCGGCTGGCAGGTCGGTGGCGAGGCCAGCGGGCATATCCTGTGCCTCGACCGGCATACCACCGGCGACGGCATCGTGTCGGCCTTGCAGGTGTTTGCTGCCATGCAGCAGCTGAATACCGATCTGGCCGGCATTTGCCGGGAGTGGCAGCCGTTCCCGCAAACCATGATCAATGTGCGGCTGGCCAAGGGCCAGGACTGGCAGACAACGGCTGCCGTGCCGCTGGCCGCGGCCGAGGCTGCGCTGGCCGGTCATGGCCGTGTGGTCCTGCGCCCCTCCGGTACCGAGCCGGTCGTGCGGGTCATGGTCGAGGCGGATGATGCCGATCTGGCCCGGCGCTGGGCCGGGGAGATTGCCGAAGCCATTCGCGCAGGCGCACCGGCCGCGGCCTGACCGCTGATGCCGTGCTGTTGGCCGGCCAACCCTGTCTGTTGTCAACGCCCTTTTGCCTTGTGCAGGGGGCGTTTTGTTTGATTTCAGTTCAAGTGGCCAGCTTATAAAAAGGGCATAATCCTTGGGTTATCCAAGGGGAATTGTCATGAAGGGCTGGCGTCGGCTGCTGGTGTGGCTGGGATTGTTGGGGATACTGGCCGGATGCAGCGGCGAACCGCCGGTGTCCGTAACAATCGGCGTCAACCGGTGGCTGGGCTATGAGCCCCTGTTCGTGGCGCGGGCCAACCAGTCGCTGCCGTCCTCGGTGCGGCTGGCCGAATTCACTTCCACCAGCGAAGGCATGCGGGCATTTCGTAACGGTGCCCTGGATGCCGTGGCGGTGACGCTGGACGAGGCCTTGTCGCTGGCGCAACTGGTGCCCGACCTGAGCATCGGGCTGGTGGTCGATTATTCCGACGGAGCCGACGTGCTCCTGGCTCGCCCCGGCCTGAAGCGGGTCGAGGACATGGTCGGCAGGCGGGTCGGGGTCGACAGCCTGGTGGTCGGTGCCTATCTCCTCGGGCGGGCCTTTGACAGCCGCAATCTCGACATCAGCCAGACCCGCATCGTCCATGTGCCGATGGGACGGCACAATCTGGATTTCTCGGCCCTGAACGTGGATGCACTGGTAACTTTCGAGCCATACCGCAGCCAGCAGCTGGCCCGTGGTGCCGTGCAGATTTTCAGCAGTGCGAATGTGCCCGGCGAGATTACCGATGTACTGGTATTCCGGCGCTCGCTGCCGCAGGACAAGCAGCGGCAGTTGCAGCAGGTTGCGCAGACCTGGTTCGATGCCGTTGACCGCCTTTTGCGCTACGATCCGGCCGCCATTGCCGTCGTGGCCGAGCGTCAGGCACTGACGCCCTCACAGGTCCAGGAGGCTCTGGAGGCCATGAAGTTTCCGGGAATCCGGGCCAACCGGACACTCCTGAATCCGGAAAACTCCGAACTGAATCCGGTGCTGGTGCGGCTGGCAGCCAGAATGCGTGAAATGGACCTGCTGACGCGGCCGGTCCGGCTGGATACCTTGCTGGACGACCGGCTGGTGCGGGAGGTCAAGTCATGATCATGCGCTGGCTGACCCGTTATCCGCTGGCACGGACCGTTCCGGTAGTCACTGTGGCGCTGGTGCTGAGCCTCGTGTGCCTGGTCATGGTGTATCGCGTGAACCAGACTGAAGTCCAGGTACGCCAGATGGCAGAAGTGGAAGTCCGCAGCGAGATGAACCATCTGCAAGGGATCATCAGCGGTCTCCTGGAGGAGCGTGACATCGCCAGCGTGCAGCGGGTGGTGTCGCTGATGGGCGCCGAACCGTACGTGGAGTCGCTGGTCGTGATTGATGACCGCGGGCAGGTACAGGCAGCTTCGCGGTTTGCCTGGGTCGGCAAGAACTGGCGGGATCTGGGCCAGGGCTGGCGACCGGACGTGGTGGGCGATGCCATCCGGGATGAAAGCCTGCTCGTGCGTGGCGGTGAGCCGGTCGGCGTGTTTCATTCCGTGGCCGGCATCCATTTGCACTCGGAATCCCCGGCACTGCGCTCGGCACGCAAGGGGGCCATCCTGATGCGCTGGAACCTGCATCCCCTGTACCTGCAGTTCCGGCACGAAGCCGAACACGAAGCCGCCTGGCTGGCGTCGGCCATGCTGGCGGTGTCGCTGGTGCTGTTCGTGCTGTTCCGCATGGTGATCAACTCCCGCCTGAGGCAGCTGGTGGACTTTGCCCTGCGTTTCGGTCGTGGCGAACGGGTGCACGCACGGCTGGAAGGCGGAGACGAAATCGCCCAGCTGTCGCATTCGCTGGATTCGATGGCTGACCAGCTAACCGAACGCGAGCGGCACATCCGCAAGCTGGCGGAAACAGATGCCCTGACCGGGCTGATGAACCGCAATGCCTTTATCGATCGCCTGCAAGCGGAGTTGTGGCAGTCCCGGCAACTGGCGCTGTTCTTCATCAATATCGACCGCTTCCGCAAGATCAACGAAACCTATGGCCACCGGATCGGTGATGCCGTACTGGTCGCCCAGGCCCGCAATATCGGGCAGCTGGCCGGTGAAACCGGCTGGTGTGCCCGCCAGGGGGTGGATGAATTCCTGCTGGCAATGCCGGCACTGGCACTGGAAGATGCCAACGGTTTTGCCCGGCGCATCCATGAGCGGCTGGGGTTGCCGATGACGGTATCGGGCGTCACCTTGCAGGCCAACTCCTCCATCGGCATGGCCTTGCTGCCGGATCATGCCTCGACGGCAGAGGAACTGCTGATCAACACCGGGCTCGCGGTGCGGCAGGCCAAGGAGGAAGGCGGCAACTGCGTGGTGTCGTTCTCGGCTGCACTCAATGCGCGGCATGAACGGCAAAACGTGATCGAAGCCGGCCTGCGTGAATCGCTGCTCCAGGATGGTCTTGGCCTGTGGCTGGCCTACCAGCCGCAGCTCAACCTGCGCAATGGCCGCGTGGCCGGCGTGGAAGCCCTGCTACGCTGGAACCATCCGACACTGGGCATGGTGCCGCCAGACGAATTTATCCAGGTGGCCGAGTCGTGCGGCCTGATCCTGTCGCTGGGTGACTGGGTGATGGAGCGGGCCTGCGCCCAGCTGGCATCGTGGCGCGAGCTGTATGGTTATGACTTCATCGTGGCCATCAACCTGTCGGCAGCCCAGCTGTGTGATCCCTTGCTGGTCGACAAACTGCAGGAACTGGTGGTGCGTTACGCCCTGCCGGCCGACCGCATCGAGCTGGAACTGACCGAATCGATGCTGGTGGAAGACATGAACCAGGCGCTGGGCGTATTGCACGCGCTCGAGGATATCGGCATCCAGTTGTCGATTGACGATTTCGGCACCGGTTATTCCAATCTGGCCCAGTTGCGCCAGTTGCCGATCAAGCGCCTGAAAATCGACCGCTCGTTCATCCAGGACATCGAAACCAATTCCAACGCGCGCGGCATCGTGGACACCGTGATGGCGATGGCGCGCACGCTCGACATGACCGTGGTAGCCGAAGGTGCGGAAACCGATGCCCAGGCGGTGTATCTGGCCGAGCTGGGCTGTGATTACCTGCAAGGCTGGTGGCTGGCCCGCGGGCTGCCGCCGGCCGAGCTGGAGACCTGGCTGTCGGGCTTCCGTCCTACCCTGCCCGGGCACGTCAAGTCGGTACGCGAAAGGCTGACATGACCGTTTTTGAAGATGTATGGTTCTGGATTCTGCTGATCGGCGCCAAGTTCGTGCTGCTGGTCGGCAATTTTGTTCGACTCCTGAACAAGAAATGAACAAGGATGTTCCGATGACTCCCGTTAGCCGTTCCTTCCCCGCGTGGCGGGCCCGCCGCATGCGCCGTGATGCCTTTTCCCGCGACCTGATGCGTGAAAATGTCCTGACTGCTGCCGACCTGATCTATCCCGTCTTCGTGCTGGAAGGTGAAGACCGGACCGAGCCGGTAGTCTCCATGCCGGGCGTGGTGCGCCAGAGCCTTGATCACCTGCTGCGCACGGCGGCCGAGGCGGTGGAACTGGGCGTACCGGCCCTGGCACTGTTTCCGGTCATCGAGTCCGGCAAGTCGCTGGATGCAGCCGAGGCCTGGAACCCGGACGGGCTGGTGCCGCGCGTGGTGCGCGCACTCAAGGCCCGTTTTCCGGAACTGGGCGTGATTACCGACGTGGCGCTGGATCCCTACACCACCCACGGCCAGGACGGCATCATTGATGAAAAGGGCTACGTCATCAACGACGTGACCCGGGACGTGCTGGTCCGCCAGGCGCTGTGCCACGCGGCGGCCGGTGCTGACGTGGTGGCGCCGTCCGACATGATGGACGGCCGCATTGCCGCCATCCGCGAGGCGCTGGAAGCCGAAGGCCATATCCACGTACGCATCCTCAGCTACGCCGCCAAGTATGCGTCGGCCTTCTACGGCCCGTTCCGTGATGCCGTCGGTTCGGCCGGTAACCTGGGCAAGGCCGACAAGAAGACCTACCAGATGGATCCGGGCAACAGCAACGAGGCATTGCACGAAGTGGCGGCTGACCTGGAAGAAGGCGCCGACATGGTGATGGTCAAGCCGGGGCTGCCGTATCTTGATGTCATCCGCCGGGTCAAGGACCAGTTTGCCGTGCCGACCTTTGCCTATCAGGTATCGGGGGAGTACGCAATGTTGCAGGCTGCGGCGCAGAATGGCTGGCTCGACCGCGACAAGACCATGCTGGAAAGCCTGTTGGCGTTCAAGCGGGCCGGGGCTGACGGTGTCCTGACCTACTTTGCGCTGGACGCTGCCCGGCTGTTGAGGTCGGCATGATGCCGGCCGTGGCCGGATAAGCATCGCCAGCAAAGGGTGCCGAGGGGTGCCCTTTGCTGTTTCCAGGGCCGGCATGCATGACCGGTTCCATGCAGCAAAACCAGAGCAGTCCGTGACCAGGGAGCAGTGCCATGACGCATGCCGGCGCCGGCAGCAGCCGTTTTGTATGGGAAGACCCCTTGCAGCTGGAACAGCAGCTGACCGATGAGGAACGCCTGATCCGGGACAGTGCCCGCAGCTTCTGTCAGGCGCGGCTGGCTCCTCGGGTGCGGGAGGCGTTCCGGCACGAGCAGTTTGACCGCGACATCATGCGCGAAATGGGCGAGCAGGGCCTGCTGGGCTGTACGCTGAACGACTGGGGCTGCGCGGGCGTTTCACACGTGGCTTACGGGCTGGTGGCGCGCGAGGTGGAGCGGGTGGATTCCGGCTACCGTTCGGCCATGAGCGTGCAAAGCTCGCTGGTGATGTATCCGATTGCTGCCTATGGCTCACCGGAACAGCAGGCGCGCTGGCTGCCCGGTCTGGCGCGTGGTGAGCTGGTGGGCTGCTTTGGCCTGACCGAACCGGATGCCGGATCGGACCCGGGCAGCATGCGCAGCCGGGCACGCAAGGTGGACGGTGGCTATCTGCTGTCCGGCAGCAAGATGTGGATCACCAACAGCCCGATTGCCGACGTGCTGCTGGTCTGGGCCAGGGATGACGCGGGCGACATTCGCGGCTTTGTCCTGGAGCGCGGCATGGCCGGGCTCTCGACACCGAAGATCGAAGGCAAGTTCAGCCTGCGTGCGTCGGTGACCGGCGAGATCGTCATGGACGGTGTCATGGTGCCGGACTCGCATTGCCTGCCCGGTGTCCGCGGCCTGAAAGGTCCGTTTTCCTGTCTCAACAAGGCCCGCTACGGTATTGCCTGGGGCGCGCTGGGGGCGGCGGAAAGCTGCTGGCACACCGCGCGCCAGTACGTGCTGGACCGCTTGCAGTTCGGCCGGCCGCTGGCCGCCAACCAGCTGGTGCAATGGAAACTGGCAGAGATGCAGACCGAGATTGCCCTCGGTTTGCAGGCCGCCTTGCAGGTGGGCCGGCTGATGGATGCCGGTACGGCGGCTCCGGAGATGGTGTCGCTGATCAAGCGCAACAACTGTGGCAAGGCACTGGGTATTGCGCGCATGGCGCGCGACATGCTGGGCGGCAACGGCATCAGCGACGAATTCGGCGTGATCCGTCATGTGCTGAACCTGGAGGCCGTCAACACTTACGAGGGAACGCATGACATCCATGCCCTGATTCTGGGACGGGCACAGACGGGTATTCAGGCGTTTGTCTGACGTACCCGAAAAATGCAATGACATTTGCGATGTGTTGTGGGTTGTTTTCCGGTATTTTGGGTAAAATTACCTGCTGCAATGCAGCATCTTGCTGATTCAAACGGCCGTTTGACGACGGGGGCGGGGCATGCAATAGTGGCTGTCATCCCTGCAAAGGACAAAATAAGGAGGCGTGCGTGGAACGCGAATACATGGAATACGACGTAGTGATCGTCGGTGGGGGACCGGCCGGGCTGGCTGCGGCGATCCGTCTCAAGCAGCAGGCTGAAAAAGCCGGACGCGAAATCAGCGTTTGCCTGCTGGAAAAAGGGTCGGAAATCGGTGCCCACATCCTGTCGGGCGCCGTGATCGAAACCGGCGCACTGACCGAACTGATTCCGGACTGGCGCGAGAAGGGTGCTCCCCTGAACACGCCGGCCGGGGCCGACCGTTTCATGTTCCTGACCGAGGGCAGCTCCATCACCCTGCCCACGCCGCCGCAGATGCACAACCACGGCAATTACATTGTCAGTCTGGGCAATTTCTGCCGCTGGCTGGGTGAGCAGGCCGAGGCGCTGGGAGTGGAAATCTACCCGGGCTTTGCCGCTGCCGAGGTGCTCTACAACGAGGATGGCTCGGTCAAGGGTGTGGCCACGGGCGACATGGGGCTGGACCGCGAAGGCCGGCAGACCGACGCCTGGCAGCCGGGCATGGAGCTGTGGGCCAAGCAGACCCTGTTTGCCGAGGGCTGTCGCGGCTCGCTGACCAAGCTCCTGATGGAGCGCTTCAACCTCAATGACGGTGCCGACCCGCAGACTTTCGGCATCGGCATCAAGGAACTGTGGGAGGTGAAGCCGGAGCTGCACAAGCCGGGTACGGTGACGCACACGGTCGGCTGGCCGCTGGATACCAAAACCTACGGCGGCTCGTTCATGTATCACCTGGAAAACAACCAGGTGGTCGTAGGATTTGTTGTCGGTCTGGATTACCAGAACCCGCATATGTCGCCCTACGACGAGTTCCAGCGTTTCAAGACACACCCGGCCATTCGTGGCGTATTCGAAGGTGGCCGCCGCATTGCCTATGGCGCACGTGCACTGGCCGAAGGCGGGCTGCAATCGTTGCCGAAGCTGACCTTCCCCGGCGGCATGCTGATCGGTGACACAGCCGGTTTCCTCAACGTACCGAAGATCAAGGGTACGCACACGGCCATGAAATCGGCCATGCTGGCCGCCGATGCGGTGTTTGACCTTCTGGGACAGGATTCCCCGGCGGCTGAAGCAACGGCTTATCCGGCGAAGCTCAGGCAGTCCTGGCTGCATGACGAACTCTTCACCGTGCGCAACATCCGGCCGTCGTTCCACTGGGGTCTGTTTCCGGCCATCGCGTATTCAGCCATCGACACGTACCTGTTCCGTGGCCGGGCGCCGTGGACGCTGCATCACAAGCAGCCGGACAACATGACGCTCAAACCGGCCAGCCAGATGCCGAAGATCAACTATCCGAAGCCGGACGGAGTGCTGACGTTCGACAAGCTGTCGAACGTGTTTTTCTCCAGTACCAACCACCGCGAGGACGAGCCGATCCACCTGCGGCTGAAGGACCCCGCGGTACCGGTCAAGGTCAACCTGGCCCTCTACGATGCGCCGGAGCAGCGTTACTGTCCGGCCGGCGTGTACGAAATCGTCGGACAGGACAGCGGCGCGCCGCAATTGCAGATCAATGCGCAGAACTGCGTGCACTGCAAGACCTGTGACATCAAGGACCCGACACAGAACATTACCTGGACGACGCCGGAAGGCGGTGGCGGGCCGAACTATCCGAACATGTAATATCTTCCGGCAATTTTGCAGGTTGATTTGATGGTAAATGCATCGCCCGCGCTTTTGCTGCGGGCGATGCTGTATCCGAAGGTGTGTCTCCGGGCCGGAACCGTCACAATAGCGGCTGTTTGTCCCGTCAGGAGTCATTACGCATGGATGTGATTGAACTGGTCAGTCGCCTGGATACATTGCTGGAACCGTGGAAATTCAAGGATTACTGTCCGAACGGCCTGCAGGTCGAAGGTGCCCGGCGGATCGAGCGGGTCGTGTGTGGCGTGACGGCCAGCCAGGCGTTGCTGGACGAAGCCGTGCGGCTGGATGCCGATGCGGTCCTGGTGCATCACGGCTACTTCTGGAAGGGCGAACCTGCTGCCGTCACCGGCATCAAGCGGCAACGGCTGGCAACCCTGCTGGCCAACAACCTGCACCTGCTGGCTTACCATCTGCCGCTGGATGCCCACCCGCAGTTCGGCAACAACGCAGGCCTGGCTCAGGCGCTGGGGTTGCAGATGCAGGGAACCGCGGGCGAGCAAGGATTGCTGGCCTGGGGTGTGCCGGAAAATTCATGCAATGTGGGTGAGCTGGCGCTGCGCACTTCCGGGGCCCTGGAGCGCCTGCCATTGGTGATCGGCTCTCTGGAGCGGCCGGTCCGGCGCGTTGCCTGGTGTACCGGGGGCGGGCAGGGCATGTTTGCCGATGCAGTCGATCTGAGCGTCGATGCCTTCATTACCGGCGAGGCGTCGGAGTACTGCTGTCATCTGGCCCGCGAAAGCGGAGTGGCGTTCCTGGCGGCCGGTCATCATGCCACCGAGCGCTTTGGCGTGCAGTCCCTGACCCGCTGGCTGCGGGAACAGGGGCTGGATGCCCGTTATGTCGAAATCGACAATCCGATCTGAGTGGTTGTTTTTGTAGATAATTTTTGAAGCTAGACCATTCCCGCAGAAGTTGCAGGGAGATTTTGCCTGGCTCGGCTTTAAGCCATACGGGTATTCAGTTAAAATCACGTGGTTTAGCCAGATTTCTTGTTTGAGGATCAAACCAATGAGTGAGCAGCAAGTCGACAAGGGTCGCCGCCGCTTCCTGACGCTGGCCACCAGCGCCGCTGGTGGTGTGGCTGCCGTCGGTGTGGCAACCCCGTTCCTGCTGAGCTTCTTCCCGTCCGAGCGGGCGAAGGCTGCCGGCGCACCGGTGGAAGTGGACATCAGCAAGCTGGAGCCGGGTCAGAAAATCAACGTCGAGTGGCGTGGCAAGCCGGTATGGGTGCTGTCGCGTACGCCGGAACAACTGCAGAACCTTCCCAAGCTGGACGGCAAACTGGTTGATCCGAAATCGGAAATGCCCCAGCAGCCCGTGTATTGCCAGAACGCCACCCGCTCGATCAAGCCGGAGATCATGGTTGCCGTCGGCATCTGTACCCACCTTGGCTGTTCGCCGACCTTCCGTCCGGACCTCGCACCGGCCGACCTCGGTGCGGACTGGCTGGGTGGCTTCTACTGCCCGTGTCACGGCTCCAAGTTTGACCTGGCCGCCCGGGTGTACTCCGGTGTTCCGGCCCCGTCCAACCTGGAAATTCCGCCGCACAAGTACCTGAGCGACACCGCGCTGCTGATCGGTGATGACAAGTAATAAAGAGGCGAAACACATGAGCAAGCAACAAGCGGTCCTTGACTGGATCGACGCGCGCTTTCCCCTGACGTCGACCTGGAAAGCCCACGTCTCCGAGTATTACGCACCGAAGAACTTCAATTTCTGGTACTTCTTCGGTTCGCTCGCCATGCTGGTGCTGGTCATCCAGATCGTCACCGGCATCTTCCTGACGATGAACTACAAGCCGGATGCGGCCACCGCCTTCTACTCGGTGGAATACATCATGCGCGACGTGGCCGGTGGCTGGATCATCCGCTACATGCACTCGACCGGCGCCTCGATGTTCTTCGTCGTGGTGTACCTGCACATGTTCCGTGGCCTGATCTACGGCTCGTACAAGGCTCCGCGCGAACTGGTGTGGGTGTTCGGCTGTCTGATCTTCCTCGCGCTGATGGCCGAAGCCTTCATGGGCTACCTGCTGCCGTGGGGGCAGATGTCGTTCTGGGGTGCCCAGGTGATCGTCAACCTGTTCGGTTCCATCCCGGTGATCGGTCCGGACCTGTCGGTGTGGATCCGCGGCGACTTCGTGGTGTCCGATGCCACCCTCAACCGCTTCTTCGCCCTGCACGTGATTGCCGTGCCGCTGGTGCTGCTGGGTCTGGTGGTTGCCCACCTGATCGCGCTGCACGAAGTCGGCTCGAACAACCCGGACGGCGTTGAAATCAAGAAGAACAAGGATCCGGTCACGCACATTCCGCTGGACGGCATTCCGTTCCACCCGTACTACACCGTCAAGGACATCCTGGGTGTGGTGGTGTTCCTGATCGTGTTCTCCGCCATCGTGTTCTTTGCTCCGGAAGGCGGCGGTTATTTCCTCGAAAAGCCGAACTTTGACCCGGCTGACCCGCTGAAGACCCCGCTGCACATTGCGCCGGTCTGGTACTTCACCCCGTTCTACGCCATCCTGCGCGCCGTGCCGTCGTTCTTCGGCACCCAGGTGTGGGGTGTGCTGGCCATGGGCGGTGCCGTGGTGCTGATCGCCTTCCTGCCGTGGCTGGACAAGAGCCCGGTCAAGTCGATCCGTTACCGTGGTCCGAAGTTCAAGATTGCCGTTACCTTGTTCGTGATCGCCTTTATCGGTCTGGGTATCCTGGGGGCCATGCCGTCGACCAACGTGCGTACTGTCATCGCCCAGTTGCTGTCGGTTGTCTACTTCCTGTTCTTCCTGACCATGCCGTTCTACACCCGCAACGATATCGGCTCGGTGCCGGTGCCGGAGCGCGTGACCGAAACCAACGGCAAGCGTCAACTGACCTTCGCTGTGCTGGTGGCGATCGCTCTGGGCGGTGCCTGGGCATTTGCCAAGCTGGTTTGATCGAGGGAGCGACAAGTCATGAAAAAAACCATCCGCCAATTCCTCGCCGCTACCCTGCTGCTGGCCCTGCCGGCAGGGGCTGCCATGGCCGCTGCTGCCGGTCCGGCCCTGGATCCGGCTCCGATTGACCTGCGGGATACCGAAAGCCTGCAGCGCGGTGCCCAGCTGTTCAACAACTACTGCCTGTCCTGCCACAGCGCCCAGGCCATGCGTTACAACCGGCTGCAGGACATCGCGTTGTCCGAGCAGCAGATCAAGGACAACCTGCTGCCGGCCAATGCCAAGATCGGTGACACCATGAAAGTGGCCATGCAGCCGCTGGACGGTGCCAACTGGTTTGGCGCCGTGCCGCCGGACCTGTCGGTGATGGCGCGTGCCCGGGGTGCAGACTACATCTACACCTACCTGCGCGGTTTCTACCGTGACGAAACCCGTCCGACCGGCTGGAACAACCTGGTGTTTGACAAGGTAGGCATGCCGCACGTGTTCTGGCAGTGGCAAGGCGAACAGCGCCTCGTTACCGTCAAGGAAAACGGTCATGACGTGCAGAAACTGGAGCTGGTCACCCCCGGCACCATGACCCGTATGGTCAACGGCAAGCCGGATACCCGCGAGTTCGACCAGCGCATGGCCGACCTCACCAATTACATGGTGTTCATGGGCGAGCCGTCCCAGGTCAAGCGTCACCAGGTCGGATACGTCGTACTGATGTTCCTGGTTCTGGTCATGCTGCCGCTGGCCTACCTGCTGAAGAAGGAATACTGGAAAGACATACACTGATTCCAGTAACGTGAAATGACAGGCGGATCAATTGATCCGCCTGTTTTCATTTGTGGATCAATGGCTTGCGCTTCTTGTCTGGCAAGGGCCTGGAAGGCAGTGCTACAATCCCGCTGATTGCCCGCCCCACGGCAGGTGGGGTGTTCATGCCGGATATTTATTTTGAAAAGGTTGCCGCCAACATGATGACACTGTATTCGGGTACGACCGATCCCTTCAGCCACCGCTGCCGTATCGTATTGTTCGAAAAAGGCATGGATTTCCAGATCCAGGATGTGGACGTGCTGAACAAGCCGGAAGACCTTGCGGTCATGAATCCGTACAACGAAGTGCCGGTCCTGGTCGAGCGTGACCTGATCCTGTACGAATCCAACATCATCAACGAATACATCGACGAGCGTTTTCCGCATCCGCAGCTGATGCCGGCCGATCCGATCATGCGTGCGCGTGCCCGCCTGTTCCTGCACCGCTTCGAAAACGAGCTGTTCACCCATGTGAAAACCCTGGAAGGTGCACCGAAAAAGGCCGAGGCCGAAAAAGCCCGCGAAGCCATCCGTGACAGCCTGACCACCATCGCTCCGGTGTTTTCCCGCCAGAAATTCATGCTGGGTGACGAGTTCTCCATGATCGACGTGGCCATTGCCCCGCTGCTGTGGCGCCTCGAGCATTACGGCATTGATCTTGGCAAGGCTGCTGCTCCGATCCTGAAGTACTCCGAGCGCATCTTCACCCGCCAGGCCTTTATTGATTCGCTGACTCCGGCCGAAAAGGCCATGCGCAAATAATGAGCGTTTCGACCAAACCCTATCTGGTGCGAGCCCTGTGGCAGTGGTGTGTCGACAACGGCCACACGCCGTATCTGGCCGTCTGGGTCAATGACCGGGTACAGGTGCCGCGTCAGTACGTGCGCGACAACGAGATTGTCCTCAACATCGCACCCTCTGCCACGCAGGGGCTGGATATCGGCAATGACTGGATCAGTTTTTCCGCCCGTTTTGGTGGCATTTCCCAGCAGATCCATGTGCCGGTAGGCAATGTCGTGTCCATTTTCGCCCGGGAAACCGGCGAAGGGATGGGGTTTGAGCTGGAGGATGAGCAGTCGGAAGGGCTGCACGCCCTGGATGAAGATGGCAGTGACGGAAATGAGGCCGGGGTACCGCCTCCCGAACCCTCTGGGGGGGGGAGCCGCTTGCGCATCGTCAAGTGAAGATGCCAGTAAATGAAATCACCGGCCTTGGGCTGGTGATTTTTTTTGTCTTTTTCCGGATTGAGCAGGGGGTGCCCAAAATTTGGGCAAACCGGATTTCCCTTGCTGGCAGAATGACTTGAAGCGGTTATCCACACTTTTTCCTGTCAGCCATCCCCGCCGGGCGGGGGCAACTGGAACAGTGTGCTGTGGACAACTTTTCGCGGGTTACAAGCTGCCCAAAAAACAGACAGTAGTGGATTCTTACGGAAAAACAGCGGTTTATGCTGTTTGCCCACAGCCGGTGCACATTGCCGTGCTGCCGTTCTGGGGATAAACACCAGCTGGTCAGCCGTGCAGCAAGAAGTATCCCGCAATCAGGGCCACGGCCAACGCCAGGCCAATGCCGGCCCAGACAGTCCAGTGGCGACCGGTTTCCAGCACGCTTTCTGCCGGATTGGCCGGGTTGACGTACACCCAGACCGGGCTGCCAGCCGGATAGCGGGCAGCAATTTCGGTCTCGGGGGCTTCGGTCGTGCTGTAGCCCGGTTCGGGGAAACGGCGCTGGGTGCCGGCATATGGCCGGCCATCCACCTCATAGCGATAGTGGATGATCGCCTTGTAATCCCACTGGCGCTCGTTGGAGCGCGCTGCCCGCTGGTCTACCTGGCTTTCCGTTACCGTTCCCTGTACCCGGCGCCAGTCCTGGCTGGCCACGGCCTTTTCGCCCTGGCGATACAGCATCAGGGCGCCGGCCAGTGCCATGATGATCAGGCCGGTCAGTACGATCCAGCGCATCAGTCGTCCTTGCCCTCTGCCATCGGCCGGGTCGGGTCGAATGCCTCGCCGCCCTGGTCGAAAAAGCTTTGCAGGATGACCTGGGCTGCCACCTGGTCCAGCACCGGCTTCTGCTTGCGGCCACGCCGGCCGGATTCGCGCAGCAGGTCCTCCGCCAGCAGCGAACTGTGACGCTCGTCCACCAGCACCACCGGCAGGCCGAAGCGGCCGTGCAGGCGCTGGGCAAACCGCCGGGCCAGCCGGGTCATCTCGTGCGGTGTACCGTCGGCATGCGTGGGCAGGCCGACCACCAGACCGCTGATCTGCCATTCGCCGATCAGGGCTGCAATACGGGCAAACCGGCTGTCATTGTCCGGCGCACTCAGGGTTTCCAGCGGATGGGCGATGCCGACCAGCCGGTCGCCGACTGCAATACCGATGCGGGCTTCGCCGAAATCAAAGCCCAGCCAGCTGCCTTG
>RRZT011730725.1_pt1 | contig 15012 bp, 9 predicted proteins | sample 2165551 | NCBI WGS metagenome assembly RRZT01 (sample SAMN10456910, study PRJNA506462) | wastewater metagenome | biome: wastewater; feature: sludge; material: wastewater sludge; isolation source: wastewater sludge with Escherichia coli K12::gfp cells carrying plasmid... | place: USA: Moscow, Idaho ... | reverse complement strand
GGGGTTTCGATGAAAGTCGGTGCCATCATCATTGGCGATGAATTGCTCTCGGGCAAACGCCAAGACAAACATCTGCCGCAACTGATTCAGCTCTTGGTGGCGCGGGGTATCAAGCTGTCGTGGGTGGAATATATCGGCGACGATGCCGCCCGCCTGACCGCCACGTTTTGCCGCAGTCTCAACAGCCCCGACTTGGTGTTTAGCTTTGGCGGGATAGGTGCAACGCCGGATGACCTGACCCGTGCCTGTGCCGCCCATGCAGCGGGTGTGCCGCTTAAAATCCACCCCGATGGCCAAGCCATTGTCGAAGAGCGTTTTGGGGCGGAGGCCTACCCACACCGCATCAATATGGTCAATATTCCGTGTGGCAGCAGCCTGATTCCGAATCCGGTTAATCAGATGCCGGGCTTTAGTTTTGCCCACCACCACTTTGTGCCTGGCTTTCCGAGCATGGCGTGGCCGATGGTGGAATGGGTGCTGGATACCCACTACCGCCACTTGTTCGACAGTACCCCCGATATTGAACTGACCGTACTGGTGCCCCAAGCCCGTGAAGGGAACTTAATCGACATCATGCAGGCTTTTGTACGGGATAATCCTGCGCTTAAGCTGTCTAGCTTGCCCAGCTTTGGCACGGCATCTTTGCCGCCGCATATTGAGTTTGGTGTGACCGGTGCCCCGCTGTTAGCCGAGCCCGCCATGCACCACTTGGTCGAAGCCCTAAAAGGCGCGGGCTATACCCCGCAGGCTGTCGTGCACCGCGCGGCAAGCTAAGAACGTGTTCAAAGCCTCGCGAACGATGGGGTCAGCCAAGGTGAAATACCCCGAAGCCTCTGTGTAGGTCGGGATTTATCCCGATACTTTGTCGGGTTAAAACCCGACCTACGTCTGGCGGCGTATTTACAGCAAACAGCGCACCTTATAACTAGGCTCTAAGACCTCCCCCTAACCCCGACCCCCGCGCCCTGTTTAAGGCGCGTTTAACAGCAAAGAGAACAACCATGCGGCAAACGTGGAGCGTGACCACCGCGCTGGCTATTACGCTGGCCACCATCGGCATGGGCGAGGCGGCAGAAACCCGCCCTGCCATCAAAATCACCCCGCTGAAACGGCTAGAGGGCAGTCCTGCCCCTGCGGCAACCGACAAGGCCAGCAAGCCCGCCCCAGCGGACAAGCCCCTTGCTGCCGAGACGGATAGCCGCACGACGCAGGAGGGCGACACGGCACCCGAAGCGGCGACCAAGGCGGACACGGCCAGCCCCAGTGTGGCAAGCCCGACTGCCCCCGCCAAACGTGCCAAGCCTGCCCCGCGTGCGGCGGCAGCCGCCCCTGCCGCCCCTGCCACCCCTGAAGCCGCACCGTCCGCCGCGTCCAGTGCTGCTAAAACAGAGCCAGCGGCTCCCCACCTGACCGAGGCACCGGCTCCCGCCGAGGGATCGCCGCCAGTCCGCGCCGCCAAGCCGACCCCGCAGCCAGCCCAAGCGGCTGCGCCGTCTCGCCTTGCTGCACCCGTTGCGGCTGCCGTAGCCGTCGGCGCGGCGACCTTGGCGACATCGCCTAGCGAGCCGAGTTCGCCCGCTGCTGCCGCCAAACCTACGCCCCCCGTGGCCGTGCCGCCGTCCGCGCCGGTAGTCAAACCGGAGCCATCCCCTGTGTCGCCTGTACCCAGTCCGGTCGAGGCGATGACTGCCCCTGCCCAGCCCGCCAGCCCCTCGGTGGCCGCCCCTGCGGTCGTGCCCCATAAGCCCAAACCCAAGCCGCTGCCGAGTCGGCTGTTGCCGCCGCCGGTGACGGTGCGGGCAGAAGCCCCGACTGCCGCACCCGCTGCCCCGCCGCGCCCTGCGGCACCACCTCCGATGCGTGCGGTGTTGCCGCCGTCGGTGGTGTCCTCAGGGCAGGCCGTGCGGCCTTCGCCTTTGGTGTCGATAGGTACGATGGCGGCTGCCCCTGCTGTGGCTGCGCCACCATCGGCACGCCCTGTTTCACCGGCGCGTGCCGAGCCCCGCCTCAGCCCGAGCTTGACCACTCAAGGCGTGCTGTCTGGCAAAAGCGTCCGTGACCATAGCTTTGCCGGCAGTGCCGGTAATGTGGTGCGGGTGACCTTGTCCGGTGCGAACCCGTTGGCGTATTTTGTGTTGCGCGGCCCTGATAACGGCATCGTCACTTCAGCGGAAACCCGCGACTGGATGGGGAGTTTGCCCGCTGCCGGTCGCTATACGGTGCAGGTGTTTTTGTACCGCGATGGGGCAGGGGCGGGGGGTGCGGTGGATTACCGCTTGCGGGTGAACACGGTTAAGCCTTAGAGCCTGTTGAGCGGCTCGCGAACGGCGGGTCGGCCAAGGCAAAATACCCCGAAAAAGCACACACGCTGCGGCCTTGGCTGCTATTCCCCTCCGCCGGACGGGGTAGTTGCTGGTGAGGCCGCCAGAGCCAAACCCAGACCCAAAGGCAACCACCCCACCCCGATGGGGCACCCCGCCACGGGAGGGAAATCACAGCCCAAGCCCAGCGACCACCTGTGGCGGGGAATGGCGGCGTAGGTCACCGGCGGCGGGGAATAAAAACCAAACCCTCTTAGCTGGCTGAAAGGGCGCGCCATAGGCAAAGGGGACACCCCGCCGTGCTGGGCGGCGTGTCCCCTTTTTTGCGGGCAGTGCGTGCTATCGCCGCAGCTTGGCGAGGGCTTCGGCCATGGCGTTGTTGGCAGGGGCGGTGTCCTTGCTGCTGGCTTTGCCGCCCTCGCGCCGTGCGGCAGGCCGACCCCCGGTGGGCGGGGCTTCGCGGGGGGGAGCTGAACGCACCGCCGCGGTGCCGGGCTCATCATCAAGCCGCAAGCTCAGGGCAATGCGCTTCCGTTTGACATCCACTTCCATCACCTTGGCTTTGACCAAATCCCCTGCTTTCACCACTTTGCGCGGGTCATCGACAAAGGTCTTGCTGAGGGCAGAAATATGCACCAGCCCATCTTGATGCACGCCGACATCGACAAACGCCCCAAAGTTAGTGACGTTGGTCACCACGCCTTCTAGCACCATCCCCACCCGCAGGTCAGAAAGCTGCTCCACCCCCTCGGCAAAGGTGGCGGTCTTGAATTCGGGGCGTGGGTCGCGGCCTGGCTTATCCAGCTCCCGCAGAATATCCATCACGGTGGGCAAGCCAAAGCGGTCGTCGGTGTAATCGGCAGGGCGGAGGCTTTTCAGAAAGGCGGCATCCCCCAGTAGTTGGGCGACTTTGCGCCCTGTGTGCGCCGCCATGCGTTCCACCACGGGATAGGCTTCGGGGTGAACGGTGGAGCGATCCAGCGGCTGCGTGCCGTTCATCACCCGCAAAAAGCCAGCCGCCTGCTCAAATGTTTTGTCGCCTAAGCGGGGGACTTTTTTCAGGGCGGTGCGGCTGGTAAAGGCCCCGTAGGTGTCGCGGTAGCTGACGATATTGTGCGCCAAGGTGCTGTTGAGGCCGGAGACCCGCGTCAGCAAGGGCACGGAGGCGGTGTTGACATCCACCCCCACGGCATTGACGCAATCCTCCACCGTGGCATCCAAAGAACGCGCCAACTGGCTCTGGTTGACATCGTGCTGATACTGTCCCACGCCGATGGATTTGGGGTCGATTTTAACCAGCTCGGCGAGGGGGTCTTGCAGGCGGCGGGCAATCGACACCGCCCCGCGCAAGGAGACATCCAATTCGGGGAATTCCTGCGCCGCCAGTGCCGAAGCCGAATACACCGAAGCCCCGGCCTCGGACACCACCAGCTTGGTCAATTTAAGCTGCGGATACAGCCGTATCAGGTCGGCGGCCAGCTTGTCGGTTTCGCGGCTGGCGGTGCCGTTGCCAATGGCAATCAGCTCGACCTGATGCCGTCCACACAGGGCGGCCAAAATAGCCAGTGATTTGTCCCACTCGTTGCGGGGGACATGGGGGTAAATGGTGGTGGTTTCGACCAGCTTGCCGGTCGCATCCACAATGGCGACTTTGGTGCCGGTGCGTAAGCCAGGGTCGAGGCCCAGCGTGGGGCGCGGTCCTGCGGGGGCGGCCAGCAGCAAGTCATGCAGGTTATCGGCAAAGACCTTAATCGCTTCGGCTTCTGCGCTGTCCCGCACGCGGTTCATCAGCTCCAGTTCTAGCGACAACACCAGCCGCGCCCGCCATGCCAGCCGCACCGTGTCGAGTAGCCAGCGGTCGGCGGGTCGCCCTGCGTCGGCGATGCTAAAGTGGGCGGCGATGCTGTCTTCGTAGGGGCTGCGTTGGGTGCTGGGCACGTCGTCTGGCTGCCAAGTGAGTTGCAGCGTCAGCACGCCTTCGTTCCGTCCCCGCATCAAGGCCAAGGCGCGGTGGGAAGGAATCGCCCGAATCCGTTCACGGTAGGCAAAATAATCGGCAAATTTTTCGCCCGCCTCGGCTTTGCCTTCGACCAGCGTGGAGCGGACTTCGCCTTCTCGCCACAGGGTTTCGCGCAGGGTGCCGAGTAGGGTGGCGGATTCGCCCATTTGCTCAATCAAAATGGCGCGTGCCCCGTCGAGGGCGGCTTTGGGGTCGGCAATGCCTTTTGCAGCATCGACATAGGCGGCGGCTGCTTGCAGCGGGTCTTGCTGGGGGTCGGTCAGCAGCAAAGCGGCCAAGGGTGCCAGACCGGCTTCGCGGGCAATTTGGGCTTTGGTGCGGCGTTTGGGCTTATAGGGCAGGTAGAGGTCTTCCAGCGTGGTTTTGTCGCTGGCGGCGTAGAGCGTGGCTTCGAGTTCGGGGGTGAGTTTGTCTTGCTCGCGGATGCTGCTGAGGATGGTGTCGCGGCGGTCGTCTAGCTCGCGCAGATAGCGCAACCGCTCATCCAGCAGCCGAAGCTGGGTATCGTCCAGCCCGCCGGTGACTTCTTTGCGGTAGCGGGCAATAAAGGGGACGGTGGCCCCTTCGTCAATCAGGGCGATGGTGGCGGAGATTTGGCTTTCGCGCACCGCGAGTTCGGTGGCAAGACGGGCAGCAACAGAAGGCAACATGGCAGGCATTCGGGCAAAAACAAAGAGGCAGGCACTTTACCGGATTTGCTGCGGGCTGTGCGGCTGACCCCGTGGGTGGCAGGCTTTTTGGTCGGGCTGGAGCCCTGCCGCGCGTGGCAGCGAGGGCGGCTTGGTTTTTATGCCCCTCCCGTGGCGGGGTGGGGTGGGCGGTATCTGCCACCCCACAAAAAAGCCCTCGATGCCAGTTGAGGCAATCGAGGGCGGGACTTCAGGCACGCTTCCTGTACTGCGACAGGGCAATGACCTGATTAGTCTGCTTTAAAGGTGTCGTGGCACGCTTTGCAGGTTTTTTGTGCTGCGCCAAAGGCAGGCTTGATTTGTGCCATGTCGCCGGTTTGGGCGGCAGTGGCCAGCTTAGCGATAGCGGCTTGATGCGAGTCGATTTCTTTCTTGAACTCGGCTGGCTTGCTCCAGATTTCTGGCTTGGCTTCGGTCTTGCCCTTGTTGCTGCCCTCTGGGAAGTGGTCCCAAGGCTGCTTGGATAAATCGACCATCTTGGTAGCCATCGCGGCGAACTCATCTTTGTTGTAAGGGGTTTCGCCCTTCATCATCTTGCCCATGCCGGCTCCAAAGGTTTTTTTGTATTCTTTGAATATTGCACGGCGGGCTTTAACGTGGTCTTCCGCAGCAACAGCAGAGGACATCACACCGGCACAGACCAGACCAGCAACCAACAGCGACAAGGTTTTACGCATGAGAAAACTCCTTTTGAATGAGGGGGAACAACGAGGGCAGTTTAGCGAATTTTTCTGAGAACCAGCTTACGATTTGCGATGCTCGGGTGCGCCCTGCGTTGAAATGCACAAAAAATCCGTGTGGATTGCAGTCCAACGCTGTTTTTTCGGTTCATTCCGCCTTGGCTGACCCTTCGCTCGCTAAATCGTAAGCGCGGTGCTCACGCTGTGCGGAACCTCCCGCTGGCTTTAGAATGCCCAGCACTTTCTATGCCGAGTTTAGCCATGTCTGCTACTGCCCCTGTTTCTGCCGCTACCTCTCCGCTGGTGTCGCCTTGGCAAGCCCCTTGGTATGCCACGCCTGCCCACGCCACGCCGCAACACGCCATGGTGCTGGGTGCGGGGATTGCCGGTGCGGCCGTAGCGTTTAGCTTGGCGCGGCGGGGGATACGGGTGACGGTGTTTGAGCGCGGGGCGACCGTGGCGGGCGGGGCATCGGGCAATGCCCAAGGCGTGCTGCACACCAAGCTTTCCCCCCATGCCACCCCGCTGACCCAGCTCTTGGTGCAGGGCTACGCTTACAGCCGCGCCCTGTTGCCGCAAACCTTGGGTGCGCCAGGGCAGGACTGGGACGATTGCGGTATTTTGCAGCTAAGTGTGGATGCCGAAGAGGCGCGTCGCCATGCCGGTTTGGCGGCATGTGACTGGACGGCGGGCTGGCTGCGTTCGGTGTCTGCCGCCGAGGGCAGCGCATTAAGCGGCATCCCGCAAGTCCACGCGGGACTGTGGTTTGAGGGCGGGGGCTGGGTGCATCCGCCTGCTTGGGTACGGGCTTTGTTGGCGCATCCTCTGATTACGGTGTGCTGCGAGGCTGAAGCCGTCAGTCTGACCCATTTGGCGGCGGGCGATTGGCAACTGACCTTTGCCGATGGCCGCCACGCGACCGCGCCGGTGGTGGTGGTGGCGACGGCACACGAGGCTGCCCATTTGCCTGTGCTGGCGCATTTGCCGCTGTCGGGGATTCGGGGGCAGACGGCGGTGGTGGCGGCGACGGCGGGGAGTCGTGCCCTCAAAAGCGTGGTGTGCGGCGGGTCGTATGTGTCGCCTGCGCGGCAGGATGGCAGCCACTGTTTTGGGGCGACTTTTCGTTTTCAGCAAACAACGTGTACGGTGACCGACGAGGAGCACGAAGAGAACTTGGCCAAGCTTGCGGTGCTCGCGCCGCCGCTGTATCAGGCTTTGGGTGGCGCGGCGTTGCGCCCTGCACAATTGCTGGGGCGGTCGGCGTTTCGCGCCACGACACCAGATTATTTGCCGCTGGTAGGCGGGGTGGCCGAGGCCGCCCTGTTTGCGCCGACTTATCCTGCCCCTGAACAGGTCGAACGCCAGCAGTTGACGACCCCTGCTCCGTGGCTGTCGGGGCTGTATGTGTCTTTGGGGCATGGCTCTCGCGGCTTGGTGACCGCCCCGTTGGCGGGGGAGGTGCTGGGCGCGGCGATTGCCGGTGAGCCATCACCGCTGTCGGCGGCTTTGTTGGCGGCGGTGCATCCCAACCGCTTTTTGCTCCGTGGCCAAAAGCGTCGCCATGCACCGGCTAAGGGGGCGGCGGGCGGGGCGCATAGCGGCAAGCCTTGAGCTTCCGCTTGGCGTGATTTTGGCGTGTAGCCGCCTTGCTGTGCCACTCAAGGGCAAGGGTGCGGAATTGCTGGGCGATGTCCACGGCAGCTTGTTGCTTGTCTGCCCTCTTGCTGCTGGATGGGTCGATACCCTTGGCAATCAGCTCACGGGCAGCATCGGCAGCGGCACGGGCTTCGGCTAGGGTCATGATGATGGTGGCGGATAGGGGCTGGCCTTTGGCATCAAACTTGGTGGGGCGGCAATACACGCCCACGCTCAATTTCTTCTCGGTGCCATCAAAGCGGTATTTGAGCCGCCAATACTTTGAGCCGTTTGGATTGACCAAGACAAACAGCCCGCCTTCGTCAGCCTTTTTGTAGGTCTTGGCTTGGGGCTGGAAGTTTTTTACAGCAAGGGCGGCGAGGGGAATTCTGGGGTACTTTTTTTATCTAACTGAATGTACCCCCAAATGTACCCCTTGGTTGCGCTGGATACAATCGGAACGCATCCGACCCCATAGGCAACAAAAAACCCCACGAACCTAGGTTCTATGGGGCTTTGCGTGAATCCTTCGGTACGGGCTGAAGGGCTTCGGAATGGGGGGTGGTGCCCGAGACCGGAATTGAACCGGTACGCCTTAACGGCGACGGATTTTAAGTCCGTTGTGTCTACCAATTTCACCACTCGGGCGGTGCGGCTTGCTGCTGCAAAAAAGCCCCGACGGGTTAGGTCCGGGCTTTTACATTAAAGCTGCTGCAATCTGGAGGCGGGGGTCGGGATCGAACCGGCGTAAACGGCTTTGCAGGCCGCTGCATAACCACTTTGCTACCCCGCCGTAAGGGGAGGCTAAAAGCAAGGCTTTTAGCGAAAACTGGAGCGGGAAACGAGATTCGAACTCGCGACCTCAACCTTGGCAAGGTTGCGCTCTACCAACTGAGCTATTCCCGCACTGACGACACAAACAACCATGCGATTCATAAAAACTGGAGCGGGAAACGAGATTCGAACTCGCGACCTCAACCTTGGCAAGGTTGCGCTCTACCAACTGAGCTATTCCCGCTTTGTTTCTATGCCCTTGCATCGCTGCAAGAGAGGCGCATTATAAACATGCTCAATTATCTGTCAAGCACCTCGTCTTGGTTTTTTTGGGTGCGCATTTGGATCGCCGCCATTTTTAGGTAATAACCCATTGACCACAAAGTTAAAACGGCGGCCAGCACCATAAAGATATTGCCGAGCAAGCGTGTATTGACCCCCGCAACCAAGGGGGCATCAAACAGCAGCAGCAGGACGGCAATCATCTGGGCGGCGGTTTTGAGTTTGCCCACATAGGCCACGGCGACGCTTTTATGCTCGCCGAGCTGCGCCATCCATTCACGCAATGCAGAAATGGTGATTTCACGGCCAATAATGACCATGGCCAGCCATGCCCAAGTGCGCTCAAGGTCTACGAGCAAAATCAAGGCGGCCGCCACGATTAGCTTATCGGCTACAGGGTCAAGAAACGCGCCAAATGCCGAGGTCTGCCCCCATTTGCGGGCTAAAAAGCCATCTAGCCAATCGGTTATCGCCGCGAGGGCAAAAATCAGCGTGCCAATTTGGTTGCGTGCGGCATCGGCCAGCATCGAGGAAGGCAGGTAAAACAAACCAATAAAGACCGGAATCAGTGCGACGCGCAGCCAAGTGAGAAAAATGGGGAAATTAAACGGCATGGGCGGTGTGCCTGCTTTGTTTGGGTTAGGCCAGAGGTGCTTAATGAAGGGCTTGGTAGATTTTTTCAGCCAACGCCGCGCTAATGCCGGTGACTTGCATCAGTTCGTCAGGGCTGGCGGCTCGTACCCCCTTGAGCCCCCCAAATCGGGTGAGCAAGGCTTGGCGACGTTTCGCGCCGATGCCAGGAATCGCTTCTAGCTGCGAGGTTAAGCGGGTCTTGGCACGACGGGCGCGATGCCCCGTAATGGCAAAGCGGTGAGCCTCGTCCCGAATGATTTGAATCAAGTGTAAGCCAGGACGGTCTGGCGGCAATTGTAGCGTTTTTTGCTGTCTCGGGAGGATTAGCGTTTCCAAGCCTGGTTTCCGTCCCTCGCCTTTGGCGACCCCCACAATCAACAGGTCAGACAGCCCGAGCGCATCCAGTACCGACACGGCCACCGCGACTTGCCCTTTGCCACCATCAATTAGCACCACGTCAGGGCGTTTGCCTTCCCCCTCGGCCAGTTTGGTGTAACGGCGTGTCAGTACATCGCGCATGGCGGCGTAGTCATCGCCTGGAGTGATGCCGCTGATGTTGTAGTGCCGATAATCGGAAGGCTGCATTTTTTCGGCGGCATAGACCACGCACGAAGCCACGGTGGCCTCGCCCTGCGTGTGGCTAATGTCGAAGCACTCAATACGCTGGAGTGGGCTTTCTACCCCCAGTGCTTCGGCGAGGTCTTGCAGTCGTGCTTGCTGGGTGAGCTTGGCTTGGGCTTTTTGGGCGATGGCCAAGTGCGCGTTTTTTTCTGACATTGCCAGCCAGACACGCTGCTCGCCGGTGGGATGGGTGATGAGGGTCCGCCGTTTTTCGGACTGCGCGGTCAGCAAGGCTGCTAACGCGGGGGCGATGTCGTGGTTCAGTATCAGCAAGGGCGGTAAGGCACCGCCCAAATAGTGTTGCGCCAAAAATGCCTCCAAAACATGGGCGGGCTCTTCGGTAGTGGCATGGTCGGGGAAGTGGCTTTTGTCCCCCAAATGCTGACCACCCCGCACCATCACCACGTTGACACAGGCCAAGCCTTGCGCCGTCACCGCCGTGATGATGTCGCCGTCTAGCTGATGGTTGGTGCTGACCACCCATTGCTGTGCCTGAATCCGCGCCAAGGCTTGGATTCTGTCGCGCAGCTTGGCAGCTTTTTCAAAGGCAAGGTCGGTGGCAGCGGCGTGCATCTCTGCGGAGAGGGTGTCTATCAGCGTTGCTTGCTTGCCCTGTAGAAAGGCGACGGCTTGGGCAAGGTCGCTTTGATAGGCCGAGGGCGAAATCAGCCCGACACAGGGGGCAGAGCAGCGTTGGATTTGGTGCAGCAGACAGGGTCTGGCACGGTGGGCGAATACACTGTCTTCGCAGGTTCTGAGCAAAAAAACCCGTTGCAGGGTCTGAATGGCCTCGCGCACGGCATAGCCATTGGGGTAAGGGCCAAAATAATGGTCGTCTTGGGTGGGCGTGCCTCGGTAGCTGGCTAATTGCGGGTAGGGATGCTGGGAAAGTCGCAGGTAAGGATAGCTTTTATCGTCTCTAAACAAGATGTTATAGCGCGGCGCAAGGGCTTTGATTAGGTTGTTTTCAAGGATAAGGGCTTCGGTTTCGCTGCGTACGACAGTGGTTTCTATCGTGGCGATTTGGCGCACCATGAGCTGAATCCGTGGGCTCAATCCCTGTTTTTGAAAGTAAGAACTCACCCGTTTTTTCAGGTCAATCGCTTTGCCGACATACAACACCCCTCCCTCGGCATCCAGCATCCGATACACCCCAGGCAAATGGGGCAAGCTCTCTAGCACGGCTTGCGCGTCAAACATCTGCTTACTCTCCCAATGCTATTTTTGGTCACGCACCTAAACGTGCACCTTAAACGAAAGCGGTTTTAACGCGAAAAAACCGCATGGTACCCCCGCGTTTCCCCCGCAACACCCTAGCCCGAAAGGGGTGCTTGTCGATATAATGCGCCTTTGCCGCGAAGGACTCCTGCCGATGCGAATCGTCCAAAAAGCCTACACGTTCGATGACGTTTTACTCGTTCCTGCCCACTCCAATATGTTGCCGCGTGATGTCAGCCTTGATACCCAATTCACCCGCAATATCAGGCTTCATCTTCCCTTAGTTTCTGCCGCCATGGATACCGTGACCGAAGGTCGCCTTGCCATTGCCTTGGCACAAGAGGGGGGCATCGGCATCATTCACAAGAATATGTCGCCAGCCAAGCAAGCCGCCGAAGTGGCCAAAGTTAAACGCCACGAATCCGGTATCGTGAAAGACCCCATTACGGTCAAGCCCGATATGTTGGTAGGCGATGTGATTCGCTTGGTGCGCGAAAAGCGCGTGTCTGGTTTGCCGGTGATTGAAGACGGCAAAGTGGTGGGGATTATCACCAACCGCGATTTGCGGTTTGAGTCCCGTCTCGATGTGCCGGTTCGCCACATTATGACCCCCCGTGAACGGCTGATTACCGTCAAAGAGGGCGCATCCCTCGACGAAGCCCGCGAACTAATGCACGCCAACCGCCTTGAGCGCGTGTTGGTAGTGAACGATGCCTTTGAGCTCAAAGGCTTGATGACCGTAAAAGACATTATCAAAACCAGCGAAAAGCCTTTTGCCAATAAAGACGACCAAGGTCGGCTGCGGGCAGGCGCGGCAGTTGGGGTGGGTGAAGGCACCGAAGAGCGCGTCGAACGCCTTGTGGCTGCTGGGGTTGATGTACTGGTGGTGGATACCGCCCATGGTCACAGCCAAGGTGTGCTAGACCGTGTGCGCTGGGTAAAACAAAATTACCCGCAAGTGGAAGTCATTGGTGGCAATATCGCCACGGCAGCGGCGGCGTTGGCGTTGGTAGAAGCCGGTGCGGATGGGGTCAAAGTGGGCATTGGCCCTGGCTCGATTTGCACCACCCGTATCGTGGCAGGGGTGGGTGTACCGCAACTGACCGCCGTGTATAACGTCACCCAAGCCCTCAAAGGTACGGGTGTCCCGATGATTGCCGATGGCGGGATTCGCTTCTCCGGTGACATCGCCAAGGCGATTGCCGCTGGGGCAAACTGCGTCATGCTGGGCGGCTTGCTGGCAGGCACCGAAGAAGCCCCTGGCGAAATTGAACTCTACCAAGGTCGCTCGTTTAAGAGCTATCGCGGCATGGGCTCGTTGGGTGCGATGCAGCAGGGGTCGAGCGACCGCTACTTCCAAGACAACGAAGCCAACGCCGACAAGCTTGTGCCTGAAGGCATCGAAGGGCGTGTGCCGTATAAAGGTTCCGTCGTGGCGGTGATTCACCAGTTGATGGGCGGCTTGCGCTCCTCGATGGGCTACTGCGGTTGCCCCACCATTGATGACATGCGTGAACGGGCTGAGTTTGTCGAGATTACCTCGGCAGGGATGCGTGAATCCCACGTCCACGATGTGCAAATCACCAAAGAAGCCCCTAATTACCACGTCGAGTGATAAGAAGCTTTGCAATGATGAACTGACCCCCAAAAGCTGGATGGTCAAAAGCTAGGTGGCCAAGACCTGAGTCCGGCACTGTGGGCTCAGGCCTTTTGTAGATACGCCTTTTCCGCACAGAGGACACCTTCTCCTTGCTAAGTGCTTCGGCAGTGCCGGTGTCGCTGCCCTGTGGCGATGCGGGCTGGGGATGTCGGTTTAGTCATCGTCTTGTGGCAGTCTGCTTTGGGCTGCAATGTGCCCAATCCCCCATGCTACCGCCGCTAAGTGCTGTTTACGCGCCGTGATACTTGGATCAACCTGCGTTGAAGTGCGCCAAAAGGTGCGTGTGGATTCAGTCCCAGTGCCGCTTTTTTGGCGCATTTCGCCTTGAGTAACTCCTTTGCTCGCTAGCGCGTTAACCGCTTCTAACCCCTCTCCGCTGTTCACCACACACCCCAATGCAGATTCATCACAGACGACCGGTGTTTGGGTGTGAATGGCCGCGCCACGCCGTGACACTGGGCGTGACGCGGCAGCAGTCCTACCCCAGCCATGCCTTAATACGCGCCACGGCCTCGGCCAAGCGCGGAATATCGGTGGTGTAAGCCAGCCGAATATGCCGTGAAGCCGCGTGCTGACCAAAGTCGCAGCCTGGGGCGACGGCGACATGGGCTTCGTCTAGCAGCCGCCGCGCAAAGCCAAAGCTGTCGTCGGTGTGGCGAGAGACATCCACATACAGGTAAAAGGCCCCTTCTGGCGCACCGGAGAGGGCAAAGCCCAATTCTGGCAAGGCGGCTTGCAAAAAGTCGCGCCGCTGGGCAAACACCTGCCGCCGCTGTGCCAGCTCGGCTTGGGTTTCCGGCAAAAAAGCCGCGAGGGCGGCATATTGCGCCACGGTCGAGGGGGCTAAAAATAGGTTTTGGGCAAGGCGGGTGACGGCATCTACATAGGCCTCGGGCACAACCAACCAACCCAGCCGCCAGCCGGTCATCTGGAAATATTTAGAAAAGCTGTTCACCACAAACATATCCTCCCCAGCAGCAAGGGCGGTTTCTGCTTCGCAGCCATAGGTGAGGCCGTGGTAAATCTCATCCACAATCAAAATGCCTTGGCGGGCACGCACTGCCGCCAACAGGCTACGCAAGTCTTCGGGGCGAATGAGCGTGCCGGTGGGGTTGGCGGGGCTGGCGATCATGGCGGCCACGGTGCGGGCATCCCAGTGAGTGGCGATGTCTTCGGCGCGGAGCTGAAAGCCGCTGTCCGCCGCGACCGGCAAGCACACCGGTTCGCCGTTGACCAGCCGCACCAAATGGCGGTTGCACGGATAGGTGGGGTCGGGCAGCAGCACTTTGTCGTCAGGGTTGATGCAGGCCGCCAAGGCCAATTGCAACGCCCCCGATGCCCCAGGTGTCACCACCACCCGCCGTGCAGGCACGGTGATGCTGTAGCGAGATTGGTAAAAGTCGGCAATCGCTTGGCGCAGCGGCGGAATGCCCAGCGCGGGGGTGTAGAACGTCTGGCCGGCTTGCAAGGCGGCAATGCCCGCTTGGGTAATGGCAGCAGGGGTGGGAAAGTCAGGCTCACCAATTTCAAGGTGAATGACATCGTGCCCCGCCGCTTCTAACGCCTTGGCGTGCGCCAAAATCTCCATGACGTAAAACGGGGCGATATGCGCCAAACGCTGGGCAACCGGCATCTTAGGCCTCGTCTTCGGGCTGGGCACGCAAGTGGTTCAGCACGGCGTAAATCGGCTGCAAAATCGCCTCGCCTAAACGCAAGCTGCGCTGTCCGTTCCAGCCATAGTCATCGTCGGGCAAGTTGGCGTTGTCTTTAAACGGCATTTCCAGCGTAAACGCGAGGCAGTCAAATGTGTTACCGACCCAGCTGGTGGCCAAGGTGGGATTGGCTTCGCCAAAGGTGTCTTTGTCGTAGCCGTGCTTGTCTTGAAAGTCGGGGCTGGCCAGCAAGAAATGCTGCTTAAACCGCGCTTCGAGGGCAGCCAAGCGTGGCGAGTAACTCGGCACGCCTTCGGTGCCGGCCACAAAGACGTAGGGCAGCGATTCGTCGCCATGAATATCAAGGAACAAATCGACCCCAGTTTCGAGCATTTTTTGGCGCACACACCACACTTCGGGGCTGTGGTTTTCGCTGGGAGTCAGCCATTCGCGGTTCAGGTTTGCGCCGACGGCATTGGTGCGCAGGTTGCCGCGTACCGAGCCATCGGGATTCATATTGGGGACAAGGTAAAACGTGGCTTTGTCGAACAAAGCCCGCGCCAAGGGGTCTTGGGTATCGAGCAGCCGTCCGAGCAACCCTTCCATAAACCACTCGGCCATGGTTTCGCCTGGATGCTGCCGTGCAATCACCCACACTTTGAGGTCGGACGAGACTTCGTGACCAATGGTCAGCAGGTTAAGGTCGCGCCCTTCGACGGTAGAGCCCAAGTCGGACAACTGCACCAGCCCAGAGCCTTGGGCATCGCCAATCAGACGCAAATGCTGTTCAAACGAATACGGCTCAAAGTAGGCGTAGTAAATACTGT
>RRZT010661929.1_pt1 | contig 15013 bp, 13 predicted proteins | sample 2165551 | NCBI WGS metagenome assembly RRZT01 (sample SAMN10456910, study PRJNA506462) | wastewater metagenome | biome: wastewater; feature: sludge; material: wastewater sludge; isolation source: wastewater sludge with Escherichia coli K12::gfp cells carrying plasmid... | place: USA: Moscow, Idaho... | reverse complement strand
TATCCTTGATTTTAAAGGTATAAATATACAGAAATTAAGTGACTAACTCAATAATTTTTTATTCGATTGTATTTCATTTCTAATGATAGGATCATGAAAGCGTTCTTGCTAATTAGAAACGTCTTTGGCATCACTTTTTTCATTACATGACTATCCTTTACTAGTACCAATGCTAAAAAACAGCCACCAATTCACGAATTAAGCTAGTTAAAACCTTTTAAAATAATGGCATTGCAAAATTTTAATTAGAAAAATTCGTGAATTCGTGGCAAAAAAAAAAATCGAATTAGTACGCAAAGCGAACAGTCATATTTCATTAAATCTCCTTGCGGGAAATTACTTTTTTATATGTTCTTCTTTTCTATATTTTCTAAAGTCATATTAGAAATCACGGATTTATCCTGTAGCAAAACATCTTCATCAATCGCATATTGATCTTTTGACTTTATCAAAAGCCAAGCGTTTTCTTGTTTCGTTTTTAGTTTTATCAATGCAAATTCACCTTTGAGTTTTTTTCCATTAAGAATAAAACTAAGATGTCCTTTTTGCAAATCGGATTTTAATTTATTTTCAACTTTATCAAATCCATTTTCATCAGCTAACGTGTAGGTTCCATTATCCCAAACCATAACAATCCCCGCGCCGTAATTTCCTGTAGGAATAATGCCTTCAAAATCTTTATAATTATAAGGATGATCTTCGACCATAATAGCCAACCGTTTATCAGCGGGGTTCATGGACGGACCTTTGGGTATCGCCCAACTTTTTAGCGCACCACCCATTTCCAATCGAAAATCATAATGCAAATGAGATGCAGCATGTTTTTGCACCACAAAAATCAACTCCGATGCTAATTTTTTAATTTCACCTTCGGGCTCGGCCGTAGAATTGAAATTACGCTTATTGTTGTATTCCTTTAAAGACATTGTATTGGGATTATTTTACTTAAGAATAGTTCCTTTCCAAATCTTATATCAAATCAGGTCTCCTTTATCCTCTTCTAAATTGTTGTGATTATCACCACCAATGCTGTAATGATTATTCTCCTCGTCTTCATTCCCTAATTTTTCCTGTTCATCATCCAACTCTGAACCTGGAATGTCTAGGTCAGCTCCAGACATATCTTCACAAAAATCTTTTTGATTTAATTCTGTACTATTATTGATTTCTACAGGCACCTTGTTTTTAGAAACATCTTCCGGATCTATATCTGATTCTTTTTTAAATTGGCTGTAAATATCTTCGTTTGGAGGATACAAAAGAGAATCTGGGATTGCATTTTTATCTTTCGTGTCCAGTTTCCTTTTGTCTAAATTTGATTTATCGTTTTTAGTATTCATTTCGCCTTTATTTAATTGATTTATACCAACCTAAGTTAATCATTTTTTAAACAAAAACCGCCTAATTTTTTTAAATAATTAAATATAAATCACTAACTTTAAACTACTTAATCAACATTCAAACTAAATCTAATTTCACTTTACTACTATTAAAAAAACGAAAACATGAATACGCTAACTGACACTCTAATTCCAGGAAATCATGGTAAAATATTTGGGACAAATGCGATCAAAGATTTAGATTTATTAGAAATCAAGACAGCTCTTATGGAATTGGACGGAATAAAAGATGTCCTGCTGAATACGGATATTTTTCCAAGAGAATTTACCGTTCACACTTCCAAAATGGTAACTATAAGTGATATTCAACATCGAGTTAAACGAGTTGGATTTCATGCTGTTCCCAAAGAGTTATTCACTCTTTAATTTTTATAACCTAATTTTTAAAGTCGCCTGCACTCTAGTTTTATTCAGAAACTAAATCGCGACTGAAAGTCAATAGATTTGGCTGGCAGACTTAAATTCTGCACGGTTGAAAACACAATATTTAACACGAATTCCACAAACTACTACGAATTAACTTCTGAGAATTAGTGTAATTCGTGTTTGATTTTTTTTAGAAGCTAAAAGCGAAATGCACTAAAGCACATCGCTTTGAAATTATATTTGAACCAATAAAAATCACTAGGTATTGTTTGTTTTAAAAATTAAATCGTAATATTGCAATATAAATATATAGCGATGGGAATTACTAAAACAGAACACTTTACAGACGAGCAAAACGAATTGGCTACTTTAGCGAAAGCCATAGGACATCCAGCACGCATTGCCATTATCCAACACCTCATCAAAGTAAACAGTTGTATGTGTGGCGATATTGTCAGTGAACTGCCCCTAGCCCAGCCTACTGTTTCGCAACACCTGAAAGAGCTCAAAAATGCAGGACTAATAAAAGGCAATTTTGAAGGAAACACAATTTGTTATTGCCTCAACCAAGCGGGTTTTGATAAAATAAAACAATTTTTTCAGCACATTAATGTTTATTTCGAAACCCCGAAAGATCAATGTTGTTAACTTTTAAACGATACGAATTATGAAACTTTCAGCAATCAAAAAAGAGCTGAGCTCGTTAGAAAAAATTGCTTTTATATTAGCAAACGGAACATATGTTCCAGAACATTTTCACGTTACGGAAATAGGTTTAATCACCAAAAAATTTATTGACTGCGGCGGAAAAGTTCGAAATGAAACTGTTGTTAACTTTCAATTATGGGATGCTAATGATTTTGAACACCGTCTAAATCCAAAAAAACTGCTGGATATTATTGCACTTTCAGAAAAAGTATTGCACATAGAAGATCATGAAGTAGAAGTAGAATTTCAGGCCGAAACCATTGGTAAATATGATTTGGGTTTCAACGGAACAGCGTTCACGCTTTTGAACAAACAAACCGCTTGTTTGGCAGAAGACCAATGTGGAATTCCAGCTGAAAAACAAAAAGTGAAATTAGCTGAAATTTCAAACCAAATCAATAGTTGTGCTCCTAGCGGAGGATGTTATTAATTTTAAAACTTAAAAATGACAGCAACCAAAACCATCTTGTTTCCAGAAATTGAAAGCATAATCGCTGATTTTAATTTTGAAAGTATAGCCACAACACGCAAAATTATTTTGCAACCGCTTATTGATTTTATCCAAAACAAAGTTTCTAACCAACAAGAAATTAGGCTGAACTTTATTTGCACCCATAATTCTAGAAGAAGTCATTTGTCGCAAATTTGGACACAAACAGCTGCGGCACATTTCAACATCAAAAACGTATTTTGCTATTCTGGAGGAACCGAATCTACTGCACTATTTCCTGTAGTTGCAAAAACACTGGTACAACATGGATTTAAAATCAAGACCATTGCAACGGGAAATAATCCCATTTATACCATAAAATATGGAGAGAATGAGCATCCAATTATCGGTTTTTCTAAAACTTATGATGACGAATTTAATCCTCAAAGTCAATTTGCAGCGATTTTAACTTGCTCTCAAGCGGATGACGGTTGTCCTTATATCGCTGGAGCTGAAAACCGTTTTGCAATCACTTTTGAAGATCCAAAAGCATTTGACGATATCCAACAACAATACCAAAAATATCAAGAGCGCAGTTTGCAAATTGCAACCGAAATGTGCTACGTATTCTCCCAAATAAAACCATACTAATGACCTTAAAAAAAAGATTGAACTTTCTCGATAGTTACCTAACCCTTTGGATATTTTTGGCAATGGCAATAGGAGTTTCTATTGGGTACTTTATCCCATCAAGCAGCGATTTTATCAATTCCTTTTCAAGCGGAACGACTAATGTTCCTCTGGCCATTGGATTAATATTGATGATGTATCCGCCTTTGACTAAAATTGATTTTTCAAAAATTCCTGTCATGTTTGAAAAGCCAAAACTACTGGCTGTTTCTTTTTTAATTACTTGGATTGTTGGTCCGTTTTTAATGTTCTCATTAGCCACATTCTTTCTCAAAGATTATCCGGAATACTTGACCGGCTTAATCATAATTGGGATAGCACCGTGCATTGCCATGGTTATTGTATGGAATGAATTAGCTGAGGGAAATAGGGAATTAACAGCGGGATTAATCGGGATTAATAGTTTGCTTCAAGTGTTCTTTTTTGGATTTTATGCCTATTTTTATTTGGAAATCATGCTGCCGTTATTTGGAATAAAAAGCTTGGAACTCAACATTACGGTTGCCCAAATAGCCACAACAGTTGGTATTTATTTAGGAATTCCATTTATTTTAGCACTAATTAGCCGCTATACCATCAAAAAATTCATTGGCGACAAATGGTTCAATCAAAAGTTTATTCCTTTTGTTTCACCAATTACACTGATTGCTCTGCTTTTTACAATCGTAATCATGTTTAGTTTAAAAGGCGAAATGATTGTTGATTTACCGTTAGATGTAATTCGGATTGCCATTCCGCTTGTCCTTTTCTTTACCATTATGTTTTTCTTGATGTTTTTTGTTTCCAAAAAAATCGGGGCCAATTATAGAGACGCCGTTGCACTATCGTTCACTGCATCAGGAAATAATTTCGAATTGGCAATTGCGGTTTCCATTGGTGTTTTTGGAATCAATAGCGGGCAAGCATTTGCAGGAGTTATTGGCCCATTAGTCGAAGTTCCGGCTTTGATACTTCTGGTAAATGTCGCTTTTTGGTTAAAAAAGAAATACTATACTAAATCGGTCTAAAGTAAGACAGCAATAATCAAAATTCTATTTTCAGCTGTACAACCAAATCTGATTAGAACGGAATTATTCAAAAAAAAGCTAAAGCGAACCCCCTCGTTTTGGAAAAAAAAGTAAAGATCAGGAGTTTTTTTCAAATTGATTGGATTGTTCAATAAATCTCAAAAAAGCCAAATATCACCCATTAGCAAAGAGTTTTTAAATCGTTTTATCAAATAAAAAGTCTTTAAAAAAGTAAGACATTCTAAAAGCACGCATAAACAAATCACATCTTTTTAGACTAATTTTTAAATTTTGAACAAGAAAAAGAACCAAAACATATTTTTTCAACAATTTTATTGAGAAATTAGCTTTATTTAACATTTTATTTAGATATTTGACCCATCTAATCTTAAAATAATCCAAAAATGAAAATTAAATTCAAACATTTTTTGAGTTTACTAATTGTACTGTCCGTACAATTGACATTTGCTCAAGAAAGCACGTTGTCAGGTAAAGTTACTGACATGGGTGGACTTCCTATTCCCGGTGCAAATATTATTGTAAAAGGAACTACTATCAGTGCTCAAACTGGTTTTGATGGTGATTTCGTCATCAATGCAAAAAGAGGACAAATTCTAATTGTCAGCTTTGTAGGAATGAAAACCATAGAGGTTCCAGCATCACCGTCAATGGTAATAAAGCTTGGTGATTCATCAAATCAACTAGAAACGGTTGTTGTAGTTGGATATGGAACCCAAAGCAAAAAGAAATTGACGGATAATATTGCTCGTGTAACAGCAAAGGACATCCAACAAATTCCAGTATCTAATGTTCAAAATGCCTTAGTTGGTAAATTAGCGGGTGTACAAATCACACAAACCAATGGTAAAGTAGATGGAGGCATAAATATTCGTGTTCGTGGTGCTGCCAGTATTAGCGCAGGAACACAACCGTTGTATGTTTTGGATGGAATTCCTTTGGTAACTACAGATGAGTCTAGTAACGGTGCACCAACTAACCCATTATTAACATTAAGCCCGAACGAAATAGAATCTATTGATGTGCTTAAAGATGCCTCATCAGCTGCTATTTATGGAGCTAGAGGAGCAAATGGTGTTGTTTTGATTACTACTAAAAGAGGAAAAGAAGGTAAAGGAACTTTTTCTATCAACCTTTCGCAAGGAGTTAGTCAAGCCACACACAAAAGAAAATGGTTGAATGCAGATCAATATATAGAGTTATTTACAGAAGCTTCGATCAACGGGCTAGGTGATGCCGTTGAAGCCGAAGACACTTTTGACTTCCTGGCTCAAGGTACGGATTGGAGAAACAGAGAAGTGAACACGGACTGGCAGGACACAGCTTTTCAAGACGGATTTAATACCGATGCTGATTTCTCAGTATCTGGTGGAGATGCTAAGACTAAATATTTCCTCTCTGGAGCATATAATAATACCACTGGAATTATAATTAATAATGCATTGGAAAGAGTAACTGCGAGAACTAATGTATCTCACAAAATTTCAGATCGATTTACTGCAGGTATGAACTTAAGTTTTTCCAGATCAGAAATTGATCGTATACAAGATGACAAATCTTTCACAACTCCTTTGCAAGCGGTAGCACAATCACCATTGTCACCTGCTCGTTTAGCAGATGGTACCGCTAATCCAAACACATTATATGCTAACTATTTATTAGCTATGGACAATACTTTTTGGAAAACTATTATGCGAAGAGTAACAGGAAAAGTATATGGAGAATTGAAAATTATTCCTTCTTTAAAAGCCAATTCTGATTTTTCTTACGACCTGTTATCACAAACTGAAGATGCTTGGTACGGTAAAAACTCTCCCTTTATGGCAACCGATGGTGAAGCTTATGCAACTTCCGTAAATAACGAGACTTATATTTACAGTAACTACTTAACATTTGATAAAACCTTTGGAGAAAAACACAATATCAATGCTGTTGCCGGAATGGAATTCAATAAATTCAATCGCAGGTTTCAAAGTGTAACTAGTATTTATTTTCCAAATGACTCTTTTCAAACCATAGATGGTGGTGCGGAAGTAAATGCAGGATCTGGAAATCAAACTGATTATACCTTTGTTTCTCAATTTGGAAGACTTACCTATTCATACGATAATAAATACATCTTAAAAGCAAGTATCCGTCGTGATGGTTCTTCCCGTTTTGGTAAAAACGAAAGGTTTGGTAGTTTTCCAGCTTTTTCAGCAGGTTGGATTATTTCTGAGGAAAACTTCTTAAAAGACAATGCTACTGTGACTTTCTTAAAATTAAAAGGAAGCTGGGGAAAATTAGGAAATGCTGAATTAGGGAATTTTGCTTCTCGCCAGCTATACGAATCAAAACCTTACAACCTGAAATCAGGACTTTCATTTTCACAAGCTGGAAATGACAACCTTACTTGGGAAAAATCGACCCAAATTGATTTTGGTGTTGAATTTGGATTGCTGAACCGCATTAGTGTTGAAGCCGATTATTACAAAAAAAACACAAATGGTTTACTTTTTAAAGTGCCACTATCAATAAGTTCAGGTGCAAGTACAATCAACCAAAACATTGGTGAAGTACAAAGTAGCGGAGTTGAATTTACGTTAAACACAAAAAACATTGATTCTGACAATCTAAAATGGAATACTAGTTTCAACATTACAACTAATGAATCCAAAGTAGTATCAATGCCAAACAATAATAAAGATATTGTAACGACATTTACTATTAACAGAGTAGGAGAAAATATTTCTTCATTTTACCTAGTAGAATATGCTGGAGTTGATTCTGCTAATGGAGATGCTTTGTTTGTAAAAAACACACCTAATACTGATGGCTCTTTAGACAAATCAACAACGAACGATTACTCTGAGGCTAAAAGAGTCGTATCAGGAAATCCTTTCCCTACATTGATGGCTGGTTTAACCAATACAATGAATTACAAAGGAATTGACTTTTCTTTTACATTCCAAGGTGAATGGGGAGCTAGTATTTACAACTCTGCTGGTAAATACCAATCGGTTTCTGCTGATTACTTTGACAATCAGACGACTGACCAATTAAAGCGTTGGCAAAAACCTGGAGACATCACAAACGTCCCACAAGCTAGACTATATGGAAGTAACGGAACTGGGGAATCAACACGATTTTTAGACAAAACTGATTTTGTTCGTTTAAGAAACTTAACAATAGGCTATTCATTATCAGGAAATGCGATAAAAGAACTTGGGATGAGCAGTGTACGTCTTTATGCTACTGGTGTAAACTTACTCACTTTTACAAATTATAATGGATATGACCCAGAAGCGAGGAGAGATGATACAGGTATTGGGGAAGAGTTTTACTCTACACCACCTGCTAGAACGATTGCTTTAGGAGTAAATATTAATTTTTAAAAAACAAAAAAATGAAATCAAATAAATTAATATTATTTATTCTTTTCGCTTCTTTTTTTGCAAGTTGCGATAGTGAATTAGAAATTGATCCCAAACAAAATGAGGATGCAACAGTTACATTAAGTACTGAAAGCGGCATCACAAATATTCTAACTGGAACCTACGCTACCGCAGCAACGGGAGCAGGATTTGGTGGTAGAAATATTATTTCAGCCGAACTATTAGGTGTTTCAGCGCAAACTGCTACAACTGAATTAAGATGGAGAGGTTCCTATGGTGAATTTAGACAAATTTACAATAAGGCAATGCTTGTAAATAATACAATTATTGAAGGAATGTATACTCGAAAATATGAAATGATCAATGCTGCCAATACCGTTATTGAAAACATTAATAAAGTAGCTAGTCCAGTTAAGCAAAAAACAATGATTGCTGAAGCAAACTTTTTGCGATCTCTTGCTTATTTTGACTTGGTTCAGTTCTTTGCACAACCTTATGTTGCAGGCCAACCAAATACTCAATTGGGCGTTGTGATTAGACCTAATGCCATTTATGATTTTAATACTGATCTTTCTAAAGAAAGAAGTACCGTTGACGAGGTTTATGCAGTTATCATAGCAGGATTGAACTTAGCTTATACTGATCTTCCAGCTGATAATGGTTTTTATGCAAGTAAATACGCTGCAAAAGCATTGCTAGCCAGAGTCTATTTGCAACAAGGAAATTATAAAGCTGCTAGAGATGCCGCAAATGATGTTATTACTAATGGAGGATATTCATTATCAACTTCATACGCAGCTGCATTCAATCATGCTGCTATGCAAAACGAAGATATTTTCAATATCATGATAACGAAACAGACGGGTACAAATGATGCCAATACTTTTTACGCAGCAGAAGCAGATGGTGGTCGTGGTGGAGATTTATCGATTAGAAATGCTTATTTAGATCTTTTTGATGACACTAATGATGCACGATACAACTTCAATTACGTGAATCCCGCTAATGACAGAACACTAACTTTAAAATATCAGAATCAGTATAGTGTTGTAGGAATCATCCGTTTAGCAGAGATGTTTCTAATAAGAGCAGAAGCTAATTTTAGAGAAAGTACTGTACTTGGGGACACGCCATTAAATGACATTAACAGATTGAGAACAAGAGCTACAGCACAAAATTTAGCTGTGGTCAACTTAAGTTCTATCCTTAAAGAAAGACGTCTAGCGCTTGGTATGGAAGGTTTTTTAATACATGACATTAAAAGAACTAAAAGGTCTATCGACATAAGTTCTGATGGAAGTGGATCTGTATTACTTCCTTACAATGATAATAAATTAGTATTCCCTATCCCATTGAGAGAAATGGATACCAATAAAAAAATCACACAAAATCCTGGATACGGTAGTTAATCAAACTAATAATGAAGGAAAATCATCTGCTTAAGCAAATGGTTTTCTCTCCTTCAGATTTTCAGAAATTGTTTAAATGAAAAGCCCGATATCAATTTTAGATATCGGGCTTTGTTTTTACAGGTTTGGCACACTCTCTTTTTCATCTGCTTGCCAAACACAAGTACCTTTGCCTCTTTTCAAAATCACAGGTAGTGGATTGTAATTGTTTAGGCTGTTTGTGTCCAGCTATTTCGATTTTAAGTAATAAAGGACAGGATTACCGTGAGTGCTTTTAAACTTTCAACTAAAACCATATCTTTTAATCCCAGAAGTTCAATTATTTTAAACTAATTATTCAATTTAGACCAAAAAACGCACTTTTATAGCAATACAAAAACTCTATTTATATAAAAAAAGGAATAAATTTGATGGCAATAACATTAAAGAATTAAAACAAAAGTGCAGGATTACTTTTTCTGTTAATACTAAAACTGTTTCTTTAATTGAACCAGATTACACATTCAAAAGGAATAGTTCACTCAAAAATCTATTTAATTTCTATTAACATAAACTCATTAATAAAATGCAATCAACTCGCTACATTAGAATTATTATTGTTTTTTTTGTAATTGTTTTCAACAGTTCCCTACAAGCTCAAAACACAAAAGGAAAATTATTCATCATTGGTGGTGGCCATCGTTCTGATGTCCTTATGACACAACTAGTAAACATTGCTGATTTAAAGAAAAGAGAATACATTGTTGTTTTGCCTATGTCTAGCGAGGAACCAGATAGCGCTTATGTTTACTTTAAAAAGCAATTTGAAAAACTGGTTCCAAATCCTATTATCATGCTGAATTTTGATAAAACAGGAGCAAACAATAAAGCAATGACTGATTCCTTGCAAAATGCTAAATTAATTTATATCAGTGGAGGTGATCAAACTCGTTTTATGAATGTAGTAAAAGACACCCCTATATATGCTGCCATTCACAAAGCCTACGAAAACGGAAGTACAATTGCTGGCACCAGCGCTGGAGCTGCCGTGATGTGCGAGCACATGATAACGGGCAATCAAAAATTAGAAGCTAAGTACTCGGCAACATTCGACAACATTAGATACGATAATCTTGAAACTACCGTTGGTTTAGGCCTTATAAAAAACGTAATTATCGACCAACATTTTCTAAAGAGAAGCCGCTATAACCGGTTGTTATCAGCATTAGTTGAATTTCCAGATCATATTGGAATAGGTATAGATGAAAGTACAGCCTTGATTGTTCGCAATAAAGAAATTGAAATTGCAGGTGAAAGCGAAGTTATTGTGGTCCAAAAACCAAAAGGAATAACCAAATCCAAAAAAGAAAATTTAGTGAGTATCAAAAGATTGGAAATGGCAGTTTATACAGAAGGTCAAAAATTTAAAATTAAATAAACCACCATGGACTTTCAGTCCATGGTTTTGGTTTAGCAGACTGAAAGGCTGCACGGTTATAATAATAAAAACCAACCGCAGATTCGTAAATTTTTTTTTGAGGTTGTAATAAATCTGTGAATCTGCGGTAATTTTTTTTAGAACCTGAAAGAAAAATGCACTAAAGTGCATAGTTTTAAACTATTTCTGTGACCAATATACAATTTCAAGAAGTACCTAACATTGCTCTAAAAAATTGAAAACCATTGATTTGACACTGTAATTAAAAAGAACTAACAAAATCAGTACTGACTCACAGATTACCAAAATAGGTGCATCAGTATTGATTTTTTTTTTTAATTAAACTAAAAACATTATTGTCTTTTATAAATTTCAACAACTTCAGTCTTAAATTTATTCTTTAACCACGCACTCAGTTTTTCTTTTTCGTCTGCATTAATTTCAGTTTTACTTTCATAAAGAACTACGGTGATTACTTTTTCGTTCTCTTTGTTCTCGTTAAAAATATGATTTGCTACAGCAATATTCTCAATATCTGGAAAGAGTATTTTTGTTTCATTCAAAATAGCATTGTTATCAAACTTTAAAGACATCATCTGATTTTGCAGCTTGGCAATAATCAAATCTTTCTCACTCGTGGATTTATTGTTAAAGGTAATTTCATTCAAAATATCCTGCTTTAGGTCGGTCGTATCCTGAATTATATTTAATACTGTATTGTTCAATTCATACGTTTTCAGTTTTTCATTGAGCTTTATTACTTCGTTCTTATCAAGTCTTCTTCTTAAAAAAGCAATGTCTATTTTCTTTGGGTTTGAAGTAAACTGTGTTTTTTTATATAGGACCGTAAAGCCTTTATCAACAAGCTCCGCTTTTATAAATTCTTCTACTTTTTCTTTGTATTTTTTTTCCTGGAACAGCTGGTTCGCAAAAAAGATACTCGGCACTATCAAGGATAGAGTCAAAAAAGTAATGATATACCGTACTCTCTTTTCCGTCTTTAAATCGGTTTGCTTAACGATTGGATATTTTAAATATTTGACAATTATAAAAGTTGCAATACAAATAAAAACACAATTAATCGTGTACAAATACATAGCGCCAAAAAAGAATTTAAAATTCCCTAAGGCTAATCCGTAACCTGCCGTACATAAAGGCGGCATCAATGCCGTTGCAATGGCCACGCCGGGAATTGGATTTCCTTTTTCGACCCTTGTTGTGGCAATTACCCCAACAAGTCCTCCAAAAAAGGCAATAAAAATATCGTAAATATTAGGCGCTGTTCTTGCTAAAAGTTCTGGTTGTGCTTCTTTAAAAGGGCTCAAATAAAAATAAATCGTAGAAACTATCAAACCCACCAAAGTAGCGATTAGCAAATTTTTAAGTGATTTTTGGAGCAGATTAAAATCATAAATTCCCAAACCAAAACCGGCCCCAACTATTGGCCCCATCAAGGGTGAGATAAGCATGGCTCCAATAATGACAGCCGTTGAATTTACATTCAACCCTACAGAGGCCACCACGATTGCGCAGGCTAAAATCCAAAGATTTGATCCTCTAAATGAAATATTTGAAGTAACATTATCTAATACCTTTTTTTTATCCTCTTCTCCGCTATGCAGTTCAATAAAATTCACTATTTTGTTCATGCCGCTTTGTTTATTAATTGTTGTGAGATTACTCTTGAAAGACAATCTCATTTACATCTCTTGTGAGTGAATTCAGCAAGGTAACTATTCCTTAATTATCAATAATTGTATGTTTTGAAAAACCAATTTCTGAAATGTTTTTTCAGGTACAAATCTAATTGATGTTATTGACATTTTAATCAAAAATTAAATTTGATGCGAATCATTTTATTTTGTCCTGCAGCCACAGCTACATTTTTATCTATAAAGCGTATAGTGTTTAGGCTGGAATCCGTTGACACTTGCATCCATGAGGCGCCGCTGTCTGAAGAATAATACACTCCCGAAGTCCCTACAGCAACCAGTTTTTTGCTATTACTTTTAGGAACATATTGCACGCAGGAAGCATATCCAAAGCCTTGATTTTCTGCTATACCTTTCCATGTTTTTCCACCATCCGCAGTAAGAGCCTTATTGGAGAAGTTCTGATTCCTAATTTCGTAATCTCCTCCGGCAATAAATCCGTTATTTGCATCATAAAAATCTGCTGTAAAAATCCCGGTCATCGTTTTCCCTGCCGCCATTGGAGTTTCATATACGGCCCAACTATTTCCTCTATCGGAAGAATAAAAAACTCGCGATTTTTTTCCGCCAGAAACAATCCAGGTATGATTTCCTTTGATTACAATATTAGTGTTGCTTGCCGCAAAACCAGCTTCGCCAACCACCACTTTGGGTAATTTATCACATGAGATTTTACTCCAGAAGTTCCCTCCGTCCCGTGTCGTTATGATGTTAAGACAATCTGAAATTGGATCACCCATTGCTATTCCTTCTTTGTCATCCCAAAACTGCATACTATTAAAAAAGACTTTCTCGTGATTTTCTTGGTATACTAATTGTACTTCCTTTCCTGTTTTTGAAATCTGATATAGCAATGCGGGATTTGCAACATTTAGAATAAAAACATGCTTTGCAGTTTGAGCAATACTTCTAAATTCTAGCTTTAAAGAATCTTTCGTTATTTTATTTTCAATTTTTTGATTGGTATCCAAATTATAAAAACCATATCTTCCTTTATCAGCAGCATACCAAATCTTATTTTTATCAACTTGAATCGCTCGAATGCTTATTTTATCTTGAAACAGTGTATCAATTTCAACAGATTGAAAACTACTATTACTTAAACTTCCCGACTTATAAACACTTGTTTTACAAGACACTAAAGCATTTAAAACCAATAGAATTAAAAAAATATTTTTCATTTTTCGTACATTTTAAGGCTAATTTACAATTAATAATATAAATACAAATAGAGTCCAAAATTTATTGGCACAATAATTGGATATTCAAAAAAAGGAACAACTTAATCCAATTAATTATGAAAACGAAACTACTATTACTGAGTCTTTTGACTTTTGTTTTCGCAACACAAATACAGGCGCAAAATAGAACATCAGTAAACGCCATGAATGCCGAAATAAGTGATAATCTTGATTTGAGAGCTGTTGCTTCTATTTTTGGTGATTCTAAAGATTTACAGGATTTTGAAAGACGCCTGAATGACCCTGAACTTCAAATATCAAATTTAGATTTAAATAATGACAATGAAGTTGATTATTTACGCGTTATTGAAACGGTAGAAAACAGAACACACTTAATCATTATTCAATCAGTGCTTGATGAAGATGTATACCAAGATGTCGCTACAATTGATGTTGAAAAAGGCAGAAATAATAAAATTCACGTACAAGTGATTGGAGATGTTTTCATGTACGGTGAAAATTATATTTATGAGCCCATTTATTATAGCACTCCTGTAATTTATGCTTCATTCTGGTCAGCTAATTATCGGCCGTATTATTCCAGTTGGAATTGGGGTTATTATCCTTCCTATTATTATGCATGGAATCCGTTTCCAGTATTCCGTTATAGAAACAATATCAACATCAATTTGAACATTAACAACAATTATAATTATGTTAATACCCGAAGAAGTAATCGCGCTGTAGTTTTATACAATTCAAGACGCTCTAATGGATACGAAAGACAAAATCCGAACTATTCATTTTCAAGAAGAAACGCTAATGTAACAAACCGATATGAATTAGACCAAAGAAGAGGATCAAAAAATGGGTCTAGTTATTCTAATAGAAGAGCCGCTACATCAAGAGAATCTGGAACGCAAAGAGTAGGTTCTTCACGAAATTATTCTCAAAACAGAACCAATCCTTCTGGTCAGGAAACGCCCCAAAGAGGAAATTCGCAAAGAGACTATTCGCAAAACAGAAGCAATCCTTCTAGTCAGGAAACGCCACAAAGAGGAAATTCACAAAGAGACTATTCTCAAAACAGAAGTAATCCTTCTAGCCAGGCAGATCCGCAAAGAGGAAATTCGCAAAGAGACTATTCTCAAAACAGAAGTAATGCTTCTAGCCAGGCAGCTCCACAAAGAGGGAATTCGCAAAGAGACTATTCGCAAAACAGAAGTGATCCTTCTAGCCAGCCAGCTCCACAAAGAGGGAATTTGCAAAGAGACTATTCTCAAAACAGAAGCAATCCTTCT
>RRZT010655859.1_pt1 | contig 15015 bp, 10 predicted proteins | sample 2165551 | NCBI WGS metagenome assembly RRZT01 (sample SAMN10456910, study PRJNA506462) | wastewater metagenome | biome: wastewater; feature: sludge; material: wastewater sludge; isolation source: wastewater sludge with Escherichia coli K12::gfp cells carrying plasmid... | place: USA: Moscow, Idaho... | reverse complement strand
TTTTCCACGCCTCCCGAAAATCCCTCAGATCACCGGTGCGGCATCGTCCAGACGCAGCCGCACGCGCTCGCGTCCGCCCCATTGCGAAAGCTCGAGCTTTCCGGCCAGATGGAAGCGGCGGCCCTTGGCGCCCAGCAGCGCCGGACCAAGCGGGCCTGACATCGCGCCCCAGGCCACGGCCTCAAGCACCGGGCTGCCGGGGCTGCGAAAGCGCAGGCGCAGATGGCTGTCGCCCATGGTGCCCGCGCTGTCGATCAGCTGATCGGCAAAGGCGAATCTGGGCGCGGGGGCGGCCTGTCCGAAGGGCCCGGCGCGTTCCAGCATCTGCATCAGCTCGACCGTGGCCCCCGCCGGATCCATCAGCCCCGAGATGCGCAGCTCGCCCGCGCCGGAGCGCTCGGCCATCTCGCGCGCCAGCAATTGCGACAGCCGCGCCATGGCCTCGGGGATCTTTGCCTCCTCGATGGTCAGGCCGGCCGCCATGGCATGGCCCCCACCTTTCAGCAGCAGGCCCTCGGCAGCAAGGCGCTGGATGGCGCGGCCCAGATCGACGCCGGGCACCGAGCGGGCCGAGCCCTTGCCGATTCCCCCCTCGATCCCGATCACCACCGAGGGCAGGCCGGTCGCCTCCTTGACGCGGGCGGCGACGATGCCGACGACACCGGGATGCCAGCCATCGCCCGCGGCCCAGGCGAGCAGATCGGGTTCGCGCGATTCGACCTGCGCGAGCGCCTCTTCGCGGACGGCGGCCTCGATGGCGCGACGGTCGCGGTTCAGCTCGTCCAGCTCGGCGGCATATTTTGCGGCCCGCGTGGCATCCGTGCAGGACAGGCATTGCGCCCCCAGATCGGCGCGGCCCACGCGGCCGCCGGCATTGATGCGCGGTCCCAGCAGAAAGCCCAGATGAAAGGCGTTGGGCGCCGAATCAAGCCGCGCCACATCCGACAGCGCGACCAGCCCCGGACGTTCGCGCCGGGCCATGATCGCCAGCCCCTGCCGGACAAAGGCGCGGTTGACGCCGATCAGCGGCGCCACATCGGCGACGGTCGCCAGCGCCACCAGATCCAGCAGGCCGATCAGGTCGGGCTGGGGCTGCCCCCCTTCGCGCAGGATGCGGTTGCACTGGACCAGCGTCAGAAAGACCACGCCCGCCGCGCAAAGATGACCCAGCGCACCATCTTCATCGGCGCGGTTGGGGTTCACCACCGCCAGCGCCGGAGGCAGGGTCTCGCCGCCCTGATGGTGGTCCAGCACGATCACGTCGCGGGGCGCGGCGGCGGCCAGCGCATCATGGCTGAGCGTGCCGCAATCGACGCAGATGATCAGGTCGTGATCCTCGGCCAGCGCGGCGATGGCGGGGGCATTGGGGCCGTAACCTTCGTCGATACGGTCGGGGATATACAGCGTCGCCTCGCGCCCCTGCTGGCGCAGCCAGTCGATCAGCAGCGCGGCCGAGGCACCGCCATCGACATCGTAATCGGCAAAGATGGCGATGCGCTGCCCGCCGCGAGCGGCGTCGGTGATGCGGGCGGCGGCCGCAGCCATGTCGCGCAGGCTCAGCGGATCGGGCAGCAGGTCGCGCAGCTTGGGATCAAGAAAGCCCGGCGCCTCATGCGCGGGCACGCCACGCGCGGCAAGGATCCGGGCCACGGGCAGGGGCAGGCGGCTCTCCTGCGCGAGGGCCTCGGCGGCGCGTTCAAGGGCGGCGTCGGGGCCGCGCCACAGCCGGCCGGTCAGGGAGGATTCGACGGTAAGAAAGGCGGTCATGAGGGCTTCATCCCCCATGACCGCCCGCTGTTCAAGCCTGTGTCGGTTTACTTCACCGGGTTGCGATAGATCATGCGCCGCAGCGAGCCGGTCTTCGAACGCATCAGGATGGTCTCGGTCTGCAGGTAATGCGGCTCGCGCTTGACGCCGGCCACGATCGAGCCGTTGGTGACGCCGGTCGCGGCAAAGATCACGTCGGCGGTGACCAGCTCGTCGCGCGAATAGATGCGGTCCAGATCGGTGATCCCGGCCTTTTTGGCGCGGCCACGCTCGTCATCGTTGCGAAACAGCAGCTTGCCCCACATCTGCCCGCCCATGCATTTCAGCGCGCTGGCAGCCAGCACACCCTCGGGCGCGCCGCCTGAGCCCATATACATGTCGATGCCGGTCAGCTCGGCCTCGGCGCAATGGATGACGCCGGCGACATCGCCATCGGTGATCAGGCGGATCGCGGCGCCGGTCGAGCGGATCTCGGCCACCAGATCCTCGTGCCGGGGACGCTCCAGCACGCAGACGGTGATGTCGCTTTCCTTGACGCCGCGCGCCTTGGCCAGCGCCCGCACCCGCTCGGAGGGGGACATGTCAAGGCTGACCACGTCCTTGGGATAGTTCGGCCCGATGGCCAGCTTGTCCATATAGACGTCAGGCGCGTGCAGCAGCGTGCCGCGCGGCGCCATGGCGATGACGGTCAGGGCATTGGGCATGTCCTTGGCGGTCAGCGTGGTGCCCTCGAGCGGATCAAGCGCGATATCCACCTCGGGCCCGTCGCCGGATCCGACCTCTTCGCCGATATAGAGCATCGGCGCCTCGTCGCGCTCGCCCTCGCCGATGACGACGACGCCCTTGATGTCCAGAAGGTTCAGCTGTTCGCGCATGGCGTTGACCGCGGCCTGATCGGCGGCCTTTTCATCGCCGCGCCCGATCAGCCGGGCCGAGGCGTGGGCGGCGGCCTCGCTGACACGCGCGAGGCCCAGAGACAGCATCCGGTCGTTGAAATCCTTGGGCGTGCTCATGATCGAGATCCTTGTTCATTCGGGTTCGCCCGGCTTCTACGCGCGGGCCGGGACAGCGGCAAGACTGACGGCGCTAACGGCTCTCGCCGAGTTCCAGCGCAAGAGCATGGATGCGCGGCACGATATCGCCCAGCGTCTGATGCACCAGGCGGTGGCGGGCGACCCGGTTCATTCCTGTGAAGCGCGGGCTGTTCATGCGGATGCGGAAATGCGTCTCGCCGCCTTCGCGCCAACCGCCATGGCCGCGATGGCTTTCGCTTTCGTCGATGACCTCCAGCTGGCTCGGCGTCAGTGCGGCCAGTTTCTCGCGCATTTCGTCGGCAATCATTCGCGTGCCCCCCTTTCATGTCCTGTGAAATAGCCTAAACTGCCTGTCCCGATCAGGACAAGGCAGGCAAATGAGCAACAGCGACCCGTTCGGATTCGACATCTCCGCGGCCTCGGATAAAAAACGCCGGGCCAAGGGCAGACGCGGTATGTCCGGCGCGTTCGAGACCTCGACGCGGCGCTGCGACAAAGAGGGCTGCAACCAGCCCGGCCAATACCGTGCGCCAAAGAATCCGCGCAACCTCGACGACTATTTCTGGTTCTGCAAGGACCATGTGCGCGAATATAACGCCAACTGGAACTATTTTCAGGGCCAGTCCGAGGCCGAGTTTCAGGAATTCCTCGACAATGCGACGGTCTGGGAACGCCCGACCAAACCCTTTGGCCGCAGCGCCAAGGAACAGAAATGGGCCCGGCACGGCATCGACGATCCGCTGGAAATCCTCGGTGCGAACGGCACCAATCCCGAATTGCGCACCCAGACCGCGCGCAAGCTGCCCCCGACAGAGCGCAAGGCGCTTGAGATACTCGAGGCCCGGGATCATTGGACCAAGGCGGAAATCCGCAAGCAATACAAATCACTGGTCAAGGATCTTCATCCCGATATGAATGGCGGCGACCGCTCGGACGAGGACCGCCTGCAAGAGGTGGTCTGGGCCTGGGATCAGATCAAGGACAGCCGCAGCTTCAAGGAATGACCGCCGGGTCGGATGCAGCGCCCAAGGTCCGGGGGCTTTGCGCCCCCGCCGCCCATCGGCCTGTCGGCCGCCGGGCTCCCCCCGCAGGATATTTTGACATGAAAGAGGGCCGCACCTGATCCGGTTGCGGCCCTCTTTCATGTCAAAATATCCTGGGGGAGCGCGGAACGCGCGGGGGCAAAGCCCCCATGCTGTGATCCGATTTCAGGTATCAGAGTTCGCGTTTCAGGGCCTCGGCCAGATCGGTGCGTTCCCAGGAGAAGCCGCCATCGGCCTCGGGGGCGCGGCCGAAATGGCCATAGGCGGCGGTCCTGCGATAGATCGGCCGGCAGAGGTCGAGATGCTCGCGGATGCCGCGCGGGGTCAGGTCCATCGCCCGCGATACGGCTTTTTCGATTTCGGCCTCTGAGACGGTCCCGGTGCCGAATGTGTCGGCATAGATCGACAGCGGCTTGGCCACGCCGATCGCATAGCTCAGCTGGATCACGCAGCGCCGCGCCAAGCCTGCGGCGACCACGTTCTTGGCCAGATAGCGCGCCGCATAGGCGGCCGAGCGGTCGACCTTGGTCGGATCCTTGCCCGAGAAAGCGCCGCCGCCATGGGCTGCCGCACCGCCATAGGTATCGACGATGATCTTGCGTCCGGTCAGGCCGGCATCGCCATCGGGACCGCCGATGACGAAGGTTCCGGTCGGGTTCACCCACCATTCGGTGTTTTCGGTCAGCCATCCCTGGGGCAGGACTTCGCGGATATAGGGCTCGACAATGGCGCGGATATCGTCCGAGGTCTGGCTTTCGTCATGATGCTGATGCGAGATGACGAGGCTCGTCACCTCGACCGGGCGGCCGTCCTCATAGCGCAGGCTCAGCTGCGATTTCGCATCCGGGCCCAGCGTCGGCTCGGCGCCGGATTTGCGCGCCTCGGCCAGACGGCGCAGGATGGCGTGCGAATACTGGATCGGGGCGGGCATCAGTTCGGGGGTTTCGTCCACCGCATAGCCGAACATGATCCCCTGATCGCCGGCACCGTCGCGATCGACGCCCTGGCTGATATGGGAGGATTGTTCGTGCAGGTAATTGTGGACATGGCAGGTGTTCCAGTGGAACTTTTCCTGTTCATAGCCGATGTCGCGGATCGTATCGCGCGCGATCTGGCTGATGCGGCCCATATATTCGCCAAGCTTGGCCTGGCTGGTCAACCCGATCTCACCCCCGATGACGACCGTGCCGGTTGTGGCGAATGCCTCGCAGGCGACGCGGGCGGCCGGATCTTCGGCCAGCAATGCGTCGAGGACGGCATCCGAAATCTGGTCGCACAACTTGTCTGGATGTCCCTCGGACACGGATTCCGAGGTGAACACGTAGTTTTGTCTGCTCATGAGGGTGCTCCGTTGAGATCAAGCCGTCACGCCAGGAAGCCGTTGTGACGACCAGCCCGCGATAGAGGACCATCGCCTGACAGTCAACTGCGACGTCGCGCCGCGAGAATCAGCCCCAATGCGGCCAGTGCCAGCGCCGGCCAGTCGCCCCAGCGCGACCATGGTGTCGGCGGCAATGCCCCCGGCAGGCGGGCGTCGATCCGCCCCGCCAGATTCAGCCCCAGCGTGGCGCGCAGCTGGCCGCGCGCATCGATCACCGCCGAGACGCCGGTATTGGCCGCCCGCATCAGCGGAAGCCCCGTTTCCACCGCGCGCAACCGTGCCTGTGCCAGATGCTGCCAGGGACCGGAGAGGTTGCCGAACCACGCATCATTCGTCACCTGCAACAGCCAGCCGGGGCGGTCCCCGGAACCCAAGAGGTGGCGCGCAAAGATCGCCTCGTAACAGATCAGCGGCTGCACCGGCGGCAGGGCGCCGAAGCGGATAGCGGCGGGGCCGGTTCCGGGCGAATAGCCAAAGCCCTGTTGCGCGGCAAAGGCGCGCACGCCGAAACGCGCCATCAGATCGCCCCAGGGCGTATATTCGCCAAAGGGCACCAGATGGAACTTGTCATAGACCGGGCCGATGCCTTGCGCCGAAAACTCGGTCAGGCTGTTGAAATAGCGTGTGCCCTGCGACCGCTGAATGCCAAGGATGACGGGCGCGCCGGCATAGTCGGCGATGTCTTCGGGGGCCGATCCAGCACGGTCGAGCAGGAAATTCACCGCCGTTTCCGGCCAGATGATCGCATCCGGTGCCGGGCGATCCGGGTCGCGGGCGGCAGAGATATCCAGAAGCCGGCGAAAGAAGACCTCGGACCAGTAAGGATCCCATTTCAGCGCCTGCGTGGCATTGGGCTGTACCAGCCGCAGCGTCAGCGCCGTATCGGCGGGAAGCGGTCGCGCCAGTCGCGCCAGGCCGGCGCTGAAGGCGGTGCCGATGACAAGGGCGGCGAGGATCGCGCCGGGCAGGGCGCCGCGCAGCTGTCGCGGCCCGCCGCGCCAGAAAGCCAGCGGCAGCGCTGCGGTCAGCATCGTCAGGCCCGAAAGTCCGATCGCGCCCAGCACCGCCGCCAATTGCGCGGCCGGCGTGTCGATCCAGATATGTCCGCTCAGCGCCCAGGGCAGGCCGGTGAAAATCCAGCCGCGCAGCCAGTCCGAGATCACCATCAGTGCCGCGAAGACCAGCCCCTGACGCGGGAAACCGGGCAGCAACCGCGCCGCGATCCAGGCGGGCACGGTCCAGAACAGCGCCCCGCCCGCCGCCATCAGCACCAGCGCAAAGGGCGCCATCCAGCCATAGGTTTCAGGCTCGACCAGAAACGGCTCGACGATCCAGGACATGGCCAGCGCGAAATGCCCCAGCCCTGCCGCGAAACCATGCCATGCCGCCATCCGCGCCGGGCCGGCGGTTCCGATCCGCCAGCAGAGCACCGCAAGCGCCGGAATGGCCAGACACCAAAGCCCCCAGGGCGCCTGTCCAAGCGCCGCGACCGCCCCGGCAGCCGCCGACAGCGCAAGCGCGCCCAAGGGCGGGCGGCCCGGCTGTGCGGGGACCGTTATCGGGGCCATTCCCGAAAGCTCAGCCTTCGGCGGCCGTCTTGTCGGCCGGCGTGGGGGTGATCGGCGTGGTCGCCGGGTCAGAATCGGCCGAGGCCTCTGCGGTCTTGGCCTTGGTCTTGCGCGGGGCGCGCGGTTTGGCGGGCGCCTTGCGCTTGGGCTTTTCGGCGGGCGCTGCCGGGGCCTCTGCCTCGGGCGCGGCCTCAGCCGTTGCCTCGGTCGCAGCCTGGGCGGGTGCCGGGGCTTCGGCCTCGGCGGCCTTGGCCTTGCTGGTGCGGGGTTTGCGCTTGCGGGCCGGTTTTTCCGCGACGGGTTCGACGGTCGCTTCGGGCTCGGCCGGGGCGGAGGGTGCCGGTTGCGTGGCCTCGGGTTCCGTTGCCGTTGCCTCGGTCACGGACTGGGCTTCGGGTTGGGCCTCGGCGGCGGGCTGGGCCTCGGCCGGGGCGGCCGATTTTGGCGTGCGCTTTCTGCGCGCCGGCTTTTCGCGCGTCGGCTTTTCACGGGCGGGCTTTTCGGCCTCGGTCCGGGCTGCGGGCGCATCGGTGATGTCCGCCGTGACCGCGACCTCGGGCGCCTCGTCGGCCGGGGCGGCCTCGGGCTTGATCGCATTGGTTTCTTCAAGCGCGGCAAGGAAGCTGCGGGTCATGAATTCGGGCAGATGATCGCCCATGCCCATCACCGAATGACGGTCGCCCCGGCGGTCGTCGCGCCGATCCTCGCGGCGGTCGTCCCGGCGGGGTTCGCGCCGATCCTCACGCCGTTCCTCGCGGCGATCTTCACGCCTGTCGTCGCGGCGGTCGCGACGCTCTTCGCGGTCGCGGGGACGCTCGGCCTGTTCGGGACGGGGATCGGGCTTCGGAGCCTCGGGCTGGGGCCGGGTCTCGGCCTCGTTGCGGCGACCGCGCGGGCCGCGATCCCGCCGGCCGCCATCGCGGGGCTGACGGGGCGCGTCCTGTGCCGCGGCCGAAAGCGCAAAGCCTTCGGGCAGGGCGGCGCGGGGCAGGGTCTGTTTCACCAGCGTTTCGATGGCGGTCAGATATTTCTCGTCCGCAGGCGTCCCGATCGAGATCGCCGTGCCCTGACGCCCGGCGCGGCCGGTGCGGCCGATGCGGTGGACGTAATCTTCGGCGTGAGAGGGAAGGTCGAAGTTGAAGACATGGCTGACGGCCGGAATGTCCAGACCGCGCGCCGCCACATCGGACGCAACCAGAAGGCGCAGCGTCCCTTCGCGGAAGCCGTCCAGCGTCGCCATGCGATGGCGCTGATCCAGATCGCCATGGATGGGGGCGGCGTCAAAACCATGCGCTTTCAGCGACTTGGCGACGATATCCACATCGGTCTTGCGGTTGCAGAAGATGATGGCGTTTTTCAGACCCTCGCCCTCGGCGCGGATCAGGGCGCGCAGAAGCTCGCGTTTCTGCTTGGCGGACTGGTCGCGGCGGGTGGGGGTGATTTCGACCAGCTTCTGGGTGATGGTCTCGCTGGTGGTGGCCTGGCGCGCGACCTCGATGCGTTCCGGGCTGTGCAGGAAAGTATCGGTGATGCGTTCGATTTCCGGGGCCATGGTGGCGCTGAAGAACAGCGTCTGGCGGGTAAAGGGCGTCAGCTGGAAGATGCGTTCGATATCGGGGATGAACCCCATGTCGAGCATGCGGTCCGCCTCATCGACGACCATGATCTGGACGCCGGTCAGCAGAAGCTTGCCGCGTTCGAAATGGTCGAGCAGCCGGCCCGGGGTGGCGATCAGCACGTCGACGCCGCGGTCGATCAGCTTGTCCTGTTCGCCAAAGCTGACGCCGCCGATCAGCAGCGCCTTGGTCAGGCGGGTGTGCTTGGCATAGATGTCGAAATTCTCGGCCACTTGGGCGGCCAGTTCGCGCGTCGGGCACAGGACCAGCGAACGCGGCATGCGCGCCCGCGCCCGGCCACGACCCAGAAGCGTGATCATCGGCAATGTGAAGCTTGCGGTCTTGCCGGTGCCGGTCTGGGCGATGCCCAGAACGTCGCGGCCTTCCAGCGCCGGGGGAATCGCACCCGCCTGGATCGGGGTCGGGGTCTCATAGCCCGCCTCGGTGACGGCTTTGAGAACCTTTGCATCAAGCTTCAGATCGGAAAATTTGGTCATTCGGGGCTTTCGTATTCTGGGCGCGGAACAGGCCCGCGCCATTCTTGCGTCCATCGCCGCTTTGCCGGAAACCGGCTTCTCGCGGCGGTTAGGGACGCAATTTCCGCACGCCCCTCGCCTTGTCTGCCGGATGCAGACAGCCGCCACCTAGCCGAAAAGCCGCTCTGCGTCAATCTGATGCGGGCGCAACGCCATGGCGCGGCGCCGTCAGGGAACATCTGGTCCGTTCACCTCATTATATCGCAGAATGACAACAGGTCGAAGGCGAGGGTGTTCATGGCAATTGAAACGGCGGCGCTCAACCCGATTGAGGCCTTTGCAATCGTTGGGATTGCCGGTGTCGGGGCGCAATGGCTGGCCTGGCGGTTCCGCATGCCGGCGATCGTGCTGATGCTGGCGGTGGGGCTGATTCTGGGGCCGGTCACCGGGATATTCCTGCCCGAGCGCGATATCGGCGCGCTGGTCCAGCCGATGATCTCGCTGGCTGTGGCGGTGATCCTGTTCGAGGGCGGGCTGACGCTGAACCTGCGCCAGCTGGCCGATGCGCGCTTGGCGGTCCGGCGGCTGGTCTATGTCGGCGCGCCGGTGGGTTGGCTCTTGTCGGCGCTGGTGCTGAATCTGGTCGCCGGTCTGGGCTGGCAGGCCTCGATCGTCTTTGGCGGCATCATGATCGTCACCGGGCCGACGGTGATCGCGCCCTTGCTCAGGCAGGCGCGGCTGCGCGCCCGCCCGGCCCAGGCCCTGCAATGGGAGGCAATCGTCAACGATGCCATCGGCGCGCTGGCGGCGGTTTTCGCGCTGCTGGTGGTGCTGACCCGCCAGCAGGAGCTGGGCGAGGCGCAGGCGCTTTGGCAATTGCTGCGCGGCATCGGTTTCGCGATGCTTCTGGGGGTGGGCATGGGCTTTGGCGTCGTGCGCGCGTTCCGCCGCAATCTGGTGCCCGAATACATGAAGGTGCCGGTGCTCTTTGTGACCGTGATCGTGGTCTTTGCCGGCGCCGATCTGGTGCTGCATGAAAGCGGTCTTTTGGCGGTGACGGTGATGGGGCTGGTGATCGCCAATGCCGATTTGCCCAGCTATGCCGAGATTTACCGCTTCAAGGAAAGCGCCACCATCCTGCTGGTGTCGGGCGTGTTCATCCTTTTGGCGGCGGGCATCAAGTTTCAGGCGTTGGCGATGCTGGACTGGCGGGCGGCGGTCTTTGTGCTGGCGGTGATCCTGGTGGTGCGGCCTCTGACGGTGATGATTTCGCTGATCGGGACCGATCTGCCCTGGCGCGAAAAGCTGTTGATCGCGCTGACCGGGCCGCGCGGGGTGGTGCTGGTCGCGGTGTCAGGGATCTTTGGCGAAAGGCTGGTGGCCGAGGGCATTCCCGATGGCGCGATGCTGACACCGCTGGCATTCGTGCTGGTGGTGGCGACGGTGGTTCTGCACGGGTTCACGCTGGCGCCTCTGGCGCGGGCGCTGGGGCTGACCTCGGGCGACAAGCCGGGGCTGATCATCGTCGGCGGCTCGGTCTTCACGACCGAGCTGGCGCAGGCGCTGGAAAAGGCCGATGTGAATGTGCTGATCACCGATCCCAATCGCGGGCATCTGTTATCCGCGCGCTGCGCCGGCCTGCCGTATTTCTATGGCGACATCCTGTCCGAGGCGGCCGAGAACAGCGTCGAGTTCATCGCCTATAACGCCATTCTCGTGGCGTCGGACAATGACGCCTATAACACCCTGGTCGCGACCGATCTTGCGCCGGAACTCGGCCGCGATTCGATCTGGCAGCTGGCGCGGCACAAGGAGGATCTGCCCCGTCACGCGCTGCCCAGTCAGCTGGGCGGACGCACCGTGAACGGCAACCGCACGCTGGATCAGTATCTCGACCTGATGGAGCGGGGCTGGGTCTTTCGCACCACCCGCCTGACCGAGGAATATACGCTGGAAAAATGGCGCGCCGCCCGCCCCGAGGTGATCCCGATGGCGACCATCGACCGGGGCCGGCTGCAATTCGTCGGCGATCCCGCCCGCATCGAGGGCCGCCCCGATACCCGTATCATCAGCCTGATCCCGCCCGAAACGCTCGAAAAGATCCGTCTGGAAAACGAGGCCGCGCATCTTGCCCGCGCCGAAGCCCGCGCCACCCGGCGGGGCGAGGGGGCGGGGATCGGGGATCCGCCGGCCCCGGCCGGTGCGGCGGGCTGAAAATCCGCCCCCGCGCGCCGGGCGCCGCGATCCGGGCTCTGGTGCGGGCGGTTGACCTTTGTGCATGGCTGGGGCTATCCCGCGAAGGATCTTCAGGATGGATGCGATGAACCTCTTTTCGGATATCCGCGCGCTGGTGACGGATGCGCTGGCGCAGATGGAACAGGCGGGTGAGCTGCCCGCGGGCCTTGATACCGCCGCCGTGACGGTCGAGCCGCCGCGCGATGCCGCCCATGGCGACATGGCCACCAACGCCGCGATGGTGCTGGCCAAACCCGCCGGCAAGAAGCCCCGCGACATCGCCGATGCGCTGGCCGCCCGCCTTGCCGCCGATCCGCGCATCACCTCGGCCGAGGTGGCGGGGCCGGGCTTTCTGAACCTGCGCCTTGCCCCCGCCGAATGGCAGGACGTGATCCGCGCCGCACTGACCGAGGGCGCCGAATATGGCCGCTCGGCCATGGGGCAGGGGCGCCGCGTCAACGTGGAATTCGTCAGCGCCAACCCGACCGGCCCGATGCATGTCGGCCATACCCGGGGCGCGATCTTTGGCGATGCGCTGGCCAGCCTGCTGGATTTCGCCGGCCATGACGTGACCCGCGAATATTACATCAACGACGGTGGCGCCCAGGTCGATGTGCTGGCGCGTTCCGCCTATGAACGCTATCGCGAGGCGAACGGGCTTGAGCCCGAGATCGCCGAGGGGCTTTATCCCGGCGACTATCTGATCCCGGTGGGCGAGGCGCTCAAGGCGAAATACGGCGCCAGCCTGCTGGACCGGCCCGAATCCGAATGGCTGGTCGAGATCCGCGAATTCGCCACCGAGGCGATGATGGCGATGATCCGCGACGATCTGGCGCTGCTGGGCGTCGAGATGAACGTCTATTCCAGCGAAAAGGCGCTTTACGGCACCGGCCGGATCGAGGCCGCCATCGAGCGGCTGAAAAGCGCGGGCCTGATCTATCGCGGCACGCTTGAGCCGCCGAAAGGCAAGCTGCCCGAGGATTGGGAAGCGCGCGAACAGACGCTCTTTCGGTCGACCGCCTTTGGCGACGACGTGGACCGGCCGATCCAGAAATCGGATGGCAGCTGGACCTATTTCGCGCCCGATATCGCCTATCACTGGGACAAGATCGACCGTGGCTTTGATGCGCTGATCGATGTTTTCGGCGCCGATCACGGGGGCTATGTCAAACGCATGAACGCCGCCGTGGCCGCGCTGTCCAATGGCCGGGTGTCTCTGGATATCAAGCTGATCCAGCTGGTGAAGCTGTTCAAGAATGGCGAGCCCTTCAAGATGTCAAAGCGCGCCGGCACATTCGTCACCCTGCGCGATGTGGTCGAACAGGCGGGCGCGGATGTGACCCGCTTTCACATGCTGACGCGCAAGAATGACGCGGCGCTGGATTTCGATTTCGCGCGTGTGCTGGAACAGTCCAAGGACAACCCCGTCTGGTATGTGCAATATGCCAGCGCGCGGGTGAATTCGGTCGTGAAAAAGGCCGCCGAAATGGGTGTCGACACCTCGGACGCGGCGCTGGCCGGGGCCGATCTGGCCCGTCTGAACCATTCCGCCGAGCTGGAACTGGCCCGGAAAGTTGCAGAATGGCCACGCATCGTCGAAATCGCGGCGCGTGCGAATGAACCGCACCGGATCGCGTTTTTCCTTTATGACATCGCATCGGAGCTGCATTCCCTGTGGAACCGCGGCAATGACGAACTGTCGCTGCGTTTCGTTCAGGATGGCGATGCGGACACCACCGCCGCGAAAATCGCGCTTGTGCGGGCCGTCGGCGTTGTCATTTCAGCCGGTCTTGGTATCTTGGGGGTGACTCCGGCCAAAGAAATGCGCTGACAAGGCGTACCTGCCGGGGTTCGAGCAAGTAAACGAGCAGCGTCGGATCAACCGGCAGGCAGGCAGGAATGACGGTAGTAGATTTCCGCTCCTCGGGCGGGTTTGAGGGGTCGCAGCCCAACCGGCTGTCGCAGGACTATCCCTATGCGCAGGACGCGCAGCAGGATTACCATGACGAATGGCAGGACAATGCCGGCTGGGACGATCACTATGCCCATGCCACGGCCGAGGCCGAGCCGCAGACATTGCTGGGCCGGGTCACCCGCCTTACGCATTATATCGGCGCGCTGGTTTCGGTCGGGCTGATCGTCATTCTGGCCGTCTGGGGCTTCAAGCTGGTCGTGCGCGACGTCTCGGGCGTGCCCGTCATCCGCGCCATCCAGGGCGAGGCCCGCACCGCCCCCGACAATCCGGGCGGCGAGCTGACCGAGCGCACCGGCCTTGCCGTGAACAATGTCGCCGCCGGCCGCGAAGCCGGTCAGGTCGATCGCGTGGCCATCGCGCCGCAAGCGACCGGGCTGGGCGAACAGGACGTTCCCATGGGCGAGCTGGGCGCCAGCGCGCAGGAACCCTCGCATCAGGTCGAATTGCCGCTTACCGATGACAGCGCCCGCGTGATCGCCCGCCCCGATGGCGAGGCCGCGCAGACCGCTGCCAACGCGGTCGAGACCGCGCTGATCACCGATGCCCCCGCCGCAGAGGCCGCCGTGAACGAGGTCGTGACCGATCTTGCCGGCAACGAGGCGCGCGAGGTCGCGATCAACACCGCGCTGGCCGAGGCCGCAGCCCAGACCGCGCAGACCGCACCGCCGGCCGTGGCGCAATCGGTTCGCCCGGCGCCGCGCCCGCGCCGCATCGCCGCCGCCGCCCCGGCGGTCGCCAGCGATGCCGCGCCCGTGGCTGCGGCCACGACCACCGAGGCCCGTCCCGAAACCGCGCCGGCTGCGACCGCCACGCCGGCGGCACCCGTCACCTCGGGTTCGGCTCTGGTCCAGATCGGCGCTTTCGACAGCGAAAAGCTGGCGACGGGCGAATGGAACCGGGTCTCGGGCAAGTTCGGGGCGCTGTTCTCGGGCAAGGGCATGGTCATCCAGAAACACGAGGCCAATGGCCGCGCCTTCTGGCGGCTACGCGCTTCGGGCTTCGGTTCCAAGGACGATGCCCGCCGCTTCTGCGCCGCGCTGATCGCCGAGGGCATCGACTGTATCCCCGCGACGGCAAAGTGAGTTGGTGATATGACCGGCGCGACCATTCTGGGCGGCATTGCCGGTCCCGATCTGACGGCGGCCGAGCGGGATTTCTTTCGCGCGGCCGATCCCTGGGGCTTCATCCTGTTCGGGCGCAATATCGATACGCCCGAACGGCTGCGCCGCCTGACCGCCGATCTGCGCGCGGCGGTGGGCCGCGATGCCCCGGTGTTGATCGATCAGGAGGGGGGGCGCGTCCAGCGCATGCGCGCGCCGCATTGGACCGACTGGCCGGCGCCCCTGGATCAGGCGGCGAATGGCGACCGGGCGATCTGGTTGCATCACCACCTGATGGCGCGGGAATTGCAGGCGATGGGCATCGATGCCGATTGCGCGCCGGTGCTGGATATCGCGCGCGAGGACACGCATCCGTTTCTGAAGAACCGCTGCCTTGGCACGGATGCCGCGACGGTGACCCGGCTGGGACGCATTGCCGCCGATGCCATGCTGGCGGCGGGCGTGTTGCCGGTGGTCAAGCATATGCCGGGTCATGGCCGGGCGCGCGTCGACAGCCACAAGGATCTGCCGGTGGTGGACGCGCCGCTGGCGGAATTGATGGCGACCGACTTTGCCCCGTTCCGGGCGCTGGCCGATCTGCCGATGGCGATGACCGCGCATATCCGCTTTACCGCCATCGACGATGCGCCGGCCACGGCCTCGCGCCCGGTGATCGATCTGATCCGGCGCGATCTGGGTTTCGATGGGCTGTTGATGTCGGACGATATCGGCATGCAGGCGCTGTCGGGAAGCATGGCCGAACGCGCCGCGGCGATTGTCGGCGCCGGTTGCGATCTGGTCCTGTCCTGCAACGAGAGCC
>RRZT011811450.1_pt1 | contig 15023 bp, 10 predicted proteins | sample 2165551 | NCBI WGS metagenome assembly RRZT01 (sample SAMN10456910, study PRJNA506462) | wastewater metagenome | biome: wastewater; feature: sludge; material: wastewater sludge; isolation source: wastewater sludge with Escherichia coli K12::gfp cells carrying plasmid... | place: USA: Moscow, Idaho... | reverse complement strand
TGGATTTGTATTTTCTCCAAGGGAGAAGTAGTTATCAGATGCTTTTCTCTATTGACGGAAGTGAACCTTATTATAACAGTATGGCAACTGTTAATCCAATGCTTATAGATGATGTGAAGGCACTATTTAACAATCTGCAAGAAGATGAAAAAAATGCTTAAAAAGGTTAAAAAGATAGTTGCACTGATGATGTGAACTGCACCCCATTTGTTAGACAGTATGGTATACTATCTAACAAGTGGGGTGTTTTGCTATGCCATAAGGAGTACCAAACAAACGATATACGCCAGAATTCAAAAAATGAACAGCACCCCATTTGTTAGACAGTATGATATACTATCTAACAAGTGGGGTGCTGTTCAACAAAAGACGCTGCGGGGCTTTTACTATGTTGTAGGGGTCGATGCTTGTCATCGACCTGCGGGCGGATGCAAACATTCGCCCCTACAATTTACAATGCAATCAATCAGACGTTCAGCTCCACATGCTGGCCCAGGTCCTCTTTGTTGGCGTCCAGCACGGGCTGGATGACGTCGCGCAGGAACTCGGTGACCTGCTCGGCGCTGCGGCCCGTAAAGGCTTCGGGGGAGAGCTCGGCCTCGATTTCCTCGCGGGTCAGGCCGAACGCGGGGTCAGCCTCGACGCGGGCAATCATGTCGTTGGGCTTGCCCTCCTGCTTGACAACGGCAGCGGCGGCCACGGCGTGCTCACGCAGACGCTCGTGCAGCTCCTGACGGTCACCGCCCTTCTTGACGGCCTTCATCATGATGTTCTCGCTTGCCATGAACGGCAGCTCGGCCATGACGCGGGCACGGACGACCTTCGGGTAGACGACCAGCCCGTCGGAGACGTTCAGCAGGATGTTCAGGATGGCGTCAGCAGCCAGGAAGCCCTCGGCCATCGCAATGCGTTTGTTGGCGGAGTCGTCCAGCGTGCGCTCAAACCACTGGGTACCGGCAGTGATGGCGGGGTTCAGCACGTCCACCATCAGGTAGCGGCTCAGCGCACAGATGCGCTCGCAGCGCATGGGGTTGCGCTTGTAGGGCATAGCGGAGGAACCGATCTGGTTCTTCTCAAACGGCTCCTCCATCTCCTTGAAGTTCGCCAGCAGGCGGATGTCCGTCGCCATCTTCATGGCGGACTGGCCGATGCCCGCCACGGCGGACAGCACATTGTAGTCCACCTTGCGGCTGTAGGTCTGGCCGCAGACCGGCACGACCTTGGTAAAGTCCATCTGGGCGCAGACGTCGGCCTCGACGGCCTTGATCTTGGCGGAGTCGCCGTTGAACAGCTCCACAAAGCTGGCCTGGGTGCCGGTGGTGCCCTTAACGCCGCGCAGCGCCAGCTGGGAGATCTGGTGGTCAAGCTCCTCCAGATCCATGTACAGCTCGTTCATCCAGAGCGTGGCGCGCTTGCCGACGGTGGTCAGCTGCGCGGGCTGGCAGTGGGTGTAGGCCAGGCAGGGCATATCCTTGTACTCGTCGGCGAACTTGGCCAGATTTGCCAGCACGCCGATGACCTTCTTGCGCACGAGCTGCAGGCCCTCGCGCATGATGATGACGTCGGTGTTGTCACCGACATAGCAGCTGGTCGCGCCCAGATGGATGATGCCCTTTGCCTTGGGGCACTGCAGGCCGTAGGCGTAGACGTGGCTCATCACGTCATGGCGGACGAGCTTCTCGCGCGCAATGGCGTCCTCATAGTTGATGTCGTCCTTGTGCGCCTCCAACTCGGCAATCTGCTCATCGGTGATGGCCAAGCACTGCTTCTGCTCGGCCTTAGCCAGCGCAATCCACAGCCGGCGCCAGGTGCGGAACTTGTTGTCGTCAGAGAAGATGTACTGCATCTCATCCGACGCATAGCGGGTAGAGAACGGCGAAATATATTTGTCGTGTTGTGCCATTGGGTCAAATCCTCACAATCTTTTAAGCTGATAGTTCCAGTATAGCAGAAACTTCCCGAAATATCAAAGCTTGAAATAATTCACGCCGCCCTCAAAGATCGGCTGGTATTTGTCACCGGTGACGTTCTTATAGAGCTGCTCGCCGCTGCGCTCGCTGTGGCCCATCTTGCCAAAGACACGGCCATCCGGGCTCGTGATGCCCTCGATTGCCAGCACGGAGCCGTTCGGATTGTAGCGCATGTCCATCGTCGGGCGGCAAAGCAGGTCAACGTACTGGGTCGCAATCTGGCCGTTGTCGATGAGCTGGTTCAGCAGCTGCTCGTTGCAGACAAAGCGGCCCTCGCCGTGGCTGATGGCGATCAGGTGCTCGTCGTTGATGTCGCATTTGCTCAGCCAGGGGCTCTTGTTGCTGGCCACGCGGGTACGCACCAGCATGGACTGATGGCGGTGGATCGTATTAAACGTCAGCGTCGGGTCGCTTTCGGTGATGGGACGGATCTCGCCGTAGGGGACCAGGCCCAGCTTGATGAGTGCCTGGAAACCGTTGCAGATGCCCAGAGCCAGGCCGTCGCGCTGGTTCAGCAGACGGTTGACTGCGTCGGCCACCGACGGATTGCGGAAGAACGCCGCAATGAACTTGGCGCTGCCGTCCGGCTCGTCGCCGCCGGAGAAGCCGCCCGGCAGCATCAGGATCTGCGCCTCGTCCAGCTCCTTCACCAGCGCCTCGCAGCTCTCGGCCACGTTGGCGGGGGTCAGGTTTTTCAGCACCAGAACATGCGGGTCGCCGCCTGCGCGGCGGAACGCGCGGGCCGTGTCGTACTCGCAGTTCGTGCCGGGGAATACGGGGATGACGACCCGCGGCGTCGCCAGGCGCACAGAGGGAGCCACGCGCTTGTTGGCGGGGCAGTCATGCTCCAGCGCGGGGACGAACTCACCGGCCTTGCGGTAGGGGAATACCGGCTCGAGCTTTTGCTCCCACAGCTCCTGCAGACGGGCCAGGTCAATGGCCTTGCCCTCGGCCTCCAGCGTGTAGTCCACGGTGGTGAAGCCGAGGAACTCACCGGCGGAGGCATCAAGCAGCTCCAGAATGACCGCGCCGTAGGCGGGCTTGAACAGATCGTTCAGGTCGATGTCATTGGACAGCTGCAGACCCACATGGTTGCCGACGCACATCTTGAACAGTGCCTCGGCCACACCGCCGTAGCCCGGCGTGGCGGCAGCCAGCACCTTGCCCTCGTCGATCATCTGCTCGACGGTCTTGTAAATGGAAATCAGGCTGCCGATCTCGGGCAGACCGTTCTTGTAGTTGGGGCGCAGGATGACAACGGAGCTGTTGGCCTTCTTGAACTCGGGGCTCTGCACGTCGTGGGTGTTGCCGATGGCCGTCGCAAAGCTGACGAGCGTCGGGGGCACGTCCAGTCCCTCAAAGCTGCCGGACATCGAGTCCTTGCCGCCGATGGACGCAATGCCCAGACCCATCTGGGCATCCAGCGCACCGAGCAGGGCGGCCAGCGGCTTGCCCCAGCGCTCGGGCTTATCGTTCATATGCTCAAAATATTCCTGGAACGTCAGGTACATATCCTCGTGGTGGAAGCCCGCGCAGACCAGCTTGGTCACGCTCTCGACCACGGCCATATACGCGCCGCGGTAGGGGTCAGCCTCGGTCAGGTAGGGGTTGAAGCCCCACGCCATGCCGGAGCAGGTCGTCGTCTCGCCGTCCACGGGCAGCTTGGCGGCCATGGCCATCGTCGGGGTCAGCTGGTACTTGCCGCCGTAGGGCATCAGCACGGTGGCTGCGCCGATGGTGGAGTCGAACCGCTCGCCCAGGCCCTTTTGGCTGCAGACGTTCAGGTCGCTGACCATGGATTCCAGCTTCTGCTCAAACGTTGCACCGGCAAACTGGGGCTGCCAGACATGGCCCGGCAGGATGTGCGCATCAGCGTGGCGCTCGGCACCGTTGGAGTTCAGGAACTCGCGGGAGAGGTCAACGATGGTCTTGCCGTTCCAGACCTCGCGCATCCGCTTTTCCTCGGTGACGGTGGCAACGATAGTCGCCTCGAGGTTTTCCTCGGCGGCGTACTTCATAAAGGTCTCGGCGTCCTCGGCGGCAACGGCCACGGCCATGCGCTCCTGGCTCTCCGAAATGGCCAGCTCGGTGCCGTCCAGACCCTCGTACTTGCGGGTGACCTTGTTCAGGTCGATGTGCAGGCCGTCGGCCAGCTCACCGATGGCAACGGACACACCGCCTGCGCCGAAGTCGTTGCAGCGCTTGATAAGGCGGCAGGCGTCCTCGCGGCGGAACAGGCGCTGCAGCTTGCGCTCGATGGGCGCGTTGCCCTTCTGCACCTCGGCACCGCAGGTCTCAAGGCTCGTCAGCTTATGCGCCTTGGAGGAACCGGTGGCACCGCCGACACCGTCGCGGCCCGTGCGTCCGCCCAGCAGGATGACGACATCACCCGGGGCGGGCTCCTCGCGGCGGACATGGCTGGCAGGCGTTGCGCCGACAACTGCGCCGATCTCCATGCGCTTGGCGGCGTAGCCGGGGTGGTACAGCTCTGCGACCTGACCGGTGGCAAGGCCGATCTGGTTGCCGTAGCTGGAATAGCCCGCGGCAGCCGTCGTGACCAGCTTGCGCTGGGGCAGCTTGCCGGGCATTGTCTCGGAAACAGGCTTCAGCGGGTCAGCCGCACCGGTCACGCGCATGGCCTGATAGACATAGCTGCGTCCGGACAGCGGGTCACGGATGGCACCGCCAATGCAGGTCGCCGCGCCGCCGAAGGGCTCGATCTCGGGGGGGTGGTTGTGGGTCTCGTTCTTGAACAGGAACAGCCAGTCCTGCTGCTCACCGTCCACGTCACACTTGATCTTGACGGTGCAGGCGTTGATCTCCTCGCTCTCGTCAAGGTTCTTCAGAATGCCGCGCTGCTTCAGCGCCTTGGCACCGATGGTCGCGCAGTCCATCAGGGTGCGATTTTTCTTGTCGCGGCCCGTCTCGGCGCGCAGTGCCATGTAGCGGTCAAATGCGGCCTGCACCAGCTCATCGTCGATCTTCACGTCGTCCAGGATCGTGCCGAACGTCGTGTGGCGGCAGTGGTCGGACCAGTAGGTGTCGATCAGACGGATCTCGGTGATGGTCGGGTCGCGGTGCTCGGATTTGAAGTAGTTCTGGCAGAACACGATGTCCGCATGGTCCATCGCCAGGCCCTTCTCATTGCGGAACGCTTCCAGCGCGTCGTCGTCCAGCGCGGTGAAGCCGGTCAGCGTCTCGACCTCCGTCGGGATGGCAAACTCCATTTTCAGGGTGCTGCGCTCGTCAAGGCTTGCCTCGCGGGCCTCGACGGGGTTGATGACGTACTTCTTGATGGCGGCCAGGTCGGCGTCGGTCAGGTCGCCGTCCAGCAGGTAGACGCGGGCGGAGCGCACCGCGGGGCGCTCGCCCTGGCTCAGCAGCTGGATGCACTCGCTGGCAGAGTCGGCGCGCTGGTCAAACTGGCCGGGCAGGTACTCGACGGCAAAAACGGTCTTGGCGTCGGGCAACTTGTCGTAGGTCACGTCAACAGGCGGCTCACTGAACACGGTGGGCACAGCCTGCTGGAACAGCACTGCGTCGATTCCCTCGACGTCATAGCGGTTCAAAAGGCGCAGACCGGTCAGATTCTGGATGCCGACCAGATCGACCAGCTCATGCAGAAGCCCCTGTGCCTCGCCGTCAAAGCCGGGCTTTTTCTCAACATAAATGCGATATACCATTGTATTTCCTCCTGAGAGTTAAATTTGCAGGAAGTGACGGACGGAAAGCCTTCCCCCTGGGGGGGGGGAAGGTGGCCGAGGCCCCGTCCGAGGCCGTATGAGGGGAAAGTGTACCGCTGTATCCCGTTGACGGAAAGCTGCGGGAAGTTTGCCCTCATCAGTCACCTTCGGTGACAGCTTCCCCCGATGGGGAAGCCTTTTTACTGCATCGCCGCCAGCGCTCTTGCCCCAATGTCACTGCGCTTGTGCAGCTTGTCAAAATGGATGCTCTCCGTGGCAGCATACGCTTTTTTCAGTGCCTCGGGCAGGGTGTTGGCCGTGGCGGTCACGCCCAGCACGCGCCCGCCGTTCGTGACGAGCCTGCCGTCCTTGATGGCCGTGCCGGCGTGGTAGACCGTCACATCGGCGGTGTCCAGCTGGCCCGCGGTCAGGCCGGTAATCTCCTTGCCCTTCTCGTAGGCGAGGGGATAGCCGCCGCTGGCTAAGATGACACAAGCCGCCGCGCCGTCGCTGAATTTGACATCGGTCTTGTCCAGCGTGCCGTTCGTTGTGGCTTCCATCACGGTCAGCAGGTCGCTTTCCAACAGGGGCAGCACGACCTGCGTCTCGGGGTCGCCGAAGCGGCAGTTGTACTCGATGACCTTCGGGCCGTCGGGGGTCAGCATCAGGCCGAAATACAGGCAGCCCTTGAAGGGGCAGCCCTCGGCCTGCATGGCCGCAACCGTGGGCAGGAAAATCTCCTGCATGCAGCGCTCGGCGACTGCGGGCGTGTAGTAGGGGTTCGGGGCCACGGTGCCCATGCCGCCGGTGTTCAGGCCCTCGTCGTGGTCGAGAGCACGCTTGTGGTCCATGCTCGAGACCATCGGCTTGACGGTCTTGCCGTCGCAGAAGGACAGCACGCTGACCTCGGGGCCGGTCAGGAACTCCTCGACGACCACATGGTTGCCGGACGCGCCGAACTTTTTGTCCAGCATGATCTCCTTGACGCCGTCGGCGGCCTCCTGCTCATTCTGGCAGATCAGCACGCCCTTGCCCAGCGCCAGACCGTCCGCCTTGATGACGACGGGGTATTTGCCCTCGGCTTTGATGTAGTCCATGACCTTCTCGGGGTCGTCGAACGTCTCATATTTGGCCGTAGGGATGCCGTATTTCTTCATCAGGTCCTTGCTGAACACCTTACTGGCCTCAATGCGGGCCGCGGCCTTGTCGGGACCGAATGCCGGGATGCCCACAGCGGCCAGCGCATCGACCATGCCCAGCGCCAGCGGGTCGTCCTGGGCGACGACGACATAGTCAAAGGCTTCTTCCTTGGCAAATTTGACCATGGCGTCCACGTCGGTGGCCGGGATGGCCTTGCAGTGGGCGTCATAGCTGATGCCGCCGTTGCCGGGCGCACACCAGATCTCGGAGCAGCGGGGGCTTTTTTTCAGCGCGCGGATGATGGCGTGCTCACGCCCGCCGCCGCCGACAACCAGAATTTTCATAAGCGTCCTCCTTGACAGCACAACAGCCCGCGACGAAAAATCGCCGCAGGCGAGTTGTTTTTTGCGTTTAATGATGGAACAGCCGGATGCCGCAGAACGCCATCGCAATGCCGTACTTGTTGCAGGTGTCGATCACCTGTGCGTCGCGGATGGAGCCGCCCGGCTGTACAATGGCGGTCACGCCGCTGCGGCGCGCGCGCTCGATGTTATCGCCGAACGGGAAGAAGGCATCACTGCCCAGGCTCACACCGGTCACGGCATCCAGCCAGGCGCGCTTTTCCTCGGCGGTCAGCGGGGCCGGCTGCTCGGTGAAGGTCTCGGCCCAGACATCGTCGCCGATGACATCCTCCGGCGTGTCGCCGATGTAAACATCGATCGCGTTGTCGCGGTTCGGCTTGGCAATGTCAGCGCGGAACGGCAGGTCCAGCACCTTCGGCATGTGGCGCAGCTGCCAGTTGTCGGCCTTCTGGCCCGCCAGACGGGTGCAGTGCACGCGGCTCTGCTGGCCCGCACCGACGCCGATGGTCTGGCCGTCCTGCACGTAGCAAACGCTGTTGGACTGGGTGTATTTCAGCACGATCAGGCTGATGATGAGGTCGCGGCGCTGCTCGTCGCTGATGACCTTGTTCTCGGTCACAACGTTCTGCAGCATCGTCTCATTGGAAATGTCCAGGTCCTGACGGCCCTGCTCGAAGGTCACGCCAAAGACCGTGCGGGTCTCCAGCGGCTTCGGCTCGTAGTCGGCGTCGATCTGGACGATGGCGTAGCCGCCCTTCTTCTTGGATTTCAGCACCTCCAGCGCGTCGGCGTCGTAGCCGGGCGCAATGATGCCGTCGGAGACCTCGTGCTGAATCAGCTTCGCGGTGCTCAGGTCGCAGACATCGGACAGCGCGATCCAGTCGCCGAAGCTGGACATACGGTCCGCACCGCGGGCACGGGCGTAGGCGCAGGCCAGCGGGGAAAGCTCGGTCTCCGGCGCAATGTGGTACATAGCACGCAGGGTCTCATCCAGCGGCAGACCGATGGCCGCACCGGCGGGGGAGACGTGCTTGAAGCTGGCGGCAGCGGGCTGGCCGAGTGCCTTCTTCAAATCGCGCACGAGCTGCCAGGAGTTGAACGCATCCAGAAAGTTGATGTAACCCGGGCGTCCGTTCAAAATCTGCACGGGCAGGTCACTGCCGTCCGCCATGTAGATGCGGGCGGGCTTCTGGTTGGGGTTCGTGCCGTATTTCAGCTGAAATTCGTTCATATTAACCCTCCACAGCGGTGTATTTATTCAGGATAATGTCCTCGTACTCGCCGGTTTCCAGCTCGATGCTGCGGACAAACAGGCTGACCTTGTTGTCCTCGTTCAGGCTCGCCCACAGCTTGTCGGCAAACTTGTCCGCGTCGTTCGTGTCGATGGCGACGCGCAGCGGCTCACCCGCAAAGCTGGGGATCGGCGCACCGTTCTTGACGTAAGTGCTGATGAAGTGTCCCTCACCGGCCACGGGCTGCGGGTAGTCGAAGGTCTGGCGCTGCACGCTCTCGGCGTTGCCCTCGTCAGACTTGACGATGGACAGCTTGTAGCCGCCGCGGCGCATATCGACGACGCCGGAGATGCGCGGGGTAAAGTTCGGCGCGTCGTCCTCATAGGTGCGGGTCGCCAGCGCAGCCTCAAAGCTGTAGCCGGGGAAAAGGTTGCCGTTCATGAACCGGGCAATCGTGTCGGTCTGGTCGCCGTTCGTGACCACGGTGGTCTCCCGCAGGGTCAGCACAGCGTTGTAGATGATGAGGTGCGGGTCCTCGAGCTTGGCCGGGTCAGCGGCCACCGTGCGGATGCCGCCGTCGATAGGCTCAAACACACGGTTGCGGCTGTTGGCGCTGCGGCCCATGATCCAGTAGGCGACGAACGCCTTCTGGCCGTCGGGGCTTTTGCCCAGCACAATGCCGCGCCCGGGGTAGTCATTCCCGGCAAGATATTTGTAGATGTTTTTTTTCATAATGACCTCGTTTTGGTGTATACAAAAACATAAAACGGGATGTGGTGGCAAGGCTCTCTCCCTCAGTCCGCTGCGCGGACAGCTCCCTCGCAGAGGGAGCCTGGAAGCCTTGGCCCCCTCTGCGAGGGGGCTCCGCCCGCAGGCGGTGGGGGAGAGAACTTTGCCATTGTTGCGATTTTACACCTCGTCACTGCACACCATCGCCAATGCCTTGGGCAGCAGCTGCCACTCGGCCTCGACCATGACGCGCTTCTGCAGCGTCTCGGGGGTGTCGCCGGGCTCCACGGCCACGGCCTTCTGCAGCAGAATGGGCCCGCCGTCGCATTCCTCGTTTACAAGGTGGACGGTAGCGCCGGTCAGCTTCACGCCGCGGGCCAGCGCGGCCTCGTGCACGCGCAGTCCGTAGAAGCCGGGGCCGCAGAAGCTGGGGATCAGGCTGGGATGAACATTGATGATTTTATTGCGGTAGGCCGCAATGACCTTTTCGCCCAGCACGCTCAAAAAGCCTGCCAGCACGACCACGTCAATACGGTGCTTCTGCAGGGTGTCCAGCAGGGCGGCGTCAAACGCTGCGCTGTCAGCGTAGTCCCTGCGGCTGACAACAGCGGATTCCACACCGAAATTGGCGGCGCGCTCCAGCGCGTAGACGCCGGGCTTGCTGGCAACGACCAGCTCGATTTTGCCGTTCGGGTTCTCGCCGCGGCGCTCGCTTTCCAGCAGGGCCTGCAGGTTCGTGCCGCCGCCCGATACCAGTACCGCTACACGCTTCATACCAGCTCGACCCCGTCGCCCTCGACGATGGTGCCCAGACGGTAGGCGTCCTCGCCGTGGGCCTTCAGAATGGCAATGGCCTTGTCCGCATCCTCGGGCGCGACGGTCAGCACCATGCCGACGCCCATGTTGAAGGTGTTGAACATATCGTGCTCGGAGATGCCGCCCTCGCGCTGCATGACGTCGAACAGGGCAGGGATGCGCACATCGGCCTTGGCAATGCGGGCCGCACAGCCCTTCTTCAGGCTGCGGGGAATGTTCTCATAGAAGCCGCCGCCGGTGATGTGGGACACGCCCTTGACCGTGATCTCGTCCATGACAGCCAGCACGGGCTTGACGTAGATCTTCGTGGGGGCCAGCAGGGCCTCGCCCAGGGGCTTGTCCATGCCGTCGAATGTCTTTTTCAGCACATCGGGGTTGTTGTCAATGTCAAAAATTTTGCGCACCAGCGAGAAACCGTTGGAGTGTACGCCCGTGGAGGGCAGTGCGATGATGACATCGCCCGGCTGCATCGTGGAGTTGTCCAAAATCTTTGCCTTGTCCACGACGCCGACGGTGAAGCCGGCCAGGTCGTACTCATCCTCGGGCATCATGCCGGGGTGCTCGGCGGTCTCGCCGCCCACGAGGGAGCAGCCCGCCTGGACGCAGCCCTCGGCCACGCCCTTGACGATCTCGGCGATCTTCTCCGGGATGTTCTTGCCGCAGGCGATGTAGTCGAGGAAAACCAGCGGCTTGGCACCGGCGCAGATGACGTCGTTGACGCACATGGCCACGCAGTCGATGCCGATGGTGTCGTGCTTGTCCAGCAGCATGGCGATGCGCAGCTTGGTGCCGACGCCGTCAGTGCCGGAAATCAGAACGGGATGCTCCATGCCGGTGCAGTCCAGCTCAAACAGGCCGCCGAAGCCGCCCAGACCGCCGATGCAGCTCTCGGTCATCGTGCGGGCCACATACTGCTTCATCAGCTCAACAGAGCGGTACCCGGCGGTAATATCCACGCCTGCAGCGGCGTAGCTGGCAGAATAGCTTTTTTCCATGTTGAACTCCTAAATGTGTTACATTACTCGGAAAATCGGGTGGCAGCAGCAAGCTCTCTCCCTCCGGCGCTGCGCGCCACCTCCCTCGCAGAGGGAGGCAAGGAGGCGGTGGGGGAGAGAAGTTTGCGCTACTGCTGCGCTTCCGTCGTTATGATTACAGCTTCTTATTCGTCTTAGACTGGCTCAGCGGCTTGTCGTAGACAATGTCCATTGTCTCGGTGGGCGGGGCGACGGGGTATTTGCCGGTAAAGCAGCCCGTGCAGAAGCCGCACTTGCTGTGGATGGCCAGCTGCTGCACATGCTCAATGCTCAAATAGCCCAGCGTGTCAGAACCCACCAGCTTGTTGATCTCCTCCACCGTATGGCCGGTGGCGATCAGGTCCTTCTCGTCGGGAATGTCGGTGCCGAAGTAGCACGGGTGGGCGAACGGCGGCGCACTGATCCGGTAGTGTACCTCGGCAGCACCGGCCTCGCGCAGCAGGCGGATGGTGCGGGCGCTCGTCGTGCCGCGGACGATGGAGTCATCGACCAGCACAACGCGCTTGCCCTTGACCGTGGACGAGATGGCGTTCAGCTTGATGCGCACGCTGCTCTCGCGCTGGGCCTGGCTGCCCTGAATGAAGGTGCGGCCTACATATTTGTTCTTGATAAAGCCAACGCCGTAGGGGATGCCGCTCTCCTGCGCATAGCCGAGCGCTGCATCCAGACCGGAGTCCGGTGCGCCGATGACGACATCGGCCTCCACGGGATGCTCCTGCGCCAGGAACCGGCCCGCCTGCAGACGGGCCTCATGCACACAGGTGCCCTCGATGACGGAATCCGGGCGGGCAAAGTAGATGTACTCAAAGACGCACATCGTGTGCGGCGCGGTGCCGCAGTGATCCTCCATCGTGCGCAGACCGTTGCGGTCGGCAATAACGATCTCGCCGGGGCGCACGTCACGGACGAACTTCGCACCCACGGCGTCCAGCGCACAGCTCTCGCTGGCAAAGGCATAGCCGTTGCCGTCGGGCAGCTCGCCGATGCACAGCGGGCGGAAGCCGTTGGGGTCGCGCGCCGCGATCAGCTTGGTGTGGGTCATAATGACGAGGGAGTATGCGCCCTCGATGTCGTCCATCGTGCGGCTGACGGCCATCTCAATGTTCGGCGTCAGCAGACGGTTCTGGGTCAGCAGATAGGCGATGACCTCGGTGTCCGACGTGCCGTGAAAGATCGAGCCGCTCATCTCGAGCTTGCGGCGCAGCTTCGGCGCGTTGACAAGGTTGCCGTTGTGGCAGACCGCCATAGCGCCCTTGCAGTGATGCAGAACCATCGGCTGCGCGTTGGAACGGCTGCGCTGGCCCGCCGTGGCATAGCGGACATGGCCGGTAGCCATCTTTGCGCCGCGGGGCAGCTCCTCCAGCACGCGCTTGGTAAAGACCTCGCTGACAAGGCCCAGATCGCGGTAGCCGGACAGCACGCCGTCGACGTTCAGCGCAATGCCGCAGCTCTCCTGGCCGCGGTGCTGCAGGGCGTACAGCGCACTGTAGACGGCGCTGACCATATCGGTCTCGCCGGTCTTGTCATACATACCGAACACGCCGCACTCCTCGTGCAGGGACTCGGTGTATTGGGAAATTTCGCTCATTTATTTGCTCCAATTGTCGGAATGGTAAAGCCGTAGGGGCGGATCCTATATCTGCCCGTGGGTCGGCTGCCTCTTGCGGGCGCATAGGGAATGCGCCCCTACGGGAAAGCGCACGGTAAATTATGCGGGTGCAATCAGCCCAGCAGGCGCTTCATGACTTCCTGGTAAGCGTCGGCTTCGCCGCCCATGTTGCGGCGGAACAGATCCTTGTCCAGATGTGCGCCGGTGGTGGCGTCCCAGAAACGGCAGGTGTCGGGGCTGATCTCGTCAGCCAGGATGATCGTGCCGTCGGACAGGCGGCCAAACTCGAGCTTAAAGTCCACCAGACGGATGTTGGCGTCCAGCATGATCTTCTTCAGCACCTCGTTGACCTTGAAGGCATACTTCGCGATGGTGTCCAGCTCCTCCTGGGTAGCCAGGTCGAGGGCCAGGGCGTAGTAGTGGTTGATGAACGGGTCGTGCAGATCGTCGTTCTTGTAGCTGTACTCGAGGATGGGAGTCTTAAAGACCTTGCCCTCGGGCACGCCCATGCGCAGGCTGAAGTGACCGGCTGCAACGTTGCGGACGATGACCTCCAGAGGCACGATCTCGACCTTCTTCACAAAGGTGTCGCGGTCATTGACCTCCTGCACGTAATGGGTGGGGATGCCCTCCTTCTCGAGCTTCTGCATCAGAGCGTTGGACAGCTTGTTGTTGACAATGCCCTTGTCGCGAATGGTGCCCTTCTTCTCACCGTCACCGGCAGTGGCGTCATCCTTATAGTGGACCATGACGATCTCGGGATCGTTGGTAGCGAAAACCTGCTTGGCCTTGCCTTCGTACAGCTGCTCTTTAACTTCGTAATTCATGAGAAACGCTCCTTTTTATAGTATAATATAGTAAAGTATGTATGTGTACCTGTTTTTGGCTTCCCCCCAAGGGGAAAGGCTCTTTTACAGTGCTGCGGCTTCAGCGGCAATGGCGGCGTCCTTCTTGGCAATCGCGGCGGCGGTATCGGCGCGGAAGCTGTCAAGCTTCGCGGCCAGCTCGTCGTCGGCCACGGCCAGAATCGCCACAGCCAGATACGCGGCGTTCTTCGCGCCGTTCAGCGCTACGGTAGCCACGGGAAAGCCGCTGGGCATCTGCACAGTGGCCAGCAGGGCGTCCAGACCGTCCATGGCGCCGCCCTTCATCGGGATGCCCACAACGGGCAGGGTGGTGTTGGCGGCAAAGGCACCGGCCAGGTGCGCGGCCATGCCGGCAGCGCAGAGAATGACGCCGTAGCCCTCGGCACGGGCGCTCTTGGCGAACGCGGCGGCGGCCTCCGGTGTGCGGTGGGCCGAAAGAATGTGCGCCTCATACGGCACGCCGAAATCCTTCAGCACCGTGCAGGCACCCTTGACCACCGGCCAGTCACTGTCCGAGCCCATGATGATCGCAACTTTTTTCATACGTTTTGAAACCTCCCTTACAAAGCAAACAGCGCAGTGCTCCGCATCAGGATACACTGCGCTGTGGTGTCGACGTAAAAAGGGTATGATGGTACAGAACACCCGCGAAGAAGCCAATACGCTGCATTGCGTTTGCCACGGAAGATCCCCCTTTAATAAAAGTAAGATGTGCCCTGTAATTGTAGTGTAAACGCTGGGCAAAAAAAATGCAAGCGCCCGGCGGACATTTCAGCCAAAAAACGGTGCAAAAGGGTTTTGACCGTCGCTTTTTGTCGTTTTTGATGGGTCTTGGGGGGCAGTTGTCATACTTTAAAACGGCCTGTAAAATTATGCTGGTACAGGGCACAAAAATATGATAAAATAGAAAAAATACATAAACAAGGAGCTTTGTATGATTGCACCCAAACGACGCCTGACAAATCACGCCCTGCACGGCAGGGAGGAATGGGTCAAGCGCATCTTCCGCGACCAGATCGCCGAGGCTGCGGGCATCCTCGAAGTCGTGCTCTCCGGCATTGTGCTGGCGGCCCTGCTCATGAGCATTGTCCCGCTGGTGGAGCTGATGCCCGGTCTGCTGACCGATGCCGACAGCCTGGAGATCCGCACCTTTCTGGAACGTGCGCTGGACATCGTCATCGGCATCGAGTTTATCAAGATGCTGGCCAAGCACAGCCCCGGCAGCGTGCTGGAAGTACTGCTCTACGCCATTGCCCGCCACATGATCGTCGGCCATGAGGACGCCGTGCAGAACCTGGTCAGCGTGGGGGCCATCGCGCTGATCTTCATCATCCGCAAGTATTTCTTTGTGCCGTCCTTCGGCTACAAGATGCCCGGCGGCAAAATTGCCCCGGACATGGAGCAGAAGGCCGCAGAGACCCCGGAAGCAAAAGCGGGAGACATGGCGGAATAACGCCGGTCCGCCCCCGGGGACAGCGCCGCATGGTATGCGGGGGCCATTGGTGCGAACGGCGAAAATTTGTAAGCCTGCGTGATAACTATAAATAAGAATCCCCCTTCCGGGAACTCTGTAGGGGCGGAT
>RRZT011592327.1_pt1 | contig 15024 bp, 13 predicted proteins | sample 2165551 | NCBI WGS metagenome assembly RRZT01 (sample SAMN10456910, study PRJNA506462) | wastewater metagenome | biome: wastewater; feature: sludge; material: wastewater sludge; isolation source: wastewater sludge with Escherichia coli K12::gfp cells carrying plasmid... | place: USA: Moscow, Idaho... | reverse complement strand
CGCCCGCGCCGGATACCCCGGCGACCGTTCTTCAAGCGACCCGAACCGCCATGAATCCAGTTTTGACCATCGCCCAGCGCGCCGCCCTCAGCGCCAGCCGCATCCTGCTCCGCCATTTCGACCATCTCGACCGGCTGAACGTCACCGCCAAACAGCGCAACGACTTCGTCAGCGAAGCGGACGTACAGGCCGAGCGAGACATCATCCAGATCCTGCGCAAGACCTATCCCAATCACGGGATTCTGGCCGAGGAAAGCGGCGAGCAGCCCGGCCAAGACGAATACCAGTGGATCATCGACCCCCTGGACGGCACCACCAACTTCCTGCACGGTATCCCGCACTTCGCCATTTCCATCGCTTTCCGCCACAAGAACCGACTGGAAGCGGCGCTGGTCTACGATCCGATCCGGCAGGAGATGTTCACCGCCTCCCGCGGCGGGAGCGCGCAACTGAACGACCGGCGTATGAGGGTCAGCGGCATTAACTCCCTGGAGAACGCGCTGCTGGGCACCGGGTTTCCGTTTCGCCATCCCCGGCACCGGCCCGCCTACCTCGGCATGTTCGGCGCTCTGTTCGACAAGTGCGCGGAAATCCGTCGCGCCGGCGCGGCGTCGCTGGATCTGGCTTACGTGGCGACCGGGCGGTTGGACGCCTACTGGGAGATCGGCTTGAAAGCGTGGGATATCGCGGGCGGCGCGCTGCTGGTGCAAGAGGCCGGCGGGCTGGTCAGCGATTTCGGCGGCGGCAACGACTTCATGAAAACCGGCAACATCGTCGCCGGCAACCCCAAGGTATTCAAGGCACTGCTACAGGAGATGCAGCCGCATCTGACGCCGGAACTGGCGCGCTAGCGCCGGAAGCCCGAAGTGATCGGATAGCGCCGGTCGCGGCCGAAAGCGCGCGGGGTGATCCGCACTCCCGGCGCGGCCTGCCGGCGCTTGTACTCGTTGACGATCACCAGCCGCGCCACCCGCTCCACCGTCGCCGGGTCGAAGCCGGCCGCGATCAGCTCTTCCACCGAGCGGTCTTCCTCCACGTAACCGTGGAGAATGGCGTCCAACACCTCGTAAGGCGGCAGGCTGTCCTGGTCGGTCTGGTCCGGGCGCAGTTCCGCCGACGGCGGCCGGTCGAACACCCGTTGCGGAATCGCCGGCGACTGGCGGTTACGCCAAGCCCCCAGCCGGTAAACCATCGTTTTGAGCACGTCCTTGATCGGGGCGAAACCGCCCGCCATGTCGCCGTACAAAGTGGAATAGCCGACCGCCGTTTCGCTCTTGTTGCCGGTGGTCAACACCATCTTGCCGGTCTTGTTGGAAATCGCCATCAGCAACACGCCCCGGCACCGGGCCTGAATGTTCTCCTCGGCGATGTCCGGCGGCAACCCCGCGAACATCGGTTGCAGGATTTGTAAAAAGGACTGGAACGCCGGTTCGATGGGGAGGAGATGGTATTTGACCCCCAGCGCCTTGGCTTCCAGCTCGGCGTCGGTGTTGCTCATGTCGGCGGTATAGCGCGAGGGCATCAGCACCGCCTCGACCCGCTCCGGCCCCAGCGCGTCCACCGCGATGGCCAGGGTCAACGCCGAGTCGATGCCGCCGGACAGCCCCAGCACCACGCCGGGAAAGCCGTTTTTTTCGACGTAATCGCGCACGCCGAGCACCAGGGCCCGATAGATGCCTTCCTCCGCGCCCGGCTCTTCGGCGATGTCGCCCGGAACCGGCGTCAGACCGGCCTCCGAAAGCCGGAAATCCACCGGGTACAAACCGGCGGCGAAGAACGGCGCCCGCTGGGTCAGCGCGCCATCGGCGCCGACCACCACCGAACCGCCGTCGAACACCAGCTCGTCCTGACCGCCCAGCAGGTTGACGTACACGATGGGGATGTGGCCTTCCCGCGTCCGCTGGCGCAGCACCTCCAACCGCTGCCCGCCCTTGCCGGCGTGATACGGCGAGGCGTTGAGATTGACCAGCAGTTGCGCGCCGGCCTCGGCCGCCCGCGCCACCGGCCCCGGCAACCAGACATCCTCGCAGATGGTCACGCCGACCCGCACCCCGGCCACCGTCACCACCGCCGGGGCCTCGCCCGGCACGAAGTAGCGCTTCTCGTCGAACACGCTGTAATTCGGCAACCACTGCTTGTAATACGTCGCCCGCATCGCGCCGCCCTCCAGCACCACGGCGGCGTTGCGCAAGCCTTCCGGCGTCGGCAAGGGGCAGCCGACCACGGCGGCGATGCCCCGAATCCCGTCGCACAGCCGCTGCAACGCGGGCTCCACCTGGGCGATGAAGCCGGGACGCAGCAGCAAATCCTCCGGCGGATAGCCGGTGATGGTGAGTTCCGGGAAGACGATCAGATCGGCCCGCAAGCGGTCGCGGGCTTCGGCGGCGGCGGCGATAATCTGGTCGGTATTGCCTTGAATATCGCCGACCAGGAAGTCGAGTTGGGCCATCGCGACCCGGAAGGAGGTGACGGGAGCGTTCATGGCGGAAGGGCTGCCTCCTCGGGCGGTTCGACGGGCGGGGATTCGGCGGCGGGGGTCGCAGAAGACACAAGGGGCGCTCGCGCGCCCCTTGACGATTGGCAGCGGATCGCGATCCGACGTTAACCGGGGAAAAACGCCTTCATGGCGGCGCCGATGTCGGCCGGGGAGCGGACGATCTTGGCGCCAGCCGCTTCCAGCGCCGCAAACTTGTCTTTCGCCGTGCCCTTGCCGCCCATGATGATGGCGCCGGCGTGGCCCATGCGCTTGCCAGGGGGCGCGGTGACGCCGGCGATGTAGGCCACCACCGGCTTCTTGATGTTGGCCTTGATGTACGCCGCGCCCTCTTCCTCGGCGCTGCCGCCGATCTCGCCGACCATCACGATGCCTTCGGTCTGCGGGTCGTCCTTGAACAGCTTCAGCACGTCGATGAAGCTCATGCCGTGGATCGGGTCGCCGCCGATGCCGATGCAAGTGGACTGACCCAGACCGGCCTGGGTGGTCTGATAGACCGCTTCATACGTCAGCGTGCCGGAGCGGGAGACGATACCGATCTTGCCGGGCAGGTGGATGTGGCCCGGCATGATGCCCATCTTGCAACCGCCGGGGGTGATCACGCCCGGGCAGTTGGGGCCGATCAGATAGACGTCCGGGTAGTTGTTGGTCAGCACCGCCTTGACCTTCAGCATGTCCGTGACCGGAATGCCCTCGGTGATGCAGGCGATGACCTTGATACCGGCGTCGGCCGCTTCCAGGATGGCGTCGCCGGCGAAGGCGGCGGGGACGTAGATCATGCTGGCGTCGGCGCCGGTGGCGGCCACCGCCTCGTACACGGTGTTGAACACCGGCTTGCCGAGATGGGTGGTGCCGCCCTTGCCGGGGCTGATGCCGCCGACCAGGTTGGTGCCGTAGGCGATGGCCTGCTCGGCGTGGAAAGTGCCCTGCGAGCCGGTGAAGCCCTGGCAGATGACCTTGGTGTCTTTATTGATCAGAATGCTCATGGTCGTCTCGTTCTCTCTGGATCGTGGAAACCGAATGCGCGCCGGATCACTTGGCGGCGGCGGCCACCGCCATCTTGGCGGCGTCGGTGAGATCGTCGGCGGCCATGATGTTCATGCCGGATTTGGCCAGCATCTCGCGGCCGGCTTCCACGTTGGTGCCCTGCAGGCGCACCACCACGGGCAGGGTGAGACCGACCTCTTTGACGGCGGCGATGATGCCCTCGGCGATGGTGTCGCAGCGGACGATGCCGCCGAAGATGTTGACCAGAATCGCCTTGACCTTGGACGAGGACAGGATCAGCTTGAAGGCGCGGGCCACGCGCTCGGCGGTGGCGCCGCCGCCCACGTCGAGGAAGTTGGCCGGCTCGCCACCGTGCAGCTTGATGACATCCATGGTCGCCATCGCCAGGCCGGCGCCGTTGACCATGCAACCGATGCTGCCGTCCAGCGCGACGTAGTTCAGGCCGATCTCGTGCGCGATGTGCTCGCGCTCGTCTTCCTGGGTGGGATCGCGCAGCTCGGCGGTGTCCTTGTGCCGGTACAGGGCGTTGTCGTCCAGGCTGACCTTGGCGTCCAGCGCCATCACTTGGCCGTCGGCGGTCACGATCAGCGGGTTGATCTCGACCATGCTGCAATCTTTCTGGACGAACAGGTTGTAGACCCCGTTCAACACCTTGACCAGTTGGTCGACTTGCTTCTTCTCCATGCCCATCTTGAAGCCGAGATCGCGGGCCTGATAGGGCTGGACGCCGGCGACGGGATCGACGGTGAGGGTCAGGATCTTCTCGGGGGTTTTGGCCGCGACTTCCTCGATGTCCATGCCGCCTTCGGACGACCCGATGAGGATGATGCGCTTCTTGCTGCGATCCACCAGGCAGCTCAGATAATATTCCTTGACGATGTCCACGCCGTCCTGGATCAGCAGGGCGTGAATCGGCACGCCTTCGGGACCGGTCTGGTGGGTGTGCAGGGTGGAACCGAGCAAGCGACCGGCAACCGCCTCGACATCTTCGATCGTGCGGACGAACTTGACCCCGCCCGCCTTGCCGCGACCGCCGGCGTGGACCTGGGCCTTGACCACCCACGGCCCGCCCGGCCTGACCTGTTTCGCCGCCTCAATCGCCTCCTGTTGAGAAGTGACCTTGATGCCACCGGGTATCGCCACGCCGAATTGCTGAAGGAGTTCTTTTGCTTGGTATTCGTGCAGGTTCATGCGGATTACATCCCCCTTTTTCAGTGAGGTTGCGATTGTACGCCGATATGTCCCAATCTTCACGCTCGCCGTGAAATTGGCCTCGGCCGGCCCATCCTGGCGCCGGTAGTTTACAATTATAGATCAATCCCCCCTTCGGAAAAATCGCGTTCCTTTCCCGCTCCGCCATGACCGCCGCCGATCTGCTCGCCGACATCCCCGCCGACCGCAATCTGGATCGCCGCCACCTGTGGCGGGTGTTTCGGGTTTCCAATTTCTATCGGCTGATCCTGGCGGCCCTGCTGCTGACGATGTTCGCCCTGGACGAGCAGAGCCGCCTGTTCGGCAAGCAATACCCGACCCTGTTTCTCGGCACGGCGCTGGCCTACATGGCGTTCGCCCTGCTCGGCGTCGCCGGCAGCTACTGGCGGCGGCTGAAGCTGGCGGTGCAGGCCCACTTGCAGATGCTGGTGGATCTGGCGGCCCTGACCGTCATGATCCACGCCTCGGGCGGTCTGTCCAGCAGCCTGAACAGCCTGCTGATCACCGCCGTCGCCGCCAGCAGCATCCTGCTGCCGCTCAGCTCGGCGCTGCTGTCCGCCGCGCTGGGCTTTTTTCTGCTGACGGGCACCTGGCTGGTCACGCAGTGGCGGGCCGGCGGGGCGGCGGCGCGAATCGGCCAGCCATCGGAGGGCGGGTTCGATCTGCTGGAGCCGCTGCGCGCCGCCTCCGACGATTGGGTCCGGCTGGGGATCATCGGCGCCGCGCTGTTCATCGCCGCCGGACTGAGCAACGCGCTGGCGGAGCGGGCGAGACGAGGCGAGGCGCTGGCCCGGCGCCGCACCTGGGAGCTGCTGGAAATCGCCGAGCTGAACCAGGGCATCATTCGCCATCTGCAAAGCGGGGTGGTGGTGGTGGATCGTGCCGACCAAGTTCGACTGTTGAACGACACCGCCCGGGAACTGCTCGGTTGCCCGGCGACGCCGCCGGCGGTTTCCTTGCGCGAGCTGTCGCCGCCGCTCTACCGGCGGCTTGAGGAATGGCGGGATGGAGCCATCGACATCCGCTCCTTCCGGCCGATCGACCATCGCTCGGAACTGATCCCGCGCTTCACCCGGCTGAGCGGCAACCACGCCAAGAACGTGGTGATCCTGCTGGAGGACTCCGAGCAGGTGGCCGAACGCTTGCGGCAAATCAAGCTGGCGGCGCTGGGCCGGCTGACGGCGGGCATCGCCCACGAGATCCGCAACCCGCTGGCGGCGATCAGCCACGCCGCCCAACTGTTGCAGGAATCGACCGGAGCCAGCGCCGGCGACCGGCGGCTGGGGCAGATCGTCCACGACAACGTCAAGCGGGCCAACCGCATCATCAACGACGTGCTGGATCTGGCCCGCCGCGACCGGGTCAAGCCCGAGCGATTCGCGCTGGCGCCCTGGCTGGACAGCTTTTCCCAGGAGTTTCGCTGCGGGCTGGAGGGCGCGTCGCCCGACTGGCGGCAGACGGTCGAGCCGGACGGGCTGGAGATCACCTTCGATCCCCACCAGCTGCGGCAAGTGCTGTGGAACCTGTGCGCCAACGCCTGCCAGCATGGCGTTCGACCCGGCGAAACCGCCGCGATCGCGCTGGAGGCGGGCGTGGAGTCCGGCCGAGGCCGGCCGTTTTTGGACGTGCGCGACGCCGGCCCCGGCGTCGCGCCGGAAAACGCCGACAAACTGTTCGAGCCGTTTTTCACCACCCGCTCCAAGGGCACCGGCCTGGGGCTGTATTTGGCGCGGGAACTGTGCGAAGCCAACCGCGCCCATTTACAATACCTGCCCGTTCCCGAGGGTGGTAGCCGCTTCCGCATCACCTTCGCTCCCGCGAGCCCAGCCATGGAGATGGATTGATGGACGACCGCAACGCCTTGATCGTGGACGACGAAGCCGACATCCGCGAGCTGATCGAGATGACGCTGCTGCCGCTCGGCGTCACCTGCCTGCCGGCGGAAACCCTGAGCATGGCCCGCGCCCTGCTCAAGCGCCAGCCGCTCAGCTTTTGCATCACCGACCTGCGCCTGCCGGACGGCAACGGCCTGGAGCTGGTGGCGCACATCCAAAAGCATTATCCCAATCTGCCGGTGGCGGTGATCACCGCCCACGGCAACGTGGAAAGCGCGGTGGAAGCCCTGAAGCTGGGCGCGTTCGACTTCATTTCCAAGCCGTTCGAGATTTCGGTGCTGCGCGACATCGTGGCGACGGCCTTGCGGTTGAACCGGGGCGGCGACGCGCGCGCCGGCGACAGCCGCCCGCCCCTGCTGCTGGGCCGTTCGGCGGCGATGGAAGACGTGCGGGCGCTGATCGCCAAGCTGGCGCGCAGCCAGGCGCCGATCCTGATCAGCGGCGAATCCGGCACCGGCAAGGAGCTCGCCGCGCGCTTGGTCCACCAGTCCGGGCCGCGCGCCGACAAGCCGTTCGTGCCGGTCAACTGCGGGGCGATCCCCGAGCAACTGATGGAGAGCGAGTTTTTCGGCTACAAGAAAGGCAGCTTCACCGGGGCCAACCAGGACAAAACCGGCCTGTTCCAGGCGGCGCAAGGCGGCACCCTGTTTCTGGACGAGGTGGCCGAACTGCCGATGCACATGCAGGTCAAGCTGTTGCGCGCGATCCAGGAGCGGGCGGTGCGGCCGGTCGGGGCGTCGGCCGAGGTCGCCATCGACGTGCGGATTCTCAGCGCCAGCCACAAAAATCTGGCGGCCCTGGTGCGCGACGGCACCTTCCGTCAGGATTTGTTTTACCGGCTGAACGTGATCGAATTGCGGATGCCGAGCCTGCGCGAGCACCTGGACGATGTTCCCGATCTGGTGACGGCGACTTTCGAGCGGCTGAGCCGGCAGTCGGGAGCGCCACGGCCGCTGGTGACGCCGTCCGCCTTGCAGGCGCTGCAACGCTACGCCTTTCCCGGCAACATCCGCGAGCTGGAAAACATCTTGGAGCGGGCGTTCACGCTGTGCGAAAACGGCGTCATCCAGCCCGACGATCTGTTGCTGCCGGCGACCAGCGGCGTGTCGATGCCCCTGACCGCGCCGGCCGCGCCCGGCCCCGCGCCGATCCGAGCCGAGCCGGCCACCCTGCGGCCCGGCCCGTCCACGATCCGGCCCGAACCCGCCACATCGCCCGTGCCGGCTCGCTATCAGGACGAACCCAAGACCCAGCCCATGCTGCCGATGGTCAACAATCTAGAGGGTTATTTGGAGGGGCTGGAAAAAGCGGCGATCCTGCGGGCCCTGGAAGCGACCCGCTACAACAAGACCGCCGCCGCCGAAAAGCTGGGGATCAGCTTCCGGGCGCTGCGCTACCGGCTCAAAAAGCTGGGTTTGGAATGAGGGGCATCAGAGTTCGGGCACGTCCAGCGAGTCGCTGAAGGTCTCGATCCCCAGTTGCTCGGCGACCCGCCGGGCGCGGGCGTCGATCATCGGCGAGATGACGATCAGCCGATCCGCCTTGCGCTGGTGGCGCTTTTCGTAAAAGCGCGCCTTGCGCTCGAAGCTGTACATGCCCGCCTTGTCGATGGACGACTTCAGCTCGCAGATCAGCAACAGGCCGTTTTTGATGATCACGTCCAGCTCGACTTGATCCGGCCGTCCGAACACCTCGCCGCGATCGTCGTACTCGTTGACGTTGACCACCTCGACCCCGAAGCTCTTTTCCAGAATCCCCGCCAAGGCGTTGCGGAACGCCGCTTCGGATTGCATGCCCCAGCGCGAGCCCAGGGCGCCGATCGACCGGTCGTGTCTGGACGCCTGAGCCATGATTTCCTGGTGAAGCCGCCGGAGTTCTTCCTGGTTCGCTTCCCACTTGCGCGCCTGTTCCGCCTTGTCCTCGTCCCACTTGCGGTTGTGCTCGTCCCATTTGCGGTTGTGCTCGTCCCACTTGCGCGCCTGCTCCGCCTTGTCCTCGTCCCATTTGCGGTTGTGCTCGTCCCACTTGCGCGCCTGCTCGGCTTTGTCCTCGTCCCACTTGCGGTTGTGCTCGTCCCACTTGCGCGCCTGCTCCTCGCGGTCGCGGCGCAGTTCGGCCAGCACTTCCCAAAAACGGTCCTGGGTCTCTTGCCGCCCGGCGTATGCGCTCTGAGTCAGCTCCAGAACATAGGCGCGCAGGGCCGGATCGTCCCGCAACAGGCCGGGCAGTTCCTTCTTGATGGTCTCTTTTAGCAGTTCGGTGTCCATTGGCGTGTCCTCGTCGAGAAATCTTCATTCAACGATGGGCACAGGCCGGCGCCAAGCGGCAAAGGCCCAAGCCGACCGTGCCTCCATACATACGCCTTTCGTGGCGCCATTTTCAGATCAGACTATGCCGCACGACGGGCGCTGTCCACCTGCCCCAACTGTCAGTGACCATTTTTGTCAGCCCGCGCCACGGGCCGTCACAATATAATTTCAGCCGTTTCAATAAAGAGCATTCGGGCGCGGTTAACCATTCAAGCTTATATCAATTTTATTTATTTTATAAATACTTATGAATTTTTATTTCCAATACCCACCAGTTGGCACATCCTCTGCAATAACCAGCCGCGAAGGGATCGAACGGTGATCCCCTAACTTCCCAAGCCCCCAACCGGGTTTTATTTTAAGCGCGATGCAAATTAGGAGTTACCCCATGAAGAAGTTCCAAAAAGGCTTCACCCTGATCGAACTCATGATCGTCGTGGCGATCATCGGCATTCTGGCCGCCATCGCCATTCCGGCGTATCAGGATTACACCATTCGCTCGCAGGTCACGGAAGGTCTGAACTTGGCCGCTGAAGCCAAGACGGCTGTCAGCGAGTTCAATTCGGATCGCGGGCGGTTTCCGGCCAACAATACCTCTGCTGGCGTCGCCTCGGCTGCCAGTATCACCGGTAACTATGTCACCAACCTCGCCATCGCAGGCAGCGGCGTGATCACCATCACTTATGGCAATAAGGCTAATGCCGCTAATCTCTCTACTAAGACCTTGGCGCTAGCTCCGGCCCGCAATGCCGCAGGCGGACTCGTGTGGTTCTGTGGCAGGACTCCGGCCGCTGGTGCTCTTGCCCCTCCCGCCGCCGCCGCCAACGGCACGACTGTTGATAACAAGTACATGCCCGCTGCGTGCCGTCCTTAATCCATTCCTGGCTATGTTCATCAAACCGCCGACCTTCGGGTTGGCGGTTTTCGTTTTTGAGTCTCCCAAATGTTGCATACCGGTCGCCCCCTCCATGCTGCCTTCACGCTACTGATCATCCTGGCTGTGACCGTCGCCGTGTACTGGCCAGGGTTAAGCGGCGGCTTCCTGTTCGACGACACCATCAACATCACCGACAATCCCAAAGTCTTGATCGAAAGTTTGCAATGGCAAGAGTTGCAACGGGCGGCCGGCGCATTCGGCGCTGGCGGGCTGGGGCGTTCGCTGAGCATGTTGAGCCTCGGCGTCAATCATGCCCTGACCGGTCTGGATCCCTTTTATTTCAAACTCACCAATCTCATCATCCATCTGTTGAACGGCATCGGTTTGTGGCTGCTCACCCGTCTGCTGCTCCGCACCGTTCAGCTCCGCCATGACCCAACCCTGACCCAACAGCACATCGCCTGGCTCAGCTTTGCCGTAACCGCCGCCTGGTTGCTGCACCCGTTTAACCTGAGCAGCGTGCTCTACATCGTCCAGCGCATGGCCAGTCTCGCCGCGCTGTTCATGATCGTTGGGCTGGTGCTATATGCGTGGGGCCGATTGCGGCAGTTGCGCGGTCAACGCGGCGCGGCGCTCGTGGTCGGCGGCGTCGTGGCGTTTGGCGTGCTGGCCACGCTCAGCAAGGAAAATGGTCTCCTGCTGCCCGTGCTGATCTTTCTAATCGAATGGCTGATTTTCGGTTTTCAGGCCCCAGAACCCGCCAGTCGGCGGTCCCTCATTGCCTTCCACGCGGTCATCGCCATCATTCCGGCGGTGCTGGCGCTCATTGTCCTGTTGGCCCGCTTCGATTGGGTCACCGCCGGCTACGAGGGTCGCGATTTCACCTTGCATGAACGACTGCTGACCCAGGCGCGGGTGCTCTGGCTTTACATCCAAATGATCCTGCTGCCCAATCCGACCCGCATGGGCTTGTATCACGACGACATCGTGCTTTCCAGCGGCTGGTTGCACCCGATCACGACCTTGCCGGCCATACTCGGTCTCGTCGCCGTTTTGGTCGCCAGCATCGCGCTACGGCGGCGAACGCCGTTGTTGAGCTTCGGCATCCTGTTTTTCTTCGCTGGCCATGTATTGGAATCAACCCTGCTGCCGCTGGAAATCGCCCACGAACATCGTAATTATCTACCGTCCTACGGATTATTACTGGTAGTGATTTACTATCTTGGGCATCGCCACCTTCGTGAATATCTGACGATCCGCATTCAAACAGCCTTGGTGATGATTCTGATTGTAGCCTTGAGCGCCGGTACTGCGGTTCGATCCAGTTATTGGAGCAACAATCTGGATTTGGCGCTGGTCGAAGTCAATCATCACCCCAATGCCGCCCGCACCAACATGCAGGCCGGTTATATTTTCTTTTATCTGGCGGAGCGTCAGATTGAACCTGAAGAGAATTTGCAACGCGCCCGCCATTATTTCCAGAGAGCCTGGCAACTCGACCGCTATAGCCTGGCCTCGGGCTTTGCCTTACTGGTGCTGGATGACAAGGAAAAACATCCGGTCAACCACGCGCTGGTCAATGAACTGTCTGATCAGTTGCAGCATCGACCGCTCTCGCCCGCCAGCATCAATGCCATGCTGCGTCTCAGTCAATGCCAAAACGACGGTCCTTGCCGATTTCCAGCCGAGTTGCCGAATCGCTTGTTTCAGGCCATTTTGCAAAACCCGACCTTGCATCATCGGCCCCGCGCTCAGGTCATGACCGAATTGGCGCAATTCGCGATTTCGCAAAATCAAATGGCCATGGCGGTGTACATTACCAGTCAGGCATTGCAACTTGACCCGAAAAATCCCCAAATTCATTTGAATTTTGCCCACCTGTTGATCCATGTCGGTGAATTGGCCTCCGCTCGCCAAGCCCTTGACCAAGCGAGGACGCTGGATCGCGACGGCTTTTTTGCGGACAGGATTGCTGAACAGGAAAAACTGTTAGAACAGGCCACAGTGCATCCACCTGCCTCGGCCACCGATGCGGTGGACATTCTGCCTGCGCCCGCCGAACCTTGATCCGGTGTTGCCGATGCAATTTTCCAAAATTCGCCTGTTACTGAAAGGGTTGCGCACGACCCCATTGCACCCGCAATGGCTGGTGTTGCGCGGCGAAGCACAGAACCGCCGTGCCATCGCCCGATCCCTGCGCGGGCGAATCCTCGACATCGGCTGCGGCAATCGGCCGATGGAAGCGCTGTTAGGGCCGGACACCGCCTATGTCGGTCTCGACTATCCGACCACCCACGCCAAAGGCTATGCCGGGCGTCCCGACGTGTTCGGCGATGGCCAATCCCTGCCCTTTGGCGCGGAATGTTTCGATGTCGTTGTAGCGCTGGATGTGCTCGAACATCTGCCGGCGCCCGATCAATGTGTTCAGGAAGCCCGCCGGGCGCTGCGAGGCGGCGGGCAACTGATCCTCCAAACTCCGTTTCTCTATCCACTCCACGACCTGCCGCACGACTTCCAACGCTGGACCCTGCCGGGACTGGAGCCACTCGTCCAGCGGCAGGGATTTGCGGTCACCGAACGGCGGGTGTTCGGCAATCCTTGTGAAACCGCTGCCGCCCTGACCGCCATCAGCTTGGCCAAAGCCGTCCTGGACAGCATGGCCCATCGGTCGCCGGTGATGCTGCTCATCCCCTTGTTCGTCGTCGGCATCCCGGTCGTCAACCTGCTCGGCTGGCTGCTCGCACGCCTCCTGCCCGCCGATGACTTCATGCCCCTCGGCTACCGACTGGTTTGCACCAAAGACGTATGAACCACATCCTCCTCATCACCACCTCGTACCCGGACGAGAGCGAAGGGGCCGCCGCTGCCGGAACTTTCGTGCATGACTTCGCGCACGCGCTGTCCACGGTCGCGAGCGTAACCGTCGCCGCTCCCGGCGACACCGCGCGCGTCAGCCAGGAACGGGAGGTGAAGGTACGGCGCTTCGCGGTCCCACGTCAGCCGCTCTCCTTGCTGTCTCCAGCCAACCCCACGCATTGGCCGGCCATCGTCGCCACCTTGCGCGCGGGCGGACGAGCCGTGCGCAAGGCGTGCGCGGAAGCCCCTGTGGCCCATATTTTCGCGCTCTGGGCCTTGCCCAGCGGCTATTGGGCCATGCGGGCCAGCCGGCGTTTCGCCATCCCCTACAGCACTTGGGCGCTCGGCAGCGACATCTGGACCCTGGGGAAAATACCGCTCGTGCGGGGGATGCTGCGGCAGGTGCTGCGCGACGCAGCCCACCGCTACGCCGACGGCCTGGCGCTCGCGGCCGACGTGGAACGCATCGGCGGGAAACCGTGCGCCTTTCTGCCCAGTGGCCGCGCGCTGGCCGACGGTCGAGCCAAAACCTTGCGCGACCATCCACCCTATCGTCTGGCTTTCCTGGGCCGCTGGCATTCCAACAAAGGCATCGATCTGCTGGTGCGGGCGTTGGCGTTATTGGGCGACGGGGACTGGCAACGCATCGAGGCGATCCGCATCCATGGCGGTGGACCGCTCGCCAGCCAGGTACAAGCCCAAACGGCCCCACTGATCCAGGCGGGCCGCCCCCTGATCGTCGGCGGCTATCTGGATCGCGATGGCGCGCGGGATTTGCTGGATTGGGCGGATTACGTCGTGATCCCGTCACGGATCGAGAGTATTCCAGTCATCTTCTCGGATGCCATGCAGATGCGCTGCCCGGTCATTGCCATGCCGGTCGGGGATTTGCCGCCACTGTTGGTGGGGCATCGCTGCGGAGTGCTGGCACCGACTGTGACCGCCGCCGGCTTCGCCCGGGCGTTGCGCCAGGCGCTGACCGCCGCGCCGGCGGATTTTGCGGCTGGGCTGGACATCGCCGCGAGCGCCTTCGACGTCGCCACCACGGCGCGCGATCTGGCCGCGCTGTTGGAGTGTAATGCACGATGACCGATTATGATTCGCCCTGGAAGGATGTGTTGGAGCGATATTTCACCATCTGCACCGCGTTGTTCTTCCCCGCCGTCCACGCCGGCATCGGCTGGGATCGCGGGTAGGCTTTTCTGGACAAGGAATTGCCACGGATCGTGCGCGATGCGCGACTGGGACGGCGCCACGCTGATAAACTGATTCAGGTGTGGCGGCGGGACGGCGATGAGGTGTGGGTGCTGGTTCATGTCGAGGTCCAGGGCCAGCGACCCGGACGCGCGCCACACTGGAAGTGGCGGCTGGCGCGCGGGTTGTATCACCGGGGCTGGTCGCGTCAGGACGTACTCGAACTCTTTCGGTTTCTGGATTGGGTGCTGGTGTTGCCGGAGGCGGCGGAAGATCGGCTGTGGGTGGAACTGCAACGGTACGAGGAACAACAGGTCATGCGTTACGTAACAAGCGTGGAGCGAATGCCGAACATTGAACCGGCCATATGAATCAGGATATGCCTCTCCATATTAATCCGTCTGATCCGAGTTGGGGAGACCAAGATCGTCCTGAAAAAGCCGCTGCCATCCTCACCACCCTGCGTTTGATAACCGACCTGGATTTTTCAAACAGCCACTGGGTAGATATAGGCTGCGGTTGCGGCGAGATTGCCGCTCATCTCGCTCCTCGGGTCGGGCGCATCACCGCGATTGATCCTTCTCCCTGGCAACGCTGGTCGAAGCTGAAAGCCGCTCATCCTAATCTGGAATTTGTCCGGGGAGACTATACCGGCGATTACCCCCCGCCAAATTCAATCGATGTCGTCGTCTGCAACCAAGTCTATGAACACGTACCTGACCCGGAAGCGCTGATTAGATTCATCCATCGCATCCTTAAACCGGGTGGATATGCCTATTTCGCTGGTCCGAATTTACTTTTCCCTATCGAGCCACATGTGTATTGGCCCTTCGTGCATTGGTTGCCAAGACGGGTTGCCGTAAGGCTAATGAAGCTTTGTGGCGCAAAATACGTTATCGATGCAAATTCAGTATCAATCTGGAGGTTACGTCGTTGGCTTAGTGAATTTGAAGTCAAAAACGCCTTACCTCTCATCGTTAAGCACCCTGATCACTATGAGCGAACTGGGGTTTTCTGGCAGATACTCAGTACTATCCCTCATGTTATCCTTAATTATCTGACAGCATTTTCACCTGGATTTGTATTTTTACTACATAAACGCACTTAAACCGCGTGTTGATGGCCTTGATCGCTCAATTTCTCAAACACGAATAAAATATTCCAATACTGCCAGCGTGG
>RRZT013009461.1_pt1 | contig 15049 bp, 15 predicted proteins | sample 2165551 | NCBI WGS metagenome assembly RRZT01 (sample SAMN10456910, study PRJNA506462) | wastewater metagenome | biome: wastewater; feature: sludge; material: wastewater sludge; isolation source: wastewater sludge with Escherichia coli K12::gfp cells carrying plasmid... | place: USA: Moscow, Idaho... | reverse complement strand
CGATATTGCGCAGGCCATGCGCGTGAGGTTAGGCGACAAAATCACCGTTATGGCACCACAAGGTTTAGTGACCCCGGCTGCTGTGCTTCCACGCGTCAAACAATTTGAAGTTGTCGGCATTTTTGAAGCCGGTTATACGGAATACGACGCCGGCCTGGCCTTTGTCCACATGGCCGATGCACAAACGCTGTATCGACTGGGCGAAGCCGTGAGCGGCGTACGTCTAAAAACGCAAGACGTCTTTCAAGCCCCCATGGTTGCGCGAGATCTAGCCAACACGCTCACCGTGCCCGCAAACATCACAGATTGGACACGCCAACACGCCAATTTTTTCCGCGCCGTGGCTTTAGAGAAAAAAATGTTGGGGCTTATCTTGTTCCTCATTGTTGCGGTGGCCGCATTTAACATCGTGTCCACACTCGTTATGGTGGTGCAAGAAAAGTTTGCGGACATCGCCATTTTGCGCACATTAGGCGCCAGCCCGGGCTCCATCATGCAAATATTTGTCCTGCAAGGCGCCATTATTGGCGTCGTGGGCGTTGCGGTGGGCCTTATCGGTGGGCTTTTACTGGCCACCAACTTAAATGTGGTGATTCCCGCCATTGAAAAAATAACCGGCATGGTGCTTTGGAATAAAGAAGTGTATTACCTGGCTGAAATGCCTTCAAAAGTGATTGCGAGTGATATTTTCTGGATTACCGGCGCATCATTCATCCTCACCTTGATCATGACTTTATATCCCAGTTGGCGTGCCGCACGCGTCAATCCGGCGGAGGCTTTGCGCTATGAGTGAAGAACAACCTAACCTAAAGCCCGTGCTCATTGCAGAGCAAATCACCAAAACTTACCGGGAACGAGCAGATGCGCTAACGGTGCTCAAAAACACCTCCCTAACCGTCCAACCTGGGGAGCGCATTGCCATTGTAGGCGCCTCAGGTTCCGGAAAAAGCACCTTATTGCACATTTTAGGTGGCTTAGATACACCCAGCGGCGGCACCGTGCGGCTCATGGGGCAATCGCTCTTTGAATTAAACGAAGCCGCCCGGGGCGCCCTACGCAACCGGGCTTTAGGTTTTGTTTACCAATTCCACCATCTTTTGCCAGAATTTACTGCACTCGAGAATGTGGCCATGCCGCTTTACATTCGCCGCACCCCCATGGAAGAAGCCCACGCCCGGGCAGAAAAAATTCTGGCAGAAGTCGGCCTCGCACACCGGCTCGATCACACGCCGGGCGAATTGTCCGGCGGTGAACGCCAACGCGCCGCCATTGCGCGCGCTTTGGTTACAGAACCCGCCTGTATTCTAGCCGATGAACCCACGGGTAATTTGGACCGGCGCACGGCTGAAACGGTTTTTGAGCTGATGCTGGAACTCAACGCGCGCCTCTCAACCAGCTTTTTAATCGTCACACACGATGAAAGCCTCGCACGCCGCGCCCAGCGTGTGCTGCGCTTGGATGACGGCGTGCTGCAAGCATGACTGCCGCCCCGGCCTACTTTACTGCTTTAGATTTACTTGGCACCTTTGTGTTTGCCATCAGCGGTGCAGTCGCCGGGATTCGACGCCGGGCAGACCTCTTTGGCGTGCTGGTTTTAAGCTTTGTGGCCGCTTGTTGCGGCGGCATGATGCGCGACGTGCTCATCGGTCAAACACCCCCAGCCGCGCTGCAAAGTGGGCTCTATTTATGGGTCACCCTCATTGCAGGCCTGCTCACCTTCTACGCTTTTCCGCTCATCAACCGGCTTTCGCACCCGGTTCTGATTTTTGATGCGATTGGCTTGAGTTTTTTTACCGTTGTCGGCGCCCATAAAGCCTTGCTCTTTCATATTCACCCCGTCTGGGCAGTGATCCTCGGCATGCTCACCGCTGTGGGCGGTGGTATTGCGCGCGACGTCATGCTGGCCAAGCTGCCTTTAGTTCTACATGCAGAAATTTATGCCGTTGCCGCGCTTTTAGGCGCCTCCATCATGGTGGCCGGAGTGATGCTCAACTTGCCGGATGTTTTATCCATGCTGCTGGGCGCCGCTGCTTGCATGGTGTTGCGCTGCCTCGCCCTATATTACGGCTGGCAATTGCCGTTACCCCAATTTATGGAGCGCTCCATAGAAGATTCACTCAAGCAAGATTAAACTGTCACTATTGAATTGATGCTCCTTGCCCACTTTATTTTTTGAGAAAGCATGCTATGAACCGCGTCTATAACTTTTCCGCTGGCCCCGCAACCTTGCCAGAAGCCGTACTAGAACAGGCTGCCAATGAAATGCTCGACTGGCAAGGCACCAGGATGGGCGTCATGGAAATGAGCCATCGCGGCCCGGCCTTCATGCAAATTTTAGAAGCGGCTGAAGCCGATTTGCGCGAATTACTCAAAGTCCCTCAAAACTACAAAATTCTATTCATGCAAGGCGGCGCAATTGCTGAAAATGCGATTGTTCCTCTAAATTTGCTCGGCACACACCAGCAGGCCGATTATGTGATTACGGGCGGGTGGTCACAAAAATCTTACCAAGAAGCCCAACGCTACTGCCGGGCCCACATCGCCGCCAGCAGCCAAAAAGACAACTTCGCCCAAGTGCCTGCGCTCGAAACCTGGGAAATCTCCCCCGACAGCGCTTACGTCTGGACCTGCACAAATGAAACCGTCTGGGGCGTTGAATACCCCTTCGAACCCGATTTAAGCTGCATCGGCCGAGCAGACGTCCCCGTTGTCGCAGATATGTCCTCTCACATCTTATCCAAACCGATGGATGTAAGCCGTTACGGCGTCATTTTTGCTGGCGCACAAAAAAATATTGGCCCCGCCGGGCTCACGTTGGTTATTGTGCGAGAAGACCTCCTCGGCAAAGCACACCCGCTATGTCCCGACGCCTTTAATTACAAACTGGTTGCCGACAACCAATCCATGTACAACACCCCGCCCACCTATTCCATTTATATCGCCGGTCTGGTCTTTAAATGGCTCAAAAAACAAGGCGGCTTGCTGGAAATTGAAAAATATAACCGGGCCAAAGCCGACTTACTTTATAGCACTTTAGATGCAAGCGAATTTTATCAAACACGTATCGCCCCGCATTGCCGCTCCATGATGAACGTCTCTTTTTTCCTTGCCGACGAGCGCTTAAACGCAGATTTTCTAGCCGGTGCAGAAGCCGCCGGGCTCAAGTCCCTCAAAGGTCACAAATCCCTAGGCGGCATGCGAGCATCCATCTACAACGCCATGCCACGAGCCGGGGTAGAAGCACTGGTGGCCTATATGAAAGATTTTGAACAGCGCAAGGCTTAAAGCAAGGCGGCCCGGGCCGGGGTTGAATCCGATTGTTTTAGCCTTGTATAAGCACCAAATTGTTGCGGTGAATGAGCTCCGCATCACTCTCATGGCCCAATATAGCCTCAATGGCCTTGCTATCGTGGCGCATGATACGTTCGGCATCTTGACTACTGTAATTAGTAAGCCCAGAGGCAATGTGTTGCCCATTTTGGCTGTAGCAGCCCAAGACTGCACCGCGTTCAAACTGACCTTGTACTTGGCTCACACCAATGGGCAGCAGGCTCTTACCTTGATGTAATGCGGCAACAGCACCGTCATCCAAAATTAACTTACCGGCTACTTGCAGGTGGTCTGCCAACCACTGCTTGCGAGCTTGTAACGGTGTGTTTTGGGCGTACAAAAACGTCCCTAATGTTTCCCCTTTGAGCAAACGTTCGAGAACGGCATTTTCCCGCCCGCTGGCAATCAAGGTGTGCGCACCACTACGAGCCGCACGTTGTGCGGCCCGAATTTTAGTGATCATGCCCCCTTTGCTGATGCCGCTACCGGCGCCGCCAGCCATAGCTTCATATTGCTTATCATCGGCCCGGCCCTCATGAATAATGCTGGCAGTAGGATCTTGCCGGGGATCTGCGCTATAGAGTCCCTGCTGATCGGTCAAAATAACCAGGGCATCTGCTTCAATCAAGTTAGCGACCAGCGCGCCTAATGTGTCATTGTCTCCAAACTTAATTTCATCGGTGACGATGGTGTCATTTTCATTAATGATGGGTACGACGCCTAACTCGAGCAACGTATTGAGCGTTACCCGGGCATTGAGGTAACGCTGACGGTCGCTTAGGTCTTCATGCGTGAGTAAAATTTGAGCTGTAATGAGCCCATGTTCTGCGAAAATGCCTTCATAAGCTTGAATTAGGTTCATTTGCCCCACAGCTGCTGCTGCCTGCAAACGACTCATTTCACTGGGGCGACTTGCCCAGCCTAGCGTTTGAATGCCGGCGGCAATGGCGCCGGAGGAAACTAATACAATAGACTTTCCTGACTTGCGAATGTGCGCTATTTGCGCTGCCCATTTGGCCATAGCCGCTCTGTCTAGACCTTTACCATCATTGGTCACCAAAGCGCTGCCGACTTTTACAACAAGTTTTTGAGCAGTACAAAGTAGCGTGCGAGTCATTTTTCAGCATCCTCTTCCGATTGTTCTTCCTCATCTGCCTCCGCTTGCGCAGCACGGGCAAGCTCTGCTGCCTCTTGCTCAGCCGATTGCGCTTCCCAAGCGCGAATACGAGCAGCCTCGGCCTCGGCTTCTGCTTGGGCCTGCGCGTCTTCTTCTGCCTGACGACGTGTGCGCTCGGCATCTAAAAAGTCTTGTAGTGCAAAAATCAGCGGTTTGCAACCTTCGCCGGAAATAGCTGCAATTTCAAAATGCCGGTTTGTCGGACCATAAGCGGTTAAAAAGTCTGCAACACGCTGTGCGCGTTCTTCTTCAGGAATCAGGTCGAGCTTATTCAAAATCAGCCAACGCGGTTTATTGTAAAGCGCTTCGTCGTATTTTCGCAGTTCTTCAATAATGGCGTGCGCTTCGCGGACAGGATCGACCTCAGGATCAAACGGCGCCAAATCCACGAGGTGTAGCAAAACATGCGTACGCTGCAAATGACGTAAAAAACGATGCCCGAGTCCAGCCCCCTCTGCGGCCCCTTCAATCAAACCCGGGATGTCGGCAATCACAAAACTGCGATTTTCACTGGTGCGCACCACGCCGAGATTAGGGTGCAAAGTGGTAAAGGGGTAATCCCCCACCTTGGGTTTAGCGGCAGAAACGGCGCGAATAAATGTAGATTTGCCGGCATTGGGCATGCCTAAAAGGCCAACGTCTGCCAACACCTTAAGTTCCAGCTTCAAAGAAAAGCGCTCACCCGGCTGGCCCAATGTACGTTTTTTAGGCGCGCGGTTTGTACTGGATTTAAAGTGGATATTACCTAACCCACCCCGGCCGCCCTGCGCAAGCAACGTTTTTTTGCCATCCTTGTTTAAATCGGCAATCAGTACGCCGCTTTCTTCATCGTAAATCAGCGTGCCTACTGGCATACGCAGGGTAATGTCCTTGCCGCCCCGGCCGTAGCAATCTTTATTACTCCCGTTTTCACCACGTTCAGCACAGTGAGTGCGTGTATAACGAAAGTCGATCAGTGTATTCAGATTGCGGTCTGCAACGGCGTAAACGCTACCCCCCTTGCCGCCATCTCCACCGCTCGGCCCGCCCATGGGAATAAATTTTTCACGGCGAAATGTCGCCGCGCCATTTCCCCCATCGCCTGCTAAAACCTCAATACGCGCTTCGTCAAAGAATTTCATTTTATGATGTATTTAGTCGTAAATTTCGTTAGGCAAAGCTTCAAACAAAAAAGCCCCACCGCAAGGATAGGGCTTTTCGATGTCGAACAATAAAGTTTGATAACTTACTCAGCTGCAGCAGGCTCGATTGTGACAGTGCGACGTTTGGCAGCCCCTTTAATGAGGAATTTAACCGTGCCGTCTTTCAGTGCAAAAAGCGTGTGATCCTTACCGATGCCAACGTTTTCACCGGGGTGGTATTCTGTACCACGCTGACGAACAATAATATTGCCTGCTAAAACAAACTGACCACCGTAGCGCTTAACGCCCAGTCGTTTGGATTCTGAGTCGCGGCCGTTACGGGAACTACCGCCAGCTTTTTTATGTGCCATGTTTCAATGACCTCCGAAATAAATTAGGCCGAAATCGCTTCGATGCGAATTTCAGTGTAGTTTTGGCGATGCCCTTGGCGTTTTTGATAGTGCTTACGGCGACGCATTTTGAAAATGCGTACTTTATCGTGACGCCCGTGGGAGATCACAACTGCCTTGACTGTGGCACCAGAAACTAAAGGCTTGCCGATTTTCACAGAATCGCCTTCGCCGACCATTAAAACTTGGTCTAGCATAATTTCGGAACCCACGTCAGCCGGTATCTGTTCTACTTTAATTTTTTCACCTTGGGCAACGCGATATTGCTTGCCGCCGGTTTTTATGACCGCGTACATGGTTTAAACTCCATTTTGTTAAAAGGATACACTACAGAACAGCCCACTCTATCACAAGCTTCTTTAAAATTCAACCGCTCCGCGTCAAAATTACCTCAATACATTTATACGCACATTGCTCAGTAAAAACCTTTACCGTATGCTGACCGGTTTTCGCCGATGTGCATTAACAAAAGCATGAAATGAGTACACAATGAGTCAAAAAGGGGGAGTATTTTCCTGGATTGGGCGTCTTTTGAGGGGCGCTTGGCGTACGCTCGACGCGCTGCGGCGCCTGAGTTTAAATCTGCTATTTGTTTTGATTTTACTGCTCGTTGTCTCTGTATTATGGGCACCTAAACACCTACCTGTGCCAGAAGGTTCTGCTTTGCTGGTACGTCCGAGCGGTATTTTAGTTGAACGTGTTTCAAACAAAATGCCTTGGGATTTACTTGGGGGCGGGGATGAGCAAATAGAAACCTCTTTGCCCCAAACAATTGAAGCACTTCGTGCTGCAGTAAAAGATACTCGCATTAAACTCGTCGCCCTTGAAACAGATGCCTTAGAAGGCGCCGGGCTTGGGCAGTTACAAGAATTGCGTACGGCATTGTCAGACCTACGTGCTGCAGGTAAACCAGTCTACGCATGGGGACGACATTTTAGCCAGGCACAATACTTTTTAGCCAGTGCGGCAGACCAAGTCTTTATGGCACCCGATGGGTTTGTACTGGTACGCGGCTTATCACGCTATAACACGTACTTTAAAGGCGCTTTAGACACTTTAGGCGTGAAGATGCATGTTTTTCGTGCAGGTCAGTATAAATCTTTTGCTGAACCTTATACACGCACAAACATGTCAGAAGAAGACCGTTTCGCGACACAAACTTGGCTAAGTGCTGCATGGGGCATTTATCGGGATGAGATTAATCAAGCTCGCAAACTCCGCCCCGGACAACTCGACGCATGGATTGAAAACTACAAAGGCCATCTTGAAAAGGCCGGGGGGGATCCTGCCCGCATGGCAAAAGAGGCTGGCTTAATTGATGAATTTAAAACTGCCTCGCAGTGGAAGTCATTTATGGTCAGCAAGGTGGGGGAAGATCTGCTAAACAAACACTATAAGCAGATTAGTACCAGTGCCTATCTAAACCGTATCGAAAGTGAACGTGTTGCAGTCAAAGATAAAATTGGCGTGGTGATTGTGCAAGGGCCAATTGTAGATGGCGCAGGCAATTTAGGTTCAGCCGGCGCACAAAAAGTTGTCGCGCAGCTTGATGAAATGGCACAAGATGACGACATAAAAGCTATATTACTACGCATTGACAGCCCCGGCGGGAGTGTGACGGCCTCGGAAGCAATTCGCCAAGCTGTTTTAGAAGTCAAAACAAAAGGCAAACCTGTTGTAGCAAGCATGGGTGCTGTCGCAGCCTCCGGTGGCTATTGGATCGCCACTGCTGCAGATGAAATATGGGCTAATGCAGGCACGTTAACCGGTTCTATTGGTGTGTTTGCACTTTATCCAGAAATTAGTCAGCCGCTTGAAAAACTGGGGCTCACCGTTGATGGCGTTGCTACCTCCCGCTTAGCCGGCGCTATGGACCTGAGACGACCTTTAGATGAAGAAGCCGGCCAAGCGTTACAAATGACAATAGAGCACACTTACAACCGGTTCTTAAATCTGGTTGAACAAGCGCGCAAGCTTCCTCCAGAAACGACCCGGACGGTTGCAGAAGGGCGGGTATGGATTGGTTCCGCTGCTAAAGAAAATGGCCTAGTAGACAACCTTGGTGGCATGGAGGCCGCTATTGAACGCACGGCTTCACTCGCTAAATTAACAAGTTATGAGCGCTACACGCCAGAGCCCGATTTATTGCCTCAAGAAGAATTAATGCGTCTTTTCTCAAATGCCTACGCGCGTTGGCAGCCTAACAGTCAAGCATCTCAAGAAAATGTTGTATCTGCATCATTTCAAGGTTTTGAGCGCAGGATAAAAGCCGAATGGGCACAACTTAGCCGCTGGAATGACCCACAGCACACTTATGCACATTGCTTTTGTAACGCCCCTTAAAAACCCAAGGGATACAGATTTTTGCAGAAATTAGAACGAATTTAAGGCAAAATCCACAATTTTTTACCATCGTATTTTAGTGGTCGTATTTTTAGGAGCAGGAAAAATGATGATTTTGAACAAAGGCTCGATAGCATTGGTAGCAGCATTTGTTTTGGCTGCCTGTGCAACGCCTTCGGCTACTGACAATAAGGCTGCGCCTGCTCAGAGCGCCCCTTCTTCGTCTAATTCAGCAAGTGCCCAAAATGCAGGACAGTCTGCTGCAGGTCAAACGACAACCCTGACTGCAAATGAAAATGGACAAATGGATTACGACAAATCTTTAGCCAGCGGCGGTTACGCTTGTGAGTTGGGCGCCAAAATCCAAGTTTTCCGCAATGATCCCAAACCCGGCCAGCTAATGATTCACTGGAAAAACCAGCGAACCGTTATGGATCGTCAAGCCGAATCCAACTCAGGTTTGCCTCGCTATGAAAACAAACAAGCCGGGCTTACCTGGATAGATTTACCTAGTAAAAGCATGCTGCTCGACCAACGCTCAGGACGCCCTTTATTAAGTGAATGTGTTGCGTTGAACGACAACGCGAAAAATGAGCCCGCACCCGCTGAAGCAACGCCTGCTAAAGCGAATACCAAAACCAAAGCTAAAAAAGGCACATCCAAAAGCACTGCGAAAAAGAAGTAAAGCTACATAGTATTTTTAAAAACAGCCCTCGAAAGAGGGCTTTTTCATATATTACATTTGAGTTCACCAACTCACATCCGGGGTAATAAAACCCCGGGCGCCGCGCACACAAGGCAATCACATACTGCCGCAAAGCTCCAAAAACTTACCATCAACAAAACGCAAGCCGAGTGTATGTTCCTCATCCCACACAGCATCACACTCCAACTCAACAAGCAATACGCCCCCAAGTGGCCCAATGTTTACGCATAAAAGGCTCACATAAGGCCACACGTCTTCGGGCGAGGCGATAGGCGGTAAACCGTTTGCGGGCAGTGGCGCCTCTGCGCAGGCCACAGCTTCTGCATAAGGGGCATAGTGATCAAACAATGCCTGCGCAGTCGTGGGACGCAGACGCTGAAAATCTTGCGGGAAGTTATGTGCAAAAGACAAAGCTTGTGAATCCGGCCCAGACCTATTTCCGAAGAGTGTCAGCGGTATAACAATATCCGCACTTAATGTCAGCATGCCCCGCCAAGACGAACGTACACGCCAAAATTCGCCAAGCGTGACATCGTAAAAGGGTTGAGAGTTAAAAAAGCCAAACATCATGCCTCCCTGTAAATAGCCTAAGCAAAGCTTCAACTACACGCTGGCGCAATATAAAACTATCAACACAACTGCTTACAGACCGATCATCCGTAGGGTTTTTAAATTTGAGCGAATAAAAACATACCAAACACCTCTAAAACATCAAATCGAAACCAGATGACGACCTAAACCATTTCAAGCCGGATCCGTCCCAACAAAAACTTAAAGAGAGAACCCTGTCTCAGTCAACGCAAAATACTGGTACTGCCAAACTTGGCTTAGCGTATCATCGCGCTTTGCCTTTATATTCAACATCAAAGAAGCTCTGTCTATGAATTTGCTGCGTGCGCTCACCTCCATTAGCGGAATGACACTTTTATCTCGCATATTAGGCTTTGTGCGAGATTTTGTGATTGCTCGCATGCTGGGGGCTGGGGCGGTGACAGATGCCTTTTTTGTCGCCTTCCGCATTCCAAATTTACTACGCAGGTTATTTGCAGAAGGTGCATTTTCTCAGGCATTTGTGCCCATTTTGGCCGAATATAAAAACAAACGCACAGCACAAGAAACACACCAACTCGTTAGCCGTGTGGCAACCATTTTGGGCTTGTGCGTGGCCGGGGTATCTATTTTAGGCATCCTCGGGGCACCGTTTATTATCTGGGCTTCTGCCCCAGGTTTTTTGGCCAACCCGGAAAAATTTGAGCTGACCGTCTCACTTACACGCCTAACCTTTCCCTACATTTTTTTTATGGCGCTTGTCGCCCTAGCCGGGGGCGTCCTGAATACGTGGAGTCGCTTTAATATTCCGGCATTTACCCCTGTCATGCTCAATTTGAGCTTTATTGTCATGGCGCTTTTTGTCAGCCCTTATTTTGCGGTACCGGTTAAAGCTTTGGGTTGGGCCGTTTTGCTGGGTGGCATGCTGCAACTGGCCATTCAATTGCGGCCTTTAGCGAAAATTGGCATGTTGCCCCGGTTTGATTGGCACTGGAAAGATGAGGGCGTGCGCCGCGTGCTTAAGCTCATGGCCCCGGCCATTTTAGGTGTTTCTGCCAGTCAAATTTCTTTGCTACTCAATACGATATTTGCCTCTAATTTAGCCAGCGGTAGCGTATCTTGGCTCTATTATGCAGATCGGCTTATGGAATTCCCCTCCGGCATGCTAGGGGTTGCCCTGGGCACCGTGCTGTTGCCCAGTCTTTCTAAGCTACATGCGCAAGAAGATCATGCCGATTTTTCAAATTTGCTGGATTGGGGGCTGCGCCTATGCCTGATGCTCACCTTGCCGGCCGCTTTAGCACTGGCTTTATTGGGCGTACCTTTAATCAGCACCTTGTTTTTTTACGGACAATTTAGCTGGGAAGCTGTACTGCAAACACGCTGGGCCTTGCTGGCTTACAGCATCGGGCTCACCGGCATGATCATGGTTAAAATCCTTGCGCCGGCCTTCTATGCTCGTCAAGATGTCAAAACCCCGGTTCGTATCGGCATGATGACGCTTGTGGCCACACAGCTGATGAATCTTCTTTTTATCAGCCATTTGCAACACGCCGGTTTGGCGCTCTCCATTGGTTTATCTGCCTGCTTTAACGCGGGCACTTTATGGTGGATACTAAAAAAACGCATGATCTATTGTGCCGTGCCGGGCTGGCATTTATTCTTGGGTAAGTTGCTCATTGCACTTTTTATTATGGGCTGCGTGCTGTATTTTGGTATGGGTGAAGAAACCGCTTGGCAAACGAAGTCGGCATTCATGCGTCTCATCCACACAAGTGCTTTAGTCTTGGGAGGGATGGCGGCCTACTTTATCGCCCTTTATGCCCTCGGTTTTCGCTTAAAGCATTTTAAGCGCCAAGCCGCGTAAATTTAAGACGGAACAAGCATGGACTACAAAATCAACAAAACACCGGCAGAATGGCAAGCGCAATTGCCCGACGAATTGACCTACCGCGTCACCCGAGAAAAAGCAACTGAACGCCCCTTTTCCGGTCGCTATAACGATGACAGCCGCCCGGGCCAATATCTTTGCACTTGCTGTGGCGAAGCCCTATTTGATGCTTCTGATAAATTCGACGCCGGCTGCGGCTGGCCCAGCTTTTCAAAAGCAGCCCACCCGGCGCATATCCAAGCAGAAAAAGATTATTCACTGCCGCAAATGCGAGTCGAAGTGCTTTGCCAATCTTGCGGTGCACACTTAGGCCACGTATTTGAAGATGGCCCGGCCCCCACCTATTTACGTTATTGCATCAATTCCGTTGCTATCACGCATGAAAAAGATGCTAAATCCTCACCTTCAGAATCATGCGTTTAAAAAGCACCATTTAACACAAACTGCATTACAATGCCGCCTTATTGGCAAGCCGTTTCAGGAAAATGAATGTCTAGAATTCAAAAAACGTTTAGCACATTAAAGCAAGCCGGGCGAAAAGGCTTAATTCCCTTTATTACCGCCGGGGATCCCTCGCCCCAGGCCACTGTACCTTTAATGCATGCCTTGGTAGCCGGTGGAGCCGATATTATTGAACTGGGCATCCCTTTTTCAGATCCCATGGCAGATGGTCCCACCATTCAACGAGCCTCAGAACGCGCCTTAGCGCAAGGCATGAGTCTAGCCAAAGTACTAGAGGCAGTAAGGACGTTTCGCCAAACAAACGCAAACACCCCGGTCGTGCTCATGGGCTATGCCAACCCAATCGAAGCAATGGGAATCGACGCTTTTGCAAAACGTGCCGCACAAGCTGGTGTGGATGGCGCCTTAGTGGTTGATTACCCCCCCCAGGCCTGCCGCCCTTTTACGCAAGCACTGCGCCAAGCAGGTTTAGACCAAATCTTTTTACTTGCTCCCACCTCTGAACCGGCCCGCTACAAAGAAGTTGCCGAAGCCGGCAGTGGCTATATCTATTACGTATCCCTTAAGGGCGTCACAGGCTCGGCTCAAATTGATATTGCCCAAGTTGCGGCTCGGATTCCTGACATCCAAAAACAAGTTGGCATGCCGGTAGGTGTGGGCTTTGGCATCCGTGACGCCATTTCTGCCAAACAAGTTGCGCAAGTAGCAGATGCGGTTGTCATTGGTAGCCGCATAATTGAAGAAATTGAAACCTCAAACAATGCCAACGCCCCGGCACGCGTAGAGGCCTTCATGGCCAATATTCGCCGCGCTTTGGATGAAATTGAAGGAGAACCCGCATGAGTTGGCTACGCAAGCTACTGCCCCCTAAAATTCACCGCCTCACCGGCGAAGCAAGCACCCGAAAATCCATGCCTGAAGGGCTTTGGAGTAAGTGCGACAATTGCGAAGCTGTGCTGTACTACACCGATCTAGAAAATAACCAAGGTGTATGCCCAAAATGTAACCATCACCAACGTTTGCGCGCCCGGACCCGGCTTGATCTACTTCTAGATAAAGAAGGTCGCCAAAATGTTGCCCATGAAGTTTTGCCCGTTGATCCGCTTAAATTTAAAGACTCCAAACGTTATGCAGACCGCTTAAATGCCGCAAGCAGCGACACAGAAGAAAGCGACGCCTTGATCGTGATGCAAGGCAGCATTGAATCCGTACCCGTCGTGGTCGCCTGTTTTGAATTTGAATTTATGGGCGGCTCCATGGGTTCCGTGGTAGGCGAGCGCTTTGTGCGCGGCGTGCGCGTTGCACTTGAAAACAATTTGCCCTTCATCTGCATTACCGCCAGCGGCGGTGCCCGGATGCAAGAAGGCTTATTCTCACTGATGCAAATGGCCAAAACCACTGCTTCACTCACACAACTCTCGGCCAAAAAATTACCCTTTATCACACTACTCACCGATCCCACTATGGGTGGCGTATCCGCCAGCTTCGCTTTTATGGGGGACATTGTCATCGCCGAGCCGGGGGCTCTCATTGGTTTTGCCGGGCCACGCGTTATTGAGCAAACGGTACGTGAAAAGCTGCCAGAAGGTTTTCAACGTGCAGAATTTCTGCTTAAAAAAGGCGCTGTTGATATGATCCTTGACCGTCGGGAACAACGCACTAAACTCGCGGCACTTTTAACGTTACTAACTCGCCAACCTTTACCCCTGCATATAGCAGAGGCTAAATCTTAAGGTCGGCATACACCTTAAAATATTGAGTAAAAACCGCCTTTACACCACATTAAGCTATAGATCACACTCTAACGGCTTGTTGTGTTTTGGCGGTGTAGCCTACAACCCGCCTATTGGGTAGAGTTTCTATGACATGTTTCCTTGATGAGACATTGCCGTATTTTTATCTCAACTTAAGCAACAATCTTCAGCCTTCATTCCAATGACGCAATAGTTGCCCGGGGGCAATGGGTTCTCGACCCAAATAGCGCATAAACGGCGTTACGTCAGCAATATTATCCTTTTGCAATAGACTCAAAGCTTCGGAGCTCCAAGGAGATGTGCTCAACCCATCACCCAAGCGCGCACTTAAGCGACTAATCGCATCGGGCAAACGAATCTGTACAGCAGGTAGATAGCCAAGCTGTGCGCGTAAATTCGCAATTAACGCCGCAAACGTTAACGCCGTCGGCCCCACTGCATAAAGTGGCGTAATTTGCGTCACACTGTGTTGGATCAACTGCATCACAACATGTGCAAGGTCCTGCACTGCAACAGGCTGAATACGGCTCGTAAACATAATACGAGGCAAAATCAGTATTGGTAATTTACTTAGACTCATAAACATACTGCCACTAGCACCGCCTTTACCCAATATAACACTGGGACGAACCACCACGCCTTTGAGCTGCCCAGCATCCAACAAACGCCAAAGAGCCTTATCCGCAAGTAGTTTAGTTTGTGCATATTGTGTATGACTATCTTCAATACCATTGGCGGAAATTTGGATGACCTGCTTCACCCCCGCTGCTGCAGCCCCCTCAAATAACGCAATGGGTGCCAAACTATGAATAGCGTGAATTGGCTGTGCCCGGCTATCTCGCAACACGCCTATTGCATTGATAACAACATCTATGCCTCTTAAGCGCATTTGCCACGTGGACGGGTCGTGGTCTTTCGTGTAATCAATAAAAATCTGGCGCGCATCCCCGGCTACTGTCTCTGAAGCCACACGCTCTTCGGCCAAACCTTGGTTGCGCAAACGAATACCTTGGATCACGGTATGTCCCAAAAGTTCAGCCGCATGGGCAATATGGCGCCCAACAAAACCCTTTGCACCGCAAATTAGGAGCTTCATACTTTCACCTCTTTAATAGGATTTTTCTTGTTTTTGTTAAAAGAGCAATGGCATGATTAAACTAAAGTAGATATGAATCTTCTAATACAGATCGTAGGCCAATGCTTCACTATTTTCAGCAAATTATCTACATAAGCTGATGAACTACGCGAAAGTTGCTGAATATGAACCTACAGTTTAAAAGTTTTATTCAATACACTAGGACCTGTT